>Ga0209751_10001918_pt1 | contig 21125 bp, 18 predicted proteins | sample RifCSP13_1_FD_184019 | JGI IMG/M metagenome (GOLD analysis project Ga0209751, IMG submission 184019) | Soil microbial communities from Rifle, Colorado - Rifle CSP2_sed 13_1 (SPAdes) (version 2) | ecosystem: Environmental > Terrestrial > Deep subsurface > Rock core/Sediment | place: Rifle... | reverse complement strand
CCCCCCTTGCGCACCAGGCGCTGGCCAACGCCGAGCGGCTGGGCATCGACGCAGCTCTGACCGGACCATTGCTGCGTGGCGACGTGGGCACTGTGACCAGTCATCTCGACGTGCTCGGCCACGCCGCGCCCGAGGCGCTGCCGCTGTACATCGCCGTCGCCCGGCGCGAGCTGGCCATCGCACGCCGGCGGGGAGAACTCGACGATGAGGTAGCGGCCGCCCTCCAGCAACTCCTCGACGGGGCCATCGGGACCGGCTGAACAGGCCGAAGGAACCGGTTTGCGCCGGGCGGCCGAGCCGCTACCATTTGGCCTCGATGCGCATCAGCCAGGCCGGCCTCAAGAGCAGCCATCCGACCACCAGCTTCAGCCTCCCTCCGAGCAATCGCCGCGAACGTCAGCTCGGACTGCGGCGCGGCCCGCAGGTGCAGATGACCACCCACCCCGGCGCGCGTGGGCGGGTCCCCCTGCTGGCCGCACTGCGCCAGGCGGCGCGCAGCGTCACCAGCGCCGACCTGGCCGCGCGACCGGCGTTGGCGGCACCCACGGCGGCCCCGTCGCGCCTGCGGCCGAGCATCTCGATCACCTGGTCACGGCCCACGGGCAGCGGCTCAGGCCGGCCGCGGCCGCGCAGCGCCGCGCCGTGGCGCGGCTGAGCGGGCAGGCGCGTCGGGAGCAACCGCGCGGCGGACGAACGGTCCGCGCGACGTCATGCGGCGGCATCGTGTTGCGCGACAACGACGGCCGGCGCGAGATCTGCCTCGGCCGGCGGCAACGCGTCATGGGCCGCAACGTGATGACCTGGACGCTGCCCAAGGGCACCCCCGCGGACGGTGAGAGCACCGATCAGACCGCGCTGCGCGAGGTGGCCGAGGAGACCGGCCTGGAGGTGCGCATCGTCGCGCCCGTCGGGCCAATCGAGTATTTCTTCACCCAGGACGGCCGGCGCATCCACAAGACCGTCCACTACTTCCTGATGGAATCGACGGGCGGCAGCCTCGATGGTCACGACCACGAGTTCGACGAGGTGCGCTGGGTCCCGCTCGATGAGGCGCGCGTGCTGATGACCTTCGAGACCGAGCGGCAGATCGTCGAGCGGGCCCTGCCCATCGCCGGCCCCGCTGACCCGGCGGCCGGCTGAGGATGGTTGCCGGTGAGGTCGCGGATCAGCCGCACGAGCTTCTGCGCACCGCCCTGGTCGAGCGCCATCGCGCGCTGGGCGGCCGGCTGATCGACTTCGCCGGCTGGGAGATGCCGGTGCAGTACTCGGGCATCCTCGACGAGCACCGCGCGGTGCGCCAGCGGGTCGGCCTGTTCGACCTGTCGCACATGGGCGAGGTATGGGTCAGCGGCCCGGGCGCGGCGAGCGGTCTCGCCGCGGCGCTGGTCAGTGACCCGACCCGGCTGGCCGAGGGCCGCGCCCAGTACAGCATGATCTGTGCCGCCGACGGCGGGATCATCGACGACCTGATCGTCTATCGCGTCGCCGCCGAACGCTTCATGGTCGTGCCCAACGCGTCAAACCGCGAACAGGTCTCGGCCGCGCTGCGCGAGCGGCTGGTTGGCCACGACGCGGCGCTCGACGACGCGTCGCTGCGAACGTCGCTCGTCGCCGTCCAGGGCCCACGTGCGGCCGAGCTGCTCGGCCCGCTGAGCGACCTCGACCTGGCCGGCCTGCGCTACTACGCCATCGCCGAGGGCCACGCCTGTGGCCACCCGGCGCTGGTCGCGCGTACCGGCTACACCGGCGAGGACGGCTTCGAGTTGTTCCTCGATTGGGACGCCGCGCTGCCGGTCTGGGACGTGCTGCTCGAGGCCGGGCAGCGCTACGACATCGCGCCGTGCGGCCTCGGCGCGCGCGACACGCTGCGTCTCGAGGCGGGCATGCCGCTCTACGGCAACGAGCTCGATCGCGCGACCAACCCGTTCGAGGCCGGCCTGGGCCGCGTGGTCAAGTTCGACAAGCCAACGGACTTCGTCGGCCGCGCGGCGCTCGAGCGCGTCGCCGCACAGGGTCCGGCCAAGCTGCTGGTGGGGCTGACCATGCGCGGCCGCAACATCGCCCGCCACGGCTACCCGGTGCACATGCCCACAGACGCTGCCGCTGCCGGCGTGGTGACCAGCGGCGCGCCCTCGCCGACGCTCGGCGTGCCCATCGCCATGGCCTACCTTCCGCCAACCAACACGACTCTCGGTACCATGGTCGAGGTCGCCATCCGCGCGGCCCGGGCCGAGGCCGAGATCGTCCCGCTACCCTTCTACAAGCGCGCCGACTAGCCGGCGCTCGAGGACGGAGCAGCGCAGCGTGCAGGTACCCGACGGACTCCGCTACACGCAGGACCACGAATGGCTCCGCGTCGACGGCGACGAGGCAGTGGTGGGCATCACCGAATACGCCGCGACCGAGCTGGGCGACGTGGTCTTCGTCGAGCTGCCCGCTCCGGGCAGAAGCTTCGAGCTGGCCCAGTCGTTCGGTGTGATCGAATCGGTCAAGACCGCGTCCGACCTGTACGCCCCCGCGAGTGGCGAGGTGATCGCGGTCAACGACGCGCTCGCGGACAGGCCCGAGCTGGTCAACAGCGATCCCTACGGTGCGGGCTGGATGATCCGCGTGCGCCTCAAGGACCCCGCCGCGATCGCCGCTTCCGATGGCCTGATGGACGCGACCGCCTACCGTGCCCTGATCGAGGCAGGCTAAAAGGCAGGCCCAACTCGATGACCTACGGACCGCATACCATCGCCGACCGCCAGCGGATGCTGGCCGCGCTCGGCCTCGATTCGATCGACGGCCTGTTCGCCGACATCCCCGCAGCGGTCCGGGCGAACGGGCTTGACCTGCCGCCGGCGCTCGACGAGCTCTCCCTGGCGCGCCGGCTCGAGGCTCTCGCCGGGCGCAACCAGCCCGGGCTGACCAGCTTCCTCGGCGCGGGCACGTACCGCCATCACATCCCGCCCACGGTCGATGCGATCCTGTCGCGCGGCGAGTTCTACACCGCGTACACGCCCTACCAGCCCGAGATCAGCCAGGGCACCCTGCAGACGATCTACGAGTACCAATCGCTCGTCGCCGAGCTGACCGGCCTGGACGTCGTCTCCGCCTCGCACTACGACGGCGGCGCGGCGACTGCCGAAGCGGCGCTGATGACCGTTCGCGCCACGCGCCGCGAGCGGGTGCTGGTCAGCCGGGCCGTCCATCGCCACTTCGTGGACACGACGCGGACCTATTTCGAGGGTGGCCGCCTCACGCTCGACGAGCTGCCCACGCTCGCCGACGGTACGACCGATCTCGCCGCGCTCGAGCGCGAGCTGGGCGACGCCGGCCGGCCCGTGGCCGGCGTGCTGCTCGGCCAGCCCAATTGCTTCGGCATCCTCGAGCCGATGGCCGAGGCCGCCCGCCTGGCTCATGCCGCGGGGGCGCTGTTCGTGGCCGTCGTCGAACCCGTCTCGCTCGCCGTGCTCGCCCCGCCCGCCGAGTGCGGCGCCGACATCGCGGTGGGCGAGGGTCAGCCACTGGGCATCGCCCTGCAGTACGGCGGACCGTACCTGGGCATCCTGGCGGCGCGCGCCGACCTGGTTCGCCAGGTGCCCGGCCGTCTCGTCGGCCGGACGACCGACATCGAGGGCCGGCGGGCGTACGTGATGACCCTGCGCGCGCGGGAACAGGACATCAGGCGCGACAAGGCGGCCAGCAATATCTGCACCAACCAAGCGCTGTGCGCGCTGGCGGCGACGGTCTACCTGGCCACGCTCGGGCCGCACGGCCTGCGCGACGTCGCTGCACTGGGCGCGGCGCGCGCTGCCGAGCTCGAAGAGGCACTCGCCGCGGCCGGCGCGCCGCGCGTGCACGACGGGGCATATCTGAACGAGTTCGCCGTTCGCGTGCCCGCCGCGAGGTCGGTCCATGCCGCGCTCCTCGAACACGGCATCCTCGCCGGCCTGGTCCTGGCCGACTGGTATCCCGACGATCCCGAGCTCCGCGACGCGCTGCTCGTGTGCGCCACCGAGGTGACCACGAGCGACGACATCGAGCGCTTCGCCGCCGCGCTGCGCGAGGTGAGCGCGTGACCGCCGTGAGCGAGCCAGTGGTCGGCCTGGCCATCGAGGGCAGCCCGGCGCAGCCGGCCGAGCCCGGCGTCCGCGCAGTGGTCGGGCCGGGGCTGCAGCCAACGCTGGCCGAGCTGTCGCGGCCCGGGCGCGGCACGACCAAGGTGCCCCATCCGCCGCCCGGCGCACTGGAGCGCATCCCACAGACGCAACGCCGGGCCAGACCGCTGGCGGTGCCCGAGCTCGCCGAGCCCGAGGTCATCCGCCACTTCGTCAACCTCTCGCAGCTGAATTACAGCGTCGACACGGGCTTCTATCCGCTCGGCTCGTGCACCATGAAGTACAACCCCAAGATCAACGAGTGGGCGGCCCGCCTGGCGCCGCACTCGGCGCTCCATCCGCTGTCGCCCGATGTGGCAGCGCAGGGCACGCTCGAACTGATGTGGGAGCTCGAGCAGTGGCTGATCGAGATCAGCGGCATGACCGCGGTGACGCTCCAGCCGGCCGCCGGCGCGCACGGCGAGCTGACCGGCATCCTGATGATCCGCGCCTACCACCAGGCCCGCGGAGACATCGAGCGCACAGAGGTCATCGTGCCCGACTCGTCGCACGGCACCAACCCGGCCACGGCATCGATGGCCGGCTTCCAGACCGTGACGGTCAAGTCGGACGACGCCGGACAGATCGATCTCGACGCACTCCGGGCCGCGCTCGGCCCGCGCACCGCCGCCGTGATGATCACCAACCCCTCGACGCTCGGCCTGTTCGAGACGCGCATCAGCGAGCTGCTCGAGGCGGTCCACGGCGCCGGTGCGCTGGCGTACATGGACGGCGCCAACATGAACGCCATCCTGGGCAAGTTCAGACCCGGCGCCGCCGGCTTCGACGTGATGCACTTCAACACCCACAAGACATTCTCCACGCCGCACGGCGGGGGAGGGCCGGGCGCCGGCCCGGTGGCGGTGAACGAGAAGCTGCTGCCGTTCCTGCCCTGGCCGCGGGTGCTGCGCGAGGGGCTTGGCTTCCGGCTCGAGCGGCGCGGCGAACGTCCGTCCTCGATCGGGCGGGTGCGTTCCTACCAGGGCAGCATCGGCGTGCTGGTGCGTGCGTACGCCTACTTGCTCGCCCACGGCGGAGACGGTCTCGAGCAGGTCAGCGAGGATGCGGTGCTGGCGGCGAACTACCTGCGCGGTCGCCTGGCCGATACCTACGAGATGCCCTTCGCCCAGGTCAGCAAGCACGAGTTCGTGGCCAGCGCCCAGCGCCTGCGCGCCGAGACCGGCGTGCGCATGCTCGACATCGCCAAGCGCCTGGTCGACAAGGGCTTCCATCCGCCGACCATCTACTTCCCGCTGACGGTCGAAGAATGCATGCTGGTCGAGCCGACCGAGACCGAGTCGGTCGAGACGATCGACGCCTTCGCCGACGCGCTGATCGAGATCGCCGCCGAGGCGCGGCACGACCCGGACCTGGTACGCGAGGCGCCGCACGACTCCCCCGTCCGGCGCCTGGACGAGGCAACCGCCGCCCGCCAACCGGACCTGCACTGGCGGCCGCTGACCGGGGCCGAGCCGGTCTGCCCGCAGTAGCAGGTTCCCCGGGCGCGACCTTAAGAACACGCAATCATTGACATCGGCTCTTCGGCCGCACCTATAATCCGGGGGCCCCATTGGCGTTGGGAGACGTCCGCGCACGCGCGAGACACGGCGCCGGTGGAGCGACGAAGCGATCAGAGGCCGCCGAACGGCGGCCCGGACTCGCACAAGAGGAGGAACGACGCTGATGAGTCTACGGACTCAGCGGAGCCTGTCTTTACTGGCTCCGCTCATGATCCTGATCCTCGCCTGTACCGGCGCCCAGCCAACGGCCACCCCGGCCGGGCCGACCCCGGCACCGACCCCGACCACGGCACCGACGCCGACGCCGCCCCCGGGCGAGACGTCGCAGCCGACCACGCCGCCGACAGTGCCCCCGACCGAGCCGACCGAGACGGAGCCGCCGGGCGGTGGCCTCGACCCGGATCAGACCGTCCGGCTGTACCTGTCGTCCGAGGATCCGCCGACGCTCGATCCGAACGCGGCCTCTGACACGGTTTCGATCACGGTCCTCAACTCGATCCATCGCGGACTGATGTACTGGAACCGGGAGCTCGAACCCGTTCCGGCCGGCGCCGAGTCGGTCACGAACAACGACGAGTTCGACCAGTTCACCTTCGTCCTTCGCCAGGACGCGGTCTTCAGCGACGGCTCGCCGATCGTTGCGGCGGACTACGTCCGCAGCTTCAAGCGCCTGGCCGACCCAACGAACGCGTTCGACTACGGGTACATGGCCTGCTTCATTGCCGGCACCCAGGTGTTCGCTTACTGCGGCGCCGAGGCGGACCCGGCCGACATTCCAGCCGCAGTCGACGCGCTCGGCGTGACGGCTGTCGACGACTACACCCTGCAGGTCGACCTCGTCCAGCCGGCGACGTTCTTCCTGAGCATCATGGCCATGTGGCTGTGGTTCCCGCTGCAGGAGGACTTCCTCGCGGCCGGAACGTTCGACGAGGCCGCTGGGTACGTCGGATCAGGCCCGTACATGATGGAGTCGTGGGACCACAACTCCCAGATCGTTCTCGTCGCTAACCCGAACTGGTATGGCGGCGACCTTCCGCAGAACCGGATCGAGTTGAATATCGGCGGCGATCCGGATGCGGCTCTTGCTGCCTATGAGCAGGGGTCCTACGACATGGTCGGCGTTCCCGGCCCGCAGGTCCGGCGCATCCTCGATGACCCGGTCCTGAGCCAGGAAGCCCTCCAGTTGGAAGCCCTGTCAATCACGTACTACAACTTCGCGCTCTGCGGCCTGCCCGACGAGCTCGATCCAGACATCTGCCCGGTGAACGCGAGCACGGCGGACGGGGTCGGACCAACGTCCAACCTGAACTTCCGCATCGCACTCACCCAGTCGGTCGACAAGCAGCGCATGATTGACTTCCTGCGTGGCGGCCTCGGCACGCCTGCCAACTCCATCGTCATGCCCGGCATCCCCGGCCACGACGCGGAGTACAACCCCTATCCGTACGACCCGGCTGCCGCCCAGGCAGCGCTGGCGTTGGCGCTGACGGAGCTTGGTGTCACAGACACCAACGAAGACGGTGCGGTCACCGGCCGTGACCTCGCTCCGATGCAGCTGATCTACAACAGCAACGCCGGCCACCCGCCGTACATCGCGTTCCTCACCGAGGCGTGGCGGACGGTGCTGGGCCTGCAGGAAATCGTACAGGTCCCAGTCGACTTCTCCACCCTGCTACGGGACCGCGGTTCCGGCCAGTACGACATCGCGCGTAACGGCTGGGGCGCGGACTTCCCGCACGCCCACAACCAGCTGAACGACCTGTTCCGCTGCGGTGGCGGCAACAACGACGGCAACTACTGCAACCCCGAGATGGATGCGCTCCTGGACGACGCCGCCCGGACCATCAATATCGATGAGCAGACGCAGAAGTACATCGACGCCCAGCGCATGCTGGTCGACGATGCGGGTGCGTTGCCGCTGTTCTGGCCGGTCGCCACGTACCTGATCAAGCCATGGGTCCAGAACGTGAGCTACACGAACTCTGACCACACGAGCCCGGGCGACCAGTTCTTCGAAACCATCCAGATCATGGACGAACGGCCCTAGCCAAAACGTTCTGACCTGGGCATAGTTCGCCCAACGGGCGACTAGACCTCGAGTGGGCCGGCTGGAAGGCCGGCCCACTCGTTACAATCGCGACTCCTAGCCCTCATCGGAGGCTGATGGCATGGCCAGCTACGTCACCCGCCGGATCCTGTGGATCATTCCGGTGCTCGTCGTCGTCTCGCTCATCACGTTCACCCTCATGCACCTGGCGCCGGGCGGGCCGTGGGACCGCGAGAAGGAGCTCCCGCCTTCGATCATCGCCCGGATCCAGGCGAAGTACGGGTTCGACAAGCCGGTGCACGAGCAGTACATCGACTGGGTCACCGACTTCGTGAAGGGCGATTTCGGGCCCTCGTATCGGTACGTCAACCGCACCGTCAATGACATGCTCGCCGACGGTCTCCCGACCACGGTTCATCTCGGCCTGATGGCGTTCGTGCTGGCAGTGGCCCTAGGCATACCCCTCGGCATCTTCGCTGCGCTCGGCCATAACCGACTGCCCGACTACGTGGCCACCGGCATATCGGTCATCGGCATAGCGACGCCGAGCTTCGTCTTGGCGATCGTCCTCGTAATCGTATTCGCCGTCGCGTTGAACTGGTTCCCGGCGACCTCGAACAGGTGGGTTGACTGGAGGACGTGGGTATTGCCGACCATTGCACTGGCGGGCTATCCGATCGCCCAAATAGCCCGGTACACCAGGTCGGCGATGCTCGAGGTGACGCGCAAGGACTACATCCGGACGGCGCACAGCAAGGGCATCCGCGAGCGGGCGGTAGTCGTCCGGCACATGATCAGGAACGCCCTGATCCCGGTCCTCACCATCCTGGGGCCCATCCTGGCATTCCTTGTGACCGGGTCGTTCATCATCGAGAACTTCTTCGGAGTGCCCGGCATCGGTGACGCGTATGTCAGCGCGATCGGTGGTCGCGACTACACGATGATCATGGCGACGACGATGCTGTACGCGTTCAGCGTCGCGTTCTTCAACCTGTTGGTCGACGTTGGGTACGCGTACATCGACCCGCGCATCCGGTATGGCTAGCCGAGGCAGAGATGGCAACTAGGCAGGAGAGCCTGGCTCCCAGCGCGAGCCTGATTGCGCGCCGCAGCTCAGGCGTCTGGCGCGACGCGTTCGGCCGGCTGCGCAAGAACAAGCTGGCCATGGTCGGCGCAGTGATCGCACTCGGGCTGCTCACGCTGGGCATCGTCGGGCCGATGATCGCGCCGTGGCCATACCAGGTACAGGATCAGAACGCCATCATTGAAAACGGGTACCACCCGCTCAAGCCGTTCGCTCAGCTCGCGTGGGACACCGGGCACTTCCTTGGAACGGACGAGCTCGGGCGGGACCTGTTCAGCCGGCTGCTCGACGGTGCCCAGATCAGCATGAGTGTGGCCTTGGTCGTCCAGGTCGTGGTGCTCACGATCGGCATACCGATCGGCGCGCTGGCGGGCTGGTTCGGCGGCCGGACGGACAACCTGCTGATGCGGATCACCGACATCACGTACGCATTCCCGGATCTCCTGCTGATCATCCTGCTGTCGATCGCTTTCCGCGAGACGGTGTTCGGCAAGGCGCTCAACGGCCTGCTGCTCGTTTTCGTGGCGATCGGCTTGACGTCGTGGGTGACGGTAGCCCGCCTGGTGCGCGGCCAGTTGCTCTCGCTGAAGCAGATGGAATTCGTCGAGGCCGCGCGCGCGCTCGGCGTCCGCGACCGCACGATCATCTCCAGGCACCTTCTGCCCAACGCGATCGGGCCGGTGATCGTCGCCATCACGCTCGGTGTTCCGGGCGCCATCCTCGCCGAGGCGACGCTCGCCTACATCGGCATCGGGGTCCAGCCGCCACGTGCGTCGTGGGGCAGCCTGATCAACGAGGGCATCCGCTGGATGCGGTCGGACACCCACCTCGTGCTCTTCCCGGCCATCGCGATCGCGACGGCCCTGATCGCCTTCACGTTCCTGGGCGACGGGCTGCGTGATGCTCTCGACCCGAAGCTTAAGGGGAAGCAATAGGTTGAACCCAACTGTCGATCAGGCGCCCACGGCTGAGGCCGCGGTCGATATCAGTCTCCAGGACCATCTCGCGATCGAGGGGCACGACCGCGATCTCAAGCGCGCCAAGGCAGAGAACCTGCTCGAGGTGCGCAACCTGTCGACGCATTTCTTTACGCCCGACGGCGTGGTCCATGCCGTCGATGACGTCAGCTTCACGCTCGGTTACGGCGAGACGCTCGGGCTGGTCGGCGAATCGGGCTGCGGCAAGACAGTCACAGCGCTGTCGATCTCGCGCCTGGTGCCCGATCCGCCGGGCAAGATCGTCTCCGGCGAGATCCTGTTCGAGGGCCAGGACGTCGTAACGCTGCCCTCGGACGCGATGCGCCGCCTGCGTGGCAAGGAGATCGGCTTCATTTTCCAGGACCCGGTCACCAGTCTGAATCCGACCCTCACCATCGGCTACCAGATTGCGGAGCCCATTCGCCAGCACATGAATCTCCCCAGCCGCGCGGCCAAGGATCGCGTTGTCGAGCTACTGTCCAAGGTCGGCATCCCGCGCCCCAAGGACCGCTACGGCGACTACCCACACCAGTTCTCGGGCGGAATGCGCCAACGCGTGATGATCGCCATCGCCCTGTCGTGCGACCCCAAGCTACTGCTCGCCGACGAACCCACGACGGCGCTCGACGTCACCATCCAGGCGCAGATCCTGGAGCTCATCCAGCGCCTATCGGAAGAGTTCAAGACGGCGGTACTGCTGATCACCCACGATCTCGGCATCGCCGCCGGCATGTGCGACCACATCAACGTGATGTACGCCGGTCGGATCGTAGAGACGGGCACCGTCGACCAGCTCTACGAGAACCCGCGCATGCCCTATTCGTGGGGCCTGCTCGATTCGCTGCCACGCCTCGACGACATCCGTGGCGGCAGGTTGCGCACCATCGAGGGCCTGCCCCCGCTGCTCATCAACATGCCTGACGCGTGCCGCTTCAATCCCCGCTGCGCCTACACGCGCGACATCTGCCGCGAGAAGGAGCCCGAACTGACCACGCGCGAAGATGACCACGAGGCACGCTGCTGGGGCACCCAGTCCGACGGGTGGATCCCTTGACGGCGCCGCAGATGACTGCCGCGCCGCGCGACCCGATCAGTCAGGAGAACCTGCTCGACGTCGGTGGCCTGAAGGTCTACTTCCCGATTCAGTCGGGCTTCCTGCAGCGCACGATCGGCTCGGTAAAAGCCGTTGACGGTATCAGCTTCGAGGTCCGTCGCGGCGAAACGCTCGGCCTGGTGGGCGAGTCGGGCTGCGGCAAGAGCACGACCGGTCGGGCCGTGATCCGTCTCAATCGGCCAACCGCGGGCACCGTCCGATTCGACGGCATCGACGTGTACGCGCTCAAGCCGAACGACCTGCGCCGGCTCCGCCGGCGCATGCAGATCATCTTCCAGGACCCGTACAGCTCGCTCGATCCACGCATGACGGTCAACTCGATCATCAGCGAGCCGATCGAAACGCACAACCTCAAGAAGGGTGCGGCGAAGCGTGAACGGATCGCCGAGTTGCTCGAGATCGTCGGTCTTGATCCGCGCTATGTGAACCGCTACCCGCACGAGTTCAGTGGTGGCCAGCGCCAGCGCATCGGCATCGCCCGGGCGCTGGCGGTCGAGCCCGAGTTCATCGTCTGCGACGAGCCGATCTCCGCGCTCGACGTGTCGATCCAGGCCCAGGTACTCAACCTGCTGACCGACCTGCGCGAGCGGCTTGGGCTGACCTACCTGTTCATCGCCCACGACCTGTCGGTGGTCAAGCACATCAGCGATCGCGTGGCGGTGATGTATCTCGGCAAGCTGGTGGAGATCGGGCCGCCCGACATCCTCTACAACGGGCCTGGCCATCCGTATACTCGGGCGCTGTTGTCGGCCGTGCCGGTGCCCGATCCGGTGACCGAGCGGCGCCGCAAGCGGGTAATCCTCAAGGGCGATGTGCCCTCGCCGGTCAACCCGCCGTCGGGCTGTAGGTTCCACACTCGCTGCTGGCTGTACGAGCGGCTGGGCAAGCCGGAGAACTGCCGCACCGAGGACCCGCCGCTGCGCGTCCTGCAGGGCGATCACCGGGCGGCCTGCCACTATGCGGAGGAGGCGCTCAAGACCGACGTCGGGGTGGCCCACGTGGGCGACAGGCGCGTCCGCCGTGGAACGCCCGAGGCCGCCCTCAAGTTTGCCCACAGAGCCGCGGCCGAGGGACTCGACGTCCCGCTGACCGAAGGCGCCGCCGAGCTGCCCCCGTCACCAGCAGAGCACGACGGCGGTCCGTCGGGCGAGGGCGGCCCTACCTCCTAGCGCCTGACTTCCGGCGCGATCGGCCTTCTCCGGGCGGTGCCGACCCGATTACCAGCGAATCCGACTTCGACCGTGGCTCGACCGCCACATTCGCCGCCAGGGACTCGTTCAATGCTGCGCCCAGCACAGGCCCGGCGCATAAATCAGTCCCGGTTGTGGAGATGGCCCACATAAGTGCAGCTGACAGATCCGGCCCCTGGTGGGCGGCCGAGGCGTCGTAATCTAGCTGGCGCGCTCCTTCGCCCGCGCGTCGAGCACCTCGCGACTGCGCTCCGCGTAATGGCACGCCGCGGTGTGCTCACCGCGATCACCCACCGGACGCAGCTGCGGATCGATCGTCTGGCAGTCGGCCGGCTGACCGAGCTGTTCGAACAACCAGCAGCGCTCATGGAAGCGGCAACCGGTGGGAATGTTGATCGGGCTGGGAACATCACCACGCAGGATGATGCGCTGCCGGCGGGCGTCCGGGTCGGGCAGGGGAATGGCCGACATCAGCGCCTGGGTGTACGGGTGGCGCGGATCCGCGTAGGTCGTCTCACGGCCAGCTTGCTCGACGACCCGGCCCAGGTACATCACCGCCACGCGATCGCTGATGTGCTCCACCACGGCCATGTTGTGGGCGATGAACAGCAGCGTCAGCCCGAGCTCGCGCTGGAGATCCTTGAGCAGGTTCAGCACCTGGGCCTGGATCGACACGTCGAGCGCGCTGACCGGCTCGTCGCATACGACCAGGTCCGGTTCGAGGATCAGCGCCCGGGCGATGCCGATGCGCTGGCGCTGGCCACCGCTGAACTCGTGCGGGTAGCGGCGCGCCTGGTAAGCGGTGAGACCGACCAGGTCCATCATCCGCTGGACTCGCTGGCGCCGCTCGGCCGTCGTGCCAACGCGGTGGATGCGCAGCCCGTCGCCGATGCTAAAGCCGATCGGAGCACGAGGGTCGAGCGAGGAATACGGGTCCTGAAAGATGATCTGCATGCGCCTCCGGAACGGCTTGAGTTCGCTGCCCTTGAGGCGGGTGACATCCGTCCCATCGAACCTGATCGTGCCCGCCGTCGGCTCGATCAGGCGCAGGATCAGCCGGCCCACGGTCGTTTTGCCGCAGCCGGATTCGCCGACCAGGCCGAGAGTCTCGCCGCGATGGATGGTCAGATCCACCCCATCGACGGCGCGCACCTCCGCGACCGTCCGCTGGAGGATGCCGCCCTTGACCGGAAAGCGCTTCTCGAGCCCGCGCACCTCGACCAGCGGGCGATCTGCGCTTTCTTCGAGCGTGATCGCGCGCACCTGCCCGGCCAGGCTGGCGACGGTCATCGAGTGCCGGCCTCGGCGGCGAGTGGCGGCGTCCAGTCCGGGGTGGCCTCGGAGGTGTGGTAGAGCCAGCAGCGGACCGAGTGGTCGGGTCCGGCGGGGAGCAGCTCGGGATGAATCGCAAGGGCGGGCGTCACGTCGTGCTCGACCCGCGCCGCGCAGCGCGGAGCAAACCGGCAGCCTTCCGGGAGGTCGATCAGATTGGGCACGACGCCGGGGATGACCGCCAGCTCCTCCTGCGTCCGGCCAAGGATCGGCACCGATCCGATCAGGCCCTGGGTATAGGGATGGAGCGGCCGGCGGAAGAGGGTTCGCGTGTCGGTCTGCTCGATGATCTCGCCGGCGTACATCACGGCCACCCGGTCGGACATCTCGGCGACGACGCCCAGGTCATGGGTGATCAGCACGATCGCCGTGCCCGTCTCACGCTGGAGGCGGCGCATCAGGTCCAGGATCTGGGCCTGGATGGTCACGTCGAGCGCGGTCGTCGGCTCGTCGGCGATGAGCAGCTCCGGTTCGCAGGCCAGCGCCATGGCGATCATCACGCGCTGGGCCATGCCGCCCGACATCTCGTGCGGGTAAGCCCGCAGCCGCTGCTCCGGATCAGGGATGCCGACCATCCGCATGAGCTCCAGCGCCCGCGCACGGGCAGCCTTGCGCCTCATGTTGCGGTGGATCTCAAGCACTTCGCCGATCTGGAAGCCAACGTTGAAGACTGGGTTGAGCGACGAGGTCGGCTGCTGGAAGATCATCGCGATGCGGTCACCGCGGATCTGACGGATGCGGTTCTCGCTGACCGTCAGGAGGTCCTCGCCGTCGAAGAGCACCTCGCCGCCCTCGATGTAGCCGGGGCGGGCGATAAGCCGCATGATCGACAGCGAGCTGACGCTCTTGCCGCAGCCCGATTCCCCGACCAGGCCGAGGATCTCGCCGCGGCGGACCGAGAAGTCGATGCCGGTGACCGCCCGCACGGTGCCCTCGCGCAGGCGGAACGACGTGCGCAGCCCGCGCACTTCGAGCAGCACCTCGCCTCGCTCGTCGCCCGACGCGGCCTGCGCCTTGGGCACGAGATCCGCGATGATCGTCTCGTCGAGCGAGGGCCCGACGGGCAGCTCGTGCTCAGGCTGGCCTTCGGCGGCCGTTGCTGGGCGGGCGTCCGTCTCGTCGCGCAGGCTCATCTCGACAATCTCGGATCGAGCGCGTCACGCAGCCCGTCGCCGAGCAGGTTGAAGCCGAGCACGGTCAGCGTCAGCGCGAAGCCCGGCGCGAGCACGATCAATGGCCGGCTGAAGATGCCGTTGAACTCCGAGCCGATCATTGCCCCCCACTCGGCGAGGCCGATCTGAGTCAGTCCCAGGAAGGAGAGCGCGGCGACGTCGAGGACCGCGCTGGCGATACCCAGCGTGCCGGTGACGATGAGCGGCGTCAACGCGTTGGGCATGATGCGCCGCGACAGGATGCCGCGCGGCGATTCGCCGAGCGCGCGCGCGGCAGTCACGAAGTCCTGCTCCTTGACCGACAGCACCGAGGCGCGCATGACCCGTGCGTAGACAGGGATGGCGACAATGGCGATGGCCATCATCGCGTTCAGCAGGCTCTGGCCGATCATCGTCACGATCACTATCGCCAGCAGCAGTGCCGGGAAGGCCAGCACGACATCCATCAGCCGCATCAGCAGGTTGTCGACGAATCCGCCGGCGAAGCCGGCGATGGCGCCGATGGTGGTGCCGATGATGATCGCGACGCCGACGGTGGCGAAGCCGATGATCAACGAGAGCCGGGCGCCAAAGACCACCCGCGAGAAGACATCGCGGCTGTTGCCGTCGGTGCCGAAAATCGTCTCCGGTCGATCGGCCGGGCAGCCGAGGATATGGATGCACGACTCGGCCCGCCGGCCCGGCTCACCCGGTCGCACCAGCTGCGCCGCGGAGCCCTCGGCGGGGTAGGGCGCGATGAAGTTGGCGAACAGGGCAGAGAAGACGAACACGCCGAGGATGGCCAGGCCGACGACAGCCGATCGCTGGCCGAGCAGCGCGCGCAACGTCTCACGCAGGCGCCCCGGTGTCGCGATGCGGACGGGCGGCTCGACCAGGCTCGCGCTTGACGTCGTCATCAGCTCAGCCTGATGCGCGGGTCGAGGACGGCATAGGACAAGTCGACCAGCAGGTTGGCCACCACGTAGCCAATCGCGACGATCAGCGTGAAGCCCTGGATGACGATGTAGTCGCGGCCGATGATCGCCTCGTACAGCGTGCGGCCCAGCCCGGTGAGGTTGAAGATCGTCTCGGTCAGCACGGCGCCCGACAGCAACGCGCCCAGCTGCAGCCCGATGATCGTCACCACCGGCAGCATCGCGTTGCGCATGGCATGTCGGCGCACCACCATCGCGCCGGCCAGGCCCTTGGCGCGGGCGGTGCGGACATAGTCCAGCCCGAGCACGTCAACGAGACTGGAGCGCGTGATGCGCGCGATGATCGCCATCGGGATGGTCGACAGGGCAACGGCGGGCAGGATCATGTGGCGTGCCGCGTCGATAAAGCGCTCCCACTCGAAGCGGACCAGGTAGTTGACGGTGTACATGTTCGAGACGAAGTCGAGCAGGCCGCGCAGCGGACCGCCCAGGCCGTCGAGCCCCCATGCCACGGCCAGCGGCACGACCGGCGCGCCGGCGACCGTCCGGCCCGACGGCGGCAGGCCGAAGAAGGTGTCGCGCAGTATCACCGCGAAGATGAACTGGAGCAGCAGGCCGAGCACGAACACCGGGATCGAGACGCCCAGGTTGGCGACGAGCATCGTCAGCACGTCGATGATCGAGTTGCGCCGGATGGCCGACAGCAGGCCCAGCGGGATGCCGATCACGACCGCGATCAGCAGCGCATACAGGCCCAGCTCGACGGTCAGTGGCAGGCGCTCGATCAGCAGCTCGCTCACCGGGCGGCCCTGGCGGATGGAGAAGCCGAGATCGCCGTGCGCCAGGTCCTGCAGGTAGAGCGCGAACTGGACCGGTATCGGCTCGTTCAGCCCGTGGCGCTCGTTGAAGGCGTTGCAGATGGTGTCGTTGGCGCGCTCGCCGAGCGCGGCGCGACACGGGTCGCCCGGGATGACGCGCGCAAGCACGAAGACCAGAAAGACGATGCCGATCATCACCGGGATCGTCAGCAGCAGGCGACGAACCAGGAAACGTGTCACCAGACAGCGACCCTAAAGGGAGAGGCGCCGCCCGAGGGCGGCGCCTCTCGGCTACCAACTAAAGGTGACCTACTCCGGGCAGGGGTCGCTGTTGGGCAACCCGCACGGAGCGGGCGGGTTGAGGAACCCACCCCACAGTGACGAGAAGTACGTGAACGACCCGTCCCGTCCGATGTGGAGCGGGTGCAGGTTGTCCCACTGGACGGCGTACGACAGGACGACGTCACTGGCGTCGAGTGTCGAGCCATCGTGGAAGCTCACGCCCTGCTCGAGCGCGCACGTCCAGATCGACAGGTCCTCGTTGGCCGTGCACTCGGTCGCCAGCGACGGAATGGCTTCCGTGGCGCCGACCTCGTAGGCGTAGAGGGATTCCTTGATCTGCTCGCAGACGCGCAGTGCCTCGCCGTCCGACTCGTCAGCGCAGTACAGGCCGCCCGGCTCACCGGACTGCATGAAAACGAGCTGGTCGTCGGCGCCGCCGCCGATGACGGCCAGCGACTCGTTTCCGAGCGGGGACGAGTGCGGGTTGCCCGTCAGGCCCGCCTGCCACGCGGTGGCAGAGCCGGCATGGGAGATGGGCACCATCGGGACGTGCTGCCTGACCAGGTTGTTGGCATCCTCGTAGGCCTGTTGCCGGTCAGCCTCGACGGCAGTCGAGTTGCCGCGGCCGAGGGCCTCGTGGATGTCGGGGAAACCGGCGCCGAACTGAACCGACGCACCTGGCCCGAAGTGATAGTCGAGGAAGTTGGTCGGATCGGGATAGTCGGCGCCCCACCCGAGGAGGTGGAAGCCGTCGAGAAGACCGGCATCGGCGTTGTCGATGAAGGTGGTCGACTCCTGCACGTCAATGGTCGCCACGATGCCGAGGTTCGTTTCGAGCTGCGCCGCGATCGCCTGCGCGACCTGTTCGGGCAGCGGCAGGTACGAGCGGTCGACGACGCGGAGCGAGACCTTGGTCTGGAACGGCAGGCTGATGCCTTCCTCGGCCAGCGCCTCTTCGACCATGGCTCGCCCGGCCACCGCATCGAACTCGTACCACGCATCACCCTCGCACGCGAAGGCGATGCTGCACGGGGTGAAGTGACTGGCCGTCTCGGATCCCGCAGGGAAGAACTGGTCGATGAGCGCCTGGCGATCGACGCCCATCGCGACGCCCTGGCGGAACTTCTCGTTGCTGAACGGCGAGTAGTCGACGTTCATGCCCACGTAGAAGGTGTTCATGCCTTCGCGCGGGATCAGCTGAAGGTTCGCGTTGGCTTCGATGGCGCCGACGTCGTCGGGCTGGACGTTGTCGATGCCGTCGACGGCGCCGGACTGGAGCTCGACGAACTTCTGGCCGGGCTCTGAGCTCCAGCGGAAGATCGCCGTCGGCGCCAGCGGCGCGGCGCCCCAGTAGCCGTCGTAGGCGTTGAGGATGACCTGGTCACCTTCGCGCCACTCACCGAGCGTGTAGGGGCCGGTGCCATTCGGCTCACGGACGATGCTGCCGTCGGTGCCGTGCGCAATCAGGTAGTCGGCGTCGTCGATCGCGAACGCGCTGAACGCGATCTTGGCCAGGAACGCCGGATCGGGCGCACAAAGCTCGAAGACGACGGTCCCCGCGTCAGCTGCGCTGATGCGTTTGATCGAGCCGGTGTACGGCAGGCCGTTGAAGGTCTTGGCCGCACAGTCGATCTCGCCGTATTCAGGATACGCAGCAATCTCCGCGACTGGTGCCGGCGGCTGCGCGAGCGGATCGGGATACGGCGTGAGGGCCGGCGTAGGGGCATCGGTCGGGGCATCGGTCGGGCCGGTGGTCGGGCCGGTGGTCGGGGGCGGCGCGGTTGTTGGACCGGTGCTCGGGGCCGCCGTCTGCGGCGTGGTCGGGGCCGGTGTAGGCGTCGCTGCTGGCCCAGTACAGGCCACGATCACGAGCGCCGCCACCACCCCGGTGGTGGCCAATGTCAGCCACCTTGGTCGATTGACCATGCGGGTGTCTCCTCCTCTATTCGATTGCCTGTCTCGCCGCAACACTCCCCGGGGCCGCACGGGCCCCACTGCACGGTGCAGCCGCGCACGGTGCAACGGCCGTCCTTGTCAGACAGGTTGAGGAAGGCTAGCACCACGCTGCGACCGTGACCACTAAGTTTAGGCCACTTAACCCGCGCCGCTACCATCCTTTGACATGACCAGCCTGCGCATCGGCCTCGGCCAGCTCGCACCGGCGCTCGGCCGCGTGGACGACAACCTGGCCGACCATCGCGCGATGATCGGCGAGGCCAGGGCGGCGGGTGTCGAGTTGCTCGTCTTCCCGGAGCTCGGCCTGACCGGTTACCTGCTGCAGGACCTCAACGCGGAGGTCGCGCTGAGCGCCGACGACGCGCGCCTGCGCGAGCTCGCCCAGCGTGCGCGCGGGATGAGCGTGGTGGTCGGGTTCGTCGAGCGCTCGCCCGACGAGCAGTTGCTCATCGCCGCGGCGCTGCTCGAGGACGGGGCGGTCCGGCACGTGTACCGCAAGTCCTATCTGCCCAACTACGGGTTGTTCGACGAGCAGCGCTTCTTCGGCGCCGGTAACCAGCTGCGTGCGGTCGACTCGAGCCTCGGGGTGCGTCTGGGCATCTGCATCTGCGAGGATTTCTGGCACCTGCCGGTGCCTTATCTGCTCGCCCTCGACGGCGCGCAGATCCTGGTCAACATCTCGTCCTCGCCCGGGCGTGACATTGCCGCCGCGGTCGAGGGTGGCCTGGGCAGCGCCGAGTCGTGGCGCACGATCATGCGCGCCTACGCCCAGCTGACGACGAGCTTCGTCGTCTTCGTAAACCGCGTGGGCGTCGAGGAATCGCTCACCTTCTGGGGCGGTTCCCAGGTCATCGATCCGGCGGGCGACGTCGTCTTCGAGGCGCCGCTGCTCGAGCCGGGCCTGTTCGTGACCCAGATCGATCTCGACGACCTCCGGCGCGAGCGGACGGCTCTGCCGCTTCTGCGCGACGAGCGACCTGAGTTCGTGCTGCGCCAGCTCGAGCGATTGGTGCGCGAGCAGGCGGGCGTGCCGCAGGACGCGGAGTAGGCATGGCCGTGGGCGCCGGTGTGGCCGCTGAAGAGGCATCGTACGAGCTGCCGCCGGAACTGCTGATCGACGCCGCCCTCGCGCGCCGGATCATCGCCGAGTTCGTGCGCGGCCACCTGCGCCAGACCGGTTTCGAGCGGGTCATCGTTAACCTTTCAGGCGGCCTCGATTCGGCCCTGGTGGCCTTCCTGGTGGCCGAGGCGATCGGACCCGAGGCGCTGCTCTGCCTGCTGTTGCCCTACCGCACCTCGTCGCCCGATTCGCGCGCCGACGCGGAGTCGGTCGTCGCGCTGCTCGGCTGCCATAGCCGGCTGATCGACATCACGCCGATCGTCGACGGTTACCTGGAGGCCTCGCTCGACGGCGAGGAGATCGATCGCGGGCGGCGCGGCAACTTCGCCGCCCGGGCGCGGATGGCGGTGGCCTACGACCAGTCGGTGCCTTGGCGCGGGTTGGTTGCGGGAACGGGCAACAAGACCGAGGCATTGCTCGGCTACACGACCATCTACGGCGACAATGCCGCCGCCTTCAACCCCATCGGCGACCTGTACAAGAGCCAGGTCCGCCAGCTTGCGGCGGCGATCGGCGTGCCGCGCCGGATCCTTGACAAGGCGCCCTCGGCTGACCTGTGGCCGGGCCAGACCGACGAGGGTGAACTGGACCTGACCTACGCCGAGATGGACCGCCTGCTGTACTGGCTGGTAGATCGTCGCCGGACGCGCAGGCAGCTCGAGGGAATGGGCTTCGCCGCCGCGACGATCGAGCGCGTCGAGCGTCTCATGGCGACTTCCGAGTTCAAGCGCCAGACGCCGCCGGTGGCCAAGCTGACCACGCGCACGCCGGGCGTCGACTATCTCTACCCGCGCCGCCGCCCGGCGCCCGGCCGATAGCGCCGCGCTCACGCGCCGCGCCCGCGAGAGGATCCTTGTTTACGGCATCAGCGAACAAGAACGGCACGGGGCGCAGGCTGGTGGCGTGCTGGTCGAGTCGTTTGGCGACGCGGGGACTGACCCCCGAGCGTGAGCTGCCGCAATTCCGCCACGCAACCAGCCAGCAGGGCCGCGTCCGACGCGGATCGCGCCGCGCGAACCCGCATCCTGTTCGCTGATGGCGGAAAACCTGCCCTCAGTGGTCGCCGGCGGCACGCTGTATGTCGTCGCAACGCCGATCGGCAACCTGGGCGACATCACCCTGCGCGCAATCGAAGTGCTGCGTGCCGTGCCCCTGGTCGTGGCCGAAGACACGCGCCTCACGCGCCGGCTGTGGGCCCGCCACGGCATCGTCACCCGACTGGCGAGCTTCCACGCCCACAGCAGCCCCGGCCGGCTCGAGCAACTGCTCGCCCACCTCGCTGGCGGCGCCGACCTGGCGCTGGTGACCGATGCCGGGACACCGCTGGTCAGCGACCCGGGCGCAGAGTTGGTCGCGGCCTGGGCGGCGCGCGGCGGGCAGGTCGTGCCCATCCCCGGTGCATCGGCAGCGCTCGCTGCCCTGGTCGCCAGCGGCCTGCCCGCCGCGCGCTGGGCGTT
>Ga0209751_10001917_pt1 | contig 21128 bp, 26 predicted proteins | sample RifCSP13_1_FD_184019 | JGI IMG/M metagenome (GOLD analysis project Ga0209751, IMG submission 184019) | Soil microbial communities from Rifle, Colorado - Rifle CSP2_sed 13_1 (SPAdes) (version 2) | ecosystem: Environmental > Terrestrial > Deep subsurface > Rock core/Sediment | place: Rifle... | reverse complement strand
CTGGTTGAGGGTCTAGAGGCGCTGGCACGGGTCGTCCACCCGGAGGTATTCGTCGAGGCGGCAATCGTCTCGTAGGTGGGGCGCACCAAGGGAATTCTCTTACGACTGCTCCCAAAGGGACTGTTCGGTCACAGAAGATCGCCTTTTCGGAGGCCTATCAGTGACACAATCGAGCCTGTACCTGAAACAAGTTGAATTGGGCCAGATGGCGAACTATGTCTACCTCATCGGCTCGACCAAGACGAAAGAGGTTGCCGTGGTCGATCCCGCCTGGGAGATCGACCGGATCGTGAAACTCGCCCAGGCGGACGACATGCGGATCACTCACATCCTCGTCACCCACACCCATCCAGATCATGTGGGTGGCAAGCTGTTCGGCCTGGAGATCGAAGGGATCGCGGAGCTCCTCGAACAGGTGGACGCCAAGGTCGTGATCAACAAGGCCGAGGCCGGTTATCTCACGCCACTGTCTGGAGGGAACATCGTGCGCGCGGACAGTGGACACACCCTGCACCTGGGCGACGTCACGATCACCTTGATCCATACCCCTGGCCACACGCCCGGGTCCCAATGCTTCCTGGTCCAGGATCGCCTGATCTCGGGAGATACCCTGTTCATCGGCTCCTGCGGGCGGGTCGATTTGCCCGGGAGCAACCCGGAGCAGATGTATGATTCGCTGGTGAATAAGTTGATGAAGCTGGAGGACAAGACCGCGGTCTTGCCTGGCCACAACTATGCCGCCGGCCGGACCTCGAGCACCATCGGTGAAGAGCGGAGGCGCAACCCGTACGTCCAGTTCAGCTCGGTTTCTGAGTTCCTTCGCGCCATGGGATATGCATAAGCCGGGACTCTTGCCGCTCTACTCGCCATCCCGAATCTCCGCCTACGAGTCCTGCCCCCGCCAGTACAAATTCCGCTACATCGATCGGATCCCCCGTGAGGAGGAATCGATCGAGGCGTTCCTCGGATCACGCGTCCACGAGGCGCTCAACAGGCTGTATCGGGAACTCCAGCTTGGACAGTCTCTGAGCCTCCCCGAATTGCTGGACTATTATGATTGGGAGTGGCGGCGGCACTGGCATGACAAGGTCAGGATCGTCAAGCAAGACTACTCCATCGAGCATTACAGACGATTCGGCGAGCGATGTGTGGTGAACTACTACAAGGTCCACGAGCCGTTCGACCGGGGGCACACGCTGGGATTGGAACACCACGTAACGTCCGCCCTTGACCCGGATGGCCGCTATCGGGTTCGGGGATACATCGATCGTCTTGTGAGGGTCGGGTCGGGACGCTATGAGATCCATGACTATAAGACCTCCGGCCGACTTCCGGCTCAGGGCGAGATCGACGCCGATCGGCAACTGGCGCTCTATCAGCTCGGGGTGGAAGGGATGTGGCCCGACGCGAAAGAAATCGGGCTGGTCTGGCACTATCTGGCTTTTGGGAGGGAGCTACGATCAAGGCGAACGCCGGAGGAGCTGGGCAGGTTGAAGGCAGCGACCATCGCTCTGATCGATCGGATCGAGGCTGATACAGAGTTCAGGCCGATCAAGAGCAGCCTCTGCCACTGGTGCGCCTATCGGGATATCTGCCCGCTCTGGAAGGACGGTGCTGTTACAACTGATAGAGGTTCCAGGTTCCAGGCGCCAAGCCCCAGGTTCAAAACCGGAGACTCGGAACTCGGAAGGCGGGATTGCGAAGCGGAACCCGGAACCTGGAACTCGGACCAAAGGGCTAAGGAAGCAATAGAAGAGGCCACGCCTGGGGATGGACAGGACGTAGATCTGCGGTCTGTATCTCGCGAGGCGCTGCGAGAGGCGATCCTGGCCGCGGCCGAGACCGAATGGGCGGAGGTCCGCTTTATGGAGCGCGGTCAGCTCTGGATCCGCATGGGCCGGTTGATGTCGCCCGATGACCTGGACGGCAACGCGGACGGGTGGGTCCTCCTTTCCGATGAGGGCTTATCGCTGCTCTTCAGGCAGGTCGAGCGCGCGCAATGGAGCGCTACGTTCGTCGAGAAGCTCCAACGGTATCTCGCATCGTGACCCCTTTTGTGGGCATCAGATGAGACCGTCCCGATCGGTCCGGTCATGCGGGCCCCACTTCTGTGGGCGGTGATGGAAACGGTGGGAAAAGGTCAAATCACCATTCGGTACGCTCCGATTTCAACACCACTCGGACAACTCTACGTGGCCTATCGTGGCAAGGCGGTCTGCTGTGTGGCGCTTGTGTCAGGGGCGCGGGGCTTTGAGCGGGGGTGCGCCCGGAAGCTCGGCGTCCGACCGATCAGGGACGCCCGCCTGCCGCAGGGGCTAGCCAGAGCGGTCGTGGATCATGTAGCAGGAAAGCGGAGCGTCTCGGCCTCGTTGGACCTTTCCCGGCTCACGCCATTTCAGCGTCTGGTCTTGAAGAAGGCCCTGGAGATCCCTCTCGGCGAGGTGCGGTCGTACCGATGGGTGGCGAAGGAGATCGGAGCTGAGCGAGCGGCTCGGGCTGTCGGGACCGCGTTGGCCAGGAACCCGATCCCTTTCCTGATCCCCTGCCACCGTGTGATCCGGGCCGATGGCCGGATCGGGCGTTACTCTGGGGGTGGTCCTGGGGTGAAGGCGAAGGTGCTGGCTTTCGAAGGCGTCGATCTCGAAGGCCTTGCTCGTTTGGCCGCCCGGCGGATCCGCTTCGTGGGGAGCGGCAAGAGCAAGACCTTCTGCCTCCCTAGCTGTCATTGCGGGCGGCGCATCTCGGAGCGGCATGCGGTCTCTTTCGCGACGCAGCAGGACGCAGCACGCAAAGGGTATCGCCCCTGTCAGGGCTGCCGACCGGTCTAGATTGCCACGTGCGTTGCGGAGAGGGTCCGTGTGCGAAGCCTCGTGGCCAGGGGCAGTCAAGTGGGGCAGGAGTTGATCGGGAGGAGTGACGTTCCCAGCCCACGGCGGGCTAACATCCAGAGGAGCAACAACCGATGAGGATCTGGCGGGATCTCTCGTACCTGGCCCTGGCGGCTTCCTTCGCTAGCCTGGGGATCGCAAACGTCTCCTGGATGGCCGTAACGCGATTCGGCGGATTAAGCCCGAGAGCCTATACAGCCGGCGCGGCCATTGCCCTGCTCTATGCCATCACCTTCATGTTGATGGAGCTGGTGCAGCGGAAGGGGTAGCAGCCTCGGAGCAACGACCCCCTCTCGGCGCTCCGTCTCCGGGCCGCGCGAGCTGTCATGCCAGAACGAGATGCCTTGCGGGGACGGGACAGGCGACTCATCCCTCTTCCGGCGGTAAAGCCCCCTTGAGCGCTGGAATTCGGCCTCCGTCGCGGGCTGGCGTGTTAAGGTGCCTGACCTCGCGGTCGTAGCTCATCCTGACCGCATCGAGAGTCGCCAGCACCTCGTCACGGCGTTTCTTCAGGAGGGGGAGCAGATGGCGGTTCTTCCTCTGCAGCCAGGCGTAGAACAGACTGCGACGGTACTCTTTTGCCCGTTCCGCGTACCAGAGGGCGAAGAACCCGGATGGCGGCAGACTCAGCAGGTAGAGCGTGGCCTCGGGGTTGCCAAATGCGGACCAGACGAGGAATCCCTGGATCGGGTAGAAGACGAGAAATGCTATCGTACCCGCCAGTAGACTGTAGATCGAGATCTTGGTCTTGTCGGCGTAGTACCGGTAGTAGGGGTTCCGCTGCCCGACGAGCTTGGCGAGCCGGTACGGGATGTAACTGTTCATGGTCCCGTAGACTGCGATCGGCAACCCTAGCATCCCGAGAACAGCCATCCTGACCCAGGTGGTCCAGCGCACTGCTTGACTCGGTTGCTGTGTGAGCAGCTCGTCGTTGAAGCGCAGCCGGCGTGCCACCCGATAATAGCGCTGCACCTGTGAGCCAACCGCCCGGACCCTGTCAGGGTCATGCCTGGCATAGTAGTTCACGCAATCGGCGATCATCTTGCGCCAGGTGAAATCCTCGGCAATCCCTCTCTGTCCCCCTCCCGCAGTGGCCACCTCCCGCACCCGGTCCAGGTAGATCTCCTCGAGCGCCTGCTGGAGCTGCTTCAATCCAGGTTCCTCGAGATTGACGATCAGGGCCTCCATGCGATGCTGAAGTTCCTCCGTCATCGCCTTGACCGCCGCCTGCGGGTCGCGCCGATAGGCCTCCTCGTACGGCTTGGCCTCCATCGGCTCGCCCACGTTGATCAGGAGATCACTTCGAAAGCGGGTCTTGTCCATGTAGTTGAGACCGATGGGGACGACCTGGACCCCGAGGCGGAAATGATATTTGGCTTCGGCCTCTAACGACATGCGTGCCGCGCCGGTCTTGATCTTCCTGACCTTGAGATCATCATGGGTCACCCCCTCCGGGAAGATCCCGATTGCCTCCCGTTTCTCCAGCGCGCGAAGGACGGCTTCAAAAGAGCTGACATTCTGGTCCATCTTCGTCGGGTCGTCCTGTCGCCGGTGGATCAGGATCACGCCGCAGCGGCTGAGGAACCAGGCAATGGCTCTCCGCTCGAAGAAACTACTCATCGCCAAGAAGTTCACCTTTCGGCCGGCGAGGTTGCCGACGACGAATGGATCGATCGTGGAGTTGGGATGGTTGGAGGCAAGGATGGCTGGGCCCTTCTGCGGGATCTGCTCCCGGCCCACGACCTCGATAGACCGGAAATAGACCTTGAGCATCAGTCTAATCAGGGCGGCGGCGATTCGATAGGGAAGGGGGATCTTCTCGGTCGCGGCCATCAGGAATCTCTCACGCCGTCAAGGGTCGGCGCGCTGGATCCGCAGCAGCTCGGACCCGCGGCGAAAGATGGTCTCGGGAAACCCCAGCGCCTGTTTGAGCAGACAATCCCGGTCTATAGGGCTGGCGACGCGATTGAGTCGTACGATCTCCCGAAAGGGGAGGCGGCCGAGAAACAACCAGGGGATGACGGGGAGCGGCACATCGCTGCCATGGACCAGCTTCGGATGCAGATCGGGGCGGCGCAGGAAGCGCTGCAGGAACCAGGAGCGGTTCGGTTGGGTGAACCCGGAGGTGTCGGCGTACAGATTGGGGTAGGTGAGCAGCATCTCGGCGAAGGGGTGGAAGGCGCGGCCGAAGTCGCGAATGTCTGCTCCGCCCCCATGGGCGGCAATGACGGTTACCCCTTCATCCAAGGCCAGGCGGAGCCGTTTGGGCCGGCCGAGCTGTTGGTCAGCAGCGGTCAACGCATACTCCGGCCCGGTGTGGCACAGAAGCGGAAGTCGAGCCTCGGCCATTCGGCGATAGAAGGGGGCAAGGGAAGGGTCCATAGGATCGAATCCCTGACAGTTGGGGAGCCACTTCAGCAGGACGGCGCCCTGATTCAGGCAGCGCTCCAGCTCCTCCATCGCATCGCGCCGCTTGGGGTTCACCGAGGCGCCGGGTAGGAAGCGGTCGTCGGCCTTAGCCAGCCGAAAGACATAGTCGTTGGCGACGTAAAAATGGGTGCGGCGGCTGTCCCTTCTGCCCGCGTCGTCATAGACCGCATCGAGTGCCAACGCCACGACCCGATCCACGACCCGCATCCCGGCCACAGCCCGGGCAAGATCGCTCCGCACGATTCCATTCTCCCCAACTGATTCCAGCCGCTTGGTTCGGTGGCGCAGGCGAAGGTAGAGAAACGATGGCCAGTTCCACTGCTTGGGCGACACGTATGCCTCGTCGCTGCAGGAGTCGGGTGGCAGCACGTGGACATGGATATCGATGATAGGACCGGGTCCCGTGCACTGTCTCATCAACAGCTCCTCGCCACCGCCGAATAAGGGCGTGTTCTTGATGTGCCTGGCGTGCCCTGGGCTAGTCCCCGCTTAAAGCAGGTGCGGTCCTTCAGTCGGGCAATGAGACCAGGACGAAGTTTTCGGGCGGAGTCATGCTTGGGTAATCCCCAAGGGATGTATCCTGCCAGCGCGACAATGCCAATAGAGAGGAACAGATAGTCGTCGGCCCGTTACAAGTGCCGTTCCCACTACTTGCTCCAAGAGGGTGAGGCTAGGGAACGCAATAGTTCTTAGCAGCACACCTGTCGGGGATTCGCCGCAACACGTCGGACCGTTACTAGTGGGTAACTTCCTTGTCCGACCCAGCGCGGCTGGAGAAGACGTGGGAAGCGTGATGATGGACCATCTGCCAGATCCCGTTGGTCTTCTCATAGATGTTGGTAGCCAAGAGCGTGGTCGCGGTCACATCTTGCTGGACCTGGGAGAGGAGGTTTTCCGTCAAGACCACCCAAGCGAACGGGCCGTGGATCTGCACCCGAACGTCGGAGAGGGTGAAGCGGATCTCCTTCGTATTTGAGAAGATCATCTCCCAGCTCGCCTTTACCGCCTCCCATCCCGAGAGAAGCGACCACCCGGGGTGGATGCATTTGACGTGGTCTCCCCTGGCCCAGACGGCGGCCATTCGCAGGATGTCCAGGCTTTCGAAGGCTCGATAGAACTTGGCATTGACCTCCAGCACCTGCACATGGTCATGATCGGGTGTGGCCATCATCCTTTTCCCTTTCAGGTCTCCGTCTCCAGCGTCCAAGTCCGCCGCATTCTAGTGCCGTTCCAACTCGTTCGGACACATGACAAGGCTTTGCGACGGCCGATTAAGATGCCTGCGGGTCATTGGGATGCTAGGCGGATAACGTTGGAACGGCACGAGCCCAGATCCATGGGCGGGCAGACGATGAGGACGGTTCCATCGACCACCTGCAGCGGCAGTCGTTCGAGATACTCTCCGGGACAGGGGCCCGCGACACATTCGCCGGTGGCGGGATCGTAAGTAGCCCCGTGGGTGGCACATATGATAAACCGGCCGTCTTCGGACAGGAACTGGTTCTCAAACCAGTCCATGGGCATGGGAAGATGGCAACACCGATTCAGATAGGCGTAAAAGCTCCCGAGGTAGTTGACGACAAACCCCTCAACTTCCTGCCCTTTCAGGGTCAAGGTGAATTTTTTCGAGCAGCCCTCCCGAAGCTCCTCGACGCGGGCCACCTGATATTCGATTAGAGTTCGTGACATTTCGCCCCCGTTTCATCTCTAAGGCAGAGCTTATTATACTGGTCCATCTCGGAAAAGAAAAGGGCTCCGCGGCTTGACAGTCCTTAGGCCCTTGGATATAGTAGCGTGGCTTGCGCGCCGGCGTAGCTCAGTTGGCAGAGCAGCTGATTCGTAATCAGCAGGTCGAGGGTTCAAGTCCCCCCGCCGGCTCCAGCCACTCGACCGTCGATCGGCTGGTCGCTCCTTCCCAGCACTCCTTTTGACGCCGTGCGTCGCAATCTCTTGACATTCTGGGGAAAGGCTGCTATCTTACAGGAACATCGTTGAGGTCCGCGCTTCAGCGGTCGAAGGGGTGAAAGATAGAGTCACTTTCAAAGAGGGGTGGCGCTTTCGATCAAATATTCATCCCTGCGGATCAGACACTTAGACGGCCTTTACTCCCCAGTGGCCTGCCAGACCGGACGGCCAGCCCCTCAATATTCCGCGCACAAGCATCATATGCTTCTGAACTCAACGGGCGGAAGTACGTTTGTGGAAGGAGGTGAGTGAGGAGAGGATGGATCACCCAATCAATTGGTTCGGCGGCACGCGGTTCGCCGGGTTCAGCGACGACGAGATCAGAGCGATTCGAGAGGGCGCTGCCTTGAGGGCGCGTCAGGACATGGCCGCCCCCCGGCAGCAGACCTGGCGTGCAGCGGGGCCGAGGAGCAAGCGTAGTCTGAAGCGCAAAGCCGCGTAGGCCGTCGGGCTCCTTAGAGGATCAGGCAGATCGGACGCCGTGGAGGGGCAAGATCGCCCGGGGAGGGTAGACTGTCGGTCGATATGAGATCGGACAGGCCGCTGAGCAGGTCGGGGTGGCGGCGGTTCCGCGGCGCCGCTGCGGCCCTGGTCGTCCTGGTTCTCAGCGGGTCAGCCCTCGCCGTTCAGAAGAAATCCCCGGCAGCCGAGCGCAAACCCCCGGCCGATCTGACGACAACGGCAGAGGCGCATTACGAGCTCGGGGTCTTCTACCATCAGCGGATGTTCGCCGATCTGGACCAGGCCATTGCCGAATACCAGCAGGCGGTCAAGCTCAGAAACGACTTCGCCGATGCCCATTATCATCTGGGACTGTCGTATCACACAAAGGCCAAGCTGGGCGAGGACGATAAGGCCCTTTACCGTAAGGCGCTGAAGGAGTACAAGCTGTATCTGAAATATCTGCCAAAGGGCGAGTTGGCCGATAAAGCCCGGCAGAACATCAAGGCGGTGGAGTTGCGGCTTCGATGAGGGTTCGGCCAGGGGACACGGTCGCATGAAGTGCTTGGGCAGGACCGGTAAGCGTGTTTTCGTTCTGTTTGTCGTGGGCGCTCTGCTGGGCTTCCCGGACCCTCGGCACGCCTCCGGCTTCACGATTATCTCAGAAGCCGAGGAAAACGAGATCGGCAGGAAGGCCGATGAGGAGATCCTCAGACGATTTGGGCGTTATCGGGATCAGCAGCTCCAGGCATATGTCGAATCGGTCGGCCAGCGGGTGCTTGAAGGGATTGGGCCGACCAGTTTCCACTACAGCTTCAAGATCATCGACATCCCGGAGGTGAATGCCATGGCCCTGCCTGGCGGCTACATTTACATCACCCGGGGGATGTTGGCGATGCTGAATAGTGAGGCTCAGCTTGCGGGGATCCTTGGCCACGAAATCGGTCACGCTACGGCTCGCCACGCAGCCAAGCAACTGACGAAGGCGTTCGGCGCCCAGATCCTGTCATTGGGTCTCATGGCCATTAGCCCCGGGGGGCGGGAGAACGCAGGGAACTGGGCAATGGTGTCTTCGGCCCTCTTCGGTCACATCCTGTTGGGATATGGCCGAGAGGCAGAGTTGGAGGCCGACGAGCTGGGGCTCCGGACGGCCTATCGCGCCGGGTACGATCCCAGGGAGATGGTCACCTTCCTCAAGGCGATGAAGACGAAAGAGCGGCTGGAGGCCCTCGGTTATCACGGGTTCCAGGGGACCCATCCGGAGACGACCGACCGCATCGTGAAAGCCGAAACGATGGCCTCCATCCTCATCGAGCAGGGCGGTGGCGCTCTCGAGGTGAAGGTAAACGAGTACAAGACACACCTCGATGGCCTCGTCTATGGAGCGAAACAGAATAACCGGCGCCTGAAGGTGTACGCCGCAAAGGATGGGGACACTCCAACGAGCCTGGCCAGGGATATGCTTGGCGATCAGCAACTGGCATGGGAAATAGCCAACCTGAATGGGATCAAGGAGGCGACGGTCTTCCAAAATGGGGACCAGGTAAAACTTCTGCCGCCTTCTTCTGAGGCGGCAAGTGGCGGGCAGCGGTTGAAGCTGTCCCCGAATTGAATCCCATAGAAATGGAGGGCGAAATGATCAGAATGATCAGAAGGACGGCTATGATTCTCTGACACGCATAGCAGGTATTATCTGTACCATCCAGAGGGTCGAGTCCGGCAAGAACGTGGAGGCGCTTCAGATGTTCCCCTGACAGTGTGTATGTCGTGCATGTGTTGGCGGAGTAGACTAAGCCGCTCGGGCCCTCTGGAGCAAGGCACCAGGGGGTTTTTATTTTCGCCATGGGCCGAGACAATTCATTCAGCCCCCTGCCTGAGTTGGACGAGGGAGGCCCTGTGAGTGCGGGCATCCCCCTATTCAATGAAGGAGGGCACAACGATGTATGAGACCATTCCCCTGATCCCACAGCGAACGCTCCGTCTCTACGCCGAGGTCGAGCGTCGGTATCAGGTCTGGATCGTCGTCCTTGCCATTGCCGCTCTGGCTCTAGGCGCCTCCACATTGGCGCTGCATGGGCGGCTGCAGACGGCGGAGCCAGGAGGCTATGATGCCGTCTACGACAGCGTGATGAAAGAGTACGATGCGGTGCGGGACGATCCCTATCTCCGTCGGTACCTGATCGCGAAGATCAAGAGTCTGGCCGCGGAGTATGAGGTGGACCCTGACCTCCTCTTCTCGGTGGTCGCGGTCGAGTCTTCCTTTCGTGTGGTGGCCAAGTCTCCGAGGAATGCCAGGGGCTTAGGGCAGGTCATGTTTGCGACGGCCAAGGCGGTGAACCCCGACGCAGTGAGCCGGCCCGATGACCTGTACGATGTTCATCTGAACTTGGACACCGCCTTGAAATACCTGAGGGCCACTCTCGTGCAAAACCGGGAGGATATGCGCCCGGCGTTACTGGTGTACTACTACGGGGATGCGGCGCGCCGGCCCGGATTCAAGGACAGAGACCAGTATGTCCGAAAGGTGATGGATTGCTACAATCGCCTTCAAGAGCGGCGGCAGGCTCTTGTTGGAACGGCTCTGATCTAGACGCGGCCTACCGGCCCTCCGGTTAGTCTACGTCGAGGGGAGAGGGCTGACCATATGGAGGCGAGTCAAGGAGGAGGGGACGGGGACGCCATCCGCCGGATGTTTGGCGGCATCGCGCACCGTTACGATCTCCTCAACCGTCTCCTGAGTGTCGGCCGGGACCGCTACTGGCGCCGGGAGGCCGTGGCCGAGGCCCAACTCCCGCCTGGTGGCCTGGCGGTCGATGTCTGCACCGGAACCGCCGACGTCGCCCTCGAGCTGGCCAAACAATTTCCGTCGGCCAAGTCGATCGTTGGAGTGGACTTCTGTCTGCCGATGATTCGGCTGGCGGCGGACAAGGTGGCCCGGAAGGGTCTGACCGGGCGCATCCGGCTGCAGGCCGGCTCTGCCGAGGCCCTCCCGTTCGACGCCGATACCTTCGACGCGGCCACCGTTGCCTTCGGCGTCCGCAATCTGGTGGATCGAAAGCAGGGGCTCGCGGAGCTGAACCGGGTGCTCCGGCCTGGCGGCCGGGGAATCGTCCTGGAGTTCGCCATGCCAGAGGGGCCGCTCTTCAGTCGGCTCTATCGCTTCTATTTCCACCGGGTGCTGCCGTGGCTGGGCGGCCTGATCTCAGGGGATCGGGCGGCCTACAGCTATCTTCCGGCCTCCGTGTCGGCCTTTCCGTCCCCGCGAGAGCTGGGCAGATTGATGGAAGAGGTTGGCTTCCAGAACGTCCGCGTTCGCACTCTGACCGGTGGGATCGTCACACTTCATGTAGGGAAGAAGTTGCAGTGAACGTGCTCCGGCCGGCCATCCGGAAGACGGCCCTGTTCCTCGAACTGATCAAATTCCCTCACACCGTTTTCGCGCTTCCCTTCGCCTTCATGGGCGCGATCCTGGCGGCGCGGGGAATCCCAGCGCCGCCGACACTCGTCTGGGTTCTGGTGGCCATGGTCGGCGCGAGGAGCGGGGCAATGGCGATGAACCGTCTGGCCGATCAGCAGCTCGATGCCATGAATCCCCGGACGCGGGAGCGGGCGCTGCCGAAGGGGCTGGTCCGGCGAGGCGAAGTGATCCTTCTCACCATCGCGTCCTTCGCGCTTTTTCTCCTGGCCGCTTCCCGACTGAATCCCCTCTGCCTGAAGTTGGCCCCGTTTGCGATGGCGATCCTCATCCTGTATCCCTATACCAAACGCTTTACCGCCCTCTCCCACCTGATCCTCGGTTTGGCCCTGGCCTTGGCGCCTCTCGGCGCATGGATCGCCGTGACAGGCCGGGTCGCGGCAACTCCAGTCGTCCTTGGCTTGGCCGTCCTCCTCTGGGTGGCCGGCTTCGACATCCTCTACGCGCTGGCTGACATAGACTTCGATCGGGCCTCCGGGCTTCATTCGATCCCGGCCCGGTTCGGGGCCCGAGCCGGTATGGCCATTTCCCGAGCCTTCCATGTGTTCATGCTGGTTTTCCTCTTCCTCCTGATCCCCCTCTCGGGCCTAAGTTATCTCTACCTGGCAGGGGTCATTCTGGCATCCGGCCTTCTCCTCTACGAGCATCTGCTGCTGATCCGACATGGACTCCAGCGACTCGACGCGGCCTTCTTCACCGCGAACGGCATCCTCAGCATTGCCCTGTTCTGCTTCACCCTCCTGGATATCCTGCTCCTGTAACTTCTCCTTAGCTTCCTTGGACCTCGCCTTGTGACTGTTTCTTGACAGGGGGGGAAAAGAAAGATATCAAGGTATGCCGAGCGGGGGGCACGGGGCGCATCAGTATGAGTTCTGGGCCGTCCCATCTCCATTGCAACCCCTCATCGTCGATATGGCCCGCCGCTCAGCGAGAGGCCATTCGCATGATCACCTTCCAGCGGGTCAACAAATGGTTCGGGGCGCTTCACGTCCTGCGGGACGTGGACCTGTCGGTCCGGGCGGGCGAGGTGGTCGTCATCTGCGGCCCGAGCGGGTCGGGCAAGAGCACGCTCATCCGGTGCATCAACAAGCTCGAGTCGATTCAGCAAGGCCAGATCACGGTCAACGGGATGTCGCTGAGTGACCCGGCAACCGACCTCACCAAGCTTCGGGCCGAGGTCGGCATGGTTTTCCAGCAGTTCAACCTCTACCCGCACATGACCGCCCTCCAGAATATCACCCTCGCCCCGATGAAGGTCCGCAAGTTGTCCTGGGAGGAGGCGGAGCGGATCGGCCGAGTCCTTCTCGCCAAGGTCGGCATCCCTGAAAAAGCCGACCACTATCCGGCGCGGCTATCCGGGGGCCAGCAGCAGCGGGTGGCGATTGCGCGGGCCCTGGCCATGCAGCCCAAGGTCATGCTCTTCGACGAGCCCACCTCCGCCCTGGACCCGGAGGTGATCAGCGAGGTTTTAGATGTAATGGTCGCGCTGGCCCACGACGGGATGACCATGCTCGTGGTGACCCACGAGATGGGCTTTGCCAAGAAGGTGGCCCATCGGATCATTTTCATGCACGAGGGCCGGATCGTCGAGGAAGGCGGGCCGGAGGAGTTCTTTGCCAACCCGAAGGAAGAGCGGACACGCGCCTTCTTGAAAAAGATCCTCGTACATTAAAAGCAGCCTTTAGCTTTCAGCCGTCAGCCGGGGAAGGAAAGGATGGGTCGAAAGGTGACCGCTGAGCGCTGAATGCTGACGAGCGATCGAGCGAGGAAAAGAGGAGGCAGATGGTACGTGTGTTGCGTGCGACGGTGATAACGGCGGTGCTCCTTTGTCGCGCGGTGACCGGCTGGGCGGTCGAGAGCACGCTGGAGAAGATCAACCGGACGGGGGTCTTCACCGTCGGGACCAGGACCAGCTCGCCCCCCTTCGCCTATGTCAACAAGCAGAACGAGTGGGTCGGGTTCTCCATTGACCTGGCGAGGTTGGTCCATAAGGCCATCGAGAAGAGACTGCGTAAGTCGATCAGGTTCGAGTTGAAGGAGAGCACGCCGTCTACACGCATCCCTCTGCTGTCCAGCGGAGCCGTGGATCTCATCGCCGGCACTATGACCGACACCCGTGCGCGCCGCGACAGCGTTGACTTCAGCCTGACCTTCTTCGTGACCGGGGCCCAGTTCCTGGTGAGGGAGGGAAGCCCGATTCGAGGCATCCAGGACATCGCGGGCAAGCGAGTAGGCGCCCAACAGGGCTCGACCAACGAGCGGATCATCCGCGAGCGGGTCCCACAGGCCCAGCTCGTGGTGTTCCAGGACCAGCCGGCGGCCTTCACGGCCCTTACCCAGGGGCGTGTGGACGCCTATACCAACGACGGCGTCCAGCTCGGCGGGCTGAAGGCTAAGGCCCCCAACCCCAGGGAGTGGAAGATCGTGGGCGACTTCTACAGCTACGAGCCGTACGGGATGGCCATGAGGAAGAACGACTCCGAGTTCCGGGCGATCGTGAACAACACCCTGATGGAGTCGATCGAGGGGGGTGAGTACTTCAAGCTCTACGACAAATGGTTCGGGCCCGACGGTGAGGTCCCCTATCCCCTGAGCGACAGGGTGAGGTCGTTCCTCTTGATGCAGGTCGTCCCGAAGTAACTCGCACGTCAAGGCGCCGACCCCGGAGGGATCGCCGTCGCCCTTTAGAGGTCGTTGTGGCCCCGGCCGTGTCGCTGACCGCATTCCTCGGCATGCACTACGACTTTCATTGGAGCGTCCTCTGGACGGGGGACAACGGCTGGTGGCTTGTCCAGGGGATCTGGACTACACTTCGGCTCTCCGCCCTGGGCTGGACCTTCGCCTGCGGCCTCGGAATCCTCTCGGGCGCGCTCCGGACTTTGCCGTTCCGACCCCTGCGAGCTCTGGCCACCTGCTACGTGGAGTTCTTCCGGAACGTCCCGCTCCTGGTCTGGCTCTTCTTCTGGTACTTCGGCGCCCCCCAGGCGCTGCCTCGCGCCGGTCAAGGCTGGCTGAACCTCCACGGCCCTGAGTTCTGGTCGGCTGTGGCGGCTCTCAGTGTCTACCACGGAGCCCGGATGTCCGAGGTGATCCGGGCCGGGATCCAGTCCATCCCCAGGACGCTGGTCGAGGCCTCCATCGCCACGGGCATGTCGGTGGGGCAAGCCTATCGGCACATCCTTATCCCGATCGCCCTGCGCCTGATCATCCCGCCTGCGACCAACGAGGCGGTGAACCTCCTCAAGAACTCCTCGCTAGCCTTGACGATCGGAGTGGCCGAGCTGACCTTTATGACACGCCAGATCGAGAGCTATACCGCTAGGGCGTTCGAGGCGTTCACCGCGGCCACGCTCATCTACCTGGTCCTGTGTCTGGGCATCGCGGCCGTCATGGACCGGGTGGAGCGGCACGTCCGCATCCCCGGCCTGATCGCCCGCGCCGGGAGGGCCGATCGGTGAGCTTCGACTGGCAGGTCATCGCCACGAACTGGAAGTTCCTGCTGCTTCAGGGACTCCTCGGGATCGGAAGCTTCGGCGGAGGGACGCTCCGCTTGGCGATTCCCGCCATGGTGCTGGGGTCCATCCTGGGCGTCATGCTCGGATTGTGCCGCCTGGCGCAGCGTTCCTGGATCCACTACCCCGCCGTCCTCTACGTGGAGTTCTTCCGGGGCGTGCCGCTGGTGATGGTGATCTTCTGGTTCTGGTTTCTCATCCCCCAGATCACCGGCCAGCGGCTGCCGGAGTACACCGTGGCCCTCGCCGCCTTCGTGGTCTTCGAGGCGGCCTACCTCGGGGAGATCGTCCGCGCCGGGGTCCAATCGGTCCCGCGCGGCCAGGTAGACGCGGCTACGGCAGCGGGCCTGACCTATTCACAGATGATGGTGAACGTCATCCTCCCCCAGGCCATCCGGAATATGATCCCCTCCCTGGTCACGCAATTTATCGTCCTCTTCATGGATACGTCCCTGGCCTCGATCATCGGCATGATGGATCTGACCAAGGCGGCCCAGATCGTCAGCCAACGGGAGATCCGCCCCTTCGAGATGTACCTCTTCATCGCGGTGGTGTACTGGATCTGCACCTACAGCATGTCCCGCCTCAGCCGGTGGCTGGAGATGAAGATGTCCCCGGAGCAGGCGCCGCCGCGGCTGGGCGCCCCTGCTGTGGGGGCCGCCTGACTGCCAATCTCCCCTATCCATATGCATGACTCACCTTGTTTCTTCGAGCTTAAGAGAAGCGGAATTTATACAATAGCGCAGCCCCGTTGGTTTTGGTCCGTCGTCAAAGAGGTGGCCGAGGTGGGCATCGCACCTGCTGCACAACACCTCCACTCTCCGCATGGAGAAGCTATCATCCTTTTCGGTCTTGATGTTTTCTTTTGCGATCGGGGCCCAGAAGCTTGGCCACCCAGTGCCAGAGTCGAACTTGGTGTCTGAACTGAACAGGGCGTTGCCGCAACCGACGCACTGGTAGGTTCCTTTGGCTTTGGTGTTCCAGTACTCGCCCGTGAACGCGCTTTCGGTCCCCTTCTGCCGTGTGACCTGATACTGTTCCGGCGTCAGTTGTTGCTTCCACTCTTTCTCGGTCTTGATGACCTTTTCGCCCATGATGTCTCCCTCCCATCGTGCAGCCAGTAGATGGTTCGACCATACGCCGAGAGGCGTTTCGCCTCTGCATCCCTTTCTAGTGTGTCCTAAGTCTTGGGGTGGTTCAAAGGTATTGACGCCGTCCGGTGCGACCCACCGAACGACCAGCGCAAGCTCCAGTTCGGGATTGAGCGGTGATCCGTAGGGCAGTTCAATCTGCCGATCTCACTTCTTGAAGCCGCCTTCGGGAGCGGCGTCGAAGAGCCGGTTACACTCTGATTCGAGAATACCGCCAATAATTCTGGTCTGCCGAAACGGTGTTCGACGAGCGACCTCTTCCGCCCTGATGTCGATCTGCCACCATCCGCGGTCTTTCAGATACGGGATCGATGTGCCGTAATAGACCGTGGCGACCCCGGCCCACTCGATGGCGCTTTGGCACATCGGGCAGGGTTCTGCGGTCGTGTACAGGTCCAGCTCAGTCCAGTCGATGGAGGGATGGGCAGCCGCGCAGCGATTGATCGCATCGATCTCGCCGTGGAAGGTGGGGCTTTCAGGTGACCGGTTGAACCCTTCCGCGACGATCTCGCCCGTTGTCCGCTGAACGAGCAGCGCGCCGAACGGGAGCCGCGGGACCCGTGTTGCCAGTGCGAGGGCGCGTCGCATATACTCTTCGTGGCTCCATTTCTGTCGGGGGCTTGTGGTCGGTGGCACTGGCGTATGCTCCTCGGCAGCAAGCGCGAGCGTTAAGCCGCAAAACCTGGAAAGGAGCTACGTGGCGACCGCGCCGGCCGTCCCCAGCACGGTGCGTGCGAGAAACTTCCTGCGCCGGTCCCTTCAGCCTGCATAACTGGTTCCTGACCCGTGCCTGTCCTCATCGTGTGCTCCTTGGCCCCTCGCTTGTCTTAGGAAGATCTTCCGCAATACATTACGAGCCTTCGGCATGCCCATGGGCATGAAAGTCTTTCGCGCGTACCTTCACACTCACGCACTGTCATTGCGAGCGACCAACGGGAGCGCGGCAATCTCACCGTACTTTCACTGCGAGATTGTTTTGTCGCTCTGTTCCTCGCAAGGACGCGAGACGACTTTCGGCACAAGCAATCCGCGGGCGGATGACATGCAGGTGGCGTGCCCCAGGGATGTCTTGAACCGCCTGGGATACTGCTTCCGCCTCGCCGCGATCACCTGAGGAGCGCAAGGTCACGCATGATGTCCTGCTCGAGGAGTCGGCTCATGGTGGCGAGGTCCTCCGGGGGCAGGACCTTGAGCAGTTGCCGGAGGTGGAGTGGCTCCCGGTCGCCCACGAGTCGTCCCTCCAAGACATCAGCCAGGTAGAAATAGTGAGCGCCGGCATCCATGGCGGATCTAACCTCGCACTCCAGATAGCCCACGATCCCAGACAGAAGGGGGCTACGGGTCACACCGCGCTCGAAGGGAATCGTGGCAAACTTGTCCTCGTCCCGCCCCGACCGGAAGCCGAAGTGGGGGACCCAGCGCCATTGATCCTGCCCGAGCAGGTTCAGCGCAAATCGCCGACTGCCCTCGATGAGCTCGCGGGTAAAGGTCAGCCGGCCAACTCCAACCAGCACCCGGGGGACCTGCGGGACGATGGTGGCGGGCAGCACCCAGGCCACGATCTGGCCGTTGCGCCGATCCCCATCGGCCGCGGTCAGGACGAAGACCTCGCTGTCGAGTTTCCCGAGCACCGCCGCAATACTGGACTGGTCCATGGGCACCTCCGTGGGAAATGTGGTGGAGAGAATTTGATCGGGAGTGTCTAACTGCTGGCGATGAGGTCTCTCCGCTCAGAGGCCGTGGATCGCGACACTCGCCGTGACACCGGGCAGTATTTCAAGCCACTGCAGACCACGGGGTCGCCATCTGCATGTGAGCCAGCGGCCTGCAGTCCCTGACGGCTCCCTTTGAAAATTTGCCCTCCGCCTCGTCCCGGGTCCGCAGGCACCAAGACCCTCCGGGGCTGGACATTGCCAGGGAGGGCGTAGAATCGATCGATGTGCCAACGTGCGACCCGAGCAGGCCCCGACATAGTTGGCTTGTCGTCTAAGGTCCGCGCAGATCACGAAACTCACGGTTACGGGGGGTGCATTGTGCACTCTGAAGTAAAGCGCGCGGTACGGGAGCTGCTCTCAATACGGCTCCCCGATTCGGTTCATAAGACGGGATTTTTCTCAACGAATGAGCGCGGCGTATTTGTCGAGCAGGGGGAGCAAGGTCTCCTTGTCGGCTGATGGCAGCCCGAAGATCAAGCGCTCGACTTCCGCCTTTTCCAACTCATCGACGCTCCCCCGTTCGGGCGTGGCGCCGAAGATGGAGACCGAGATGTGCCGCGGGTCTCGCCCCGCCGCCTCGGCGCGCTGACGCAGCGTCCGGATCTTTTCCTGGATGCTGAGCGACCTGCCGCCAATCGGGATCCAGCCATTACAAAACTCGATAACGCGATCAAAGGTCGTTGGCCCATCACCGCCCATGAGGATCGGGGGATGGGGTTTCTGGGCGGGTTTGGGATGCGACCAGATCTTGTCGAAGTTCACAAATTCGCCGTGAAACTCCGCTTCCTCTTGGGTCCAAATCTCTTTCATCGCGAGAACGCGCTCGCGCAGCACGCGCCACCGCTGCTTGAAACCGGTGCCATGATTTGCCATTTCCTCCGCGTTCCAGCCTCCACCAATGCCGAAGAGAAAGCGGCCGCCCGACAACTGGTCGAGGCTGGCGACCTCTTTCGCGGTAATGATCGGGTCGCGCTCGACGATCAAACAGATGCCCGTGGCGATCCGCAGCCGGGTCGTGGCCATGGCGGCCGCGGTGAGGGCAATGAACGGGTCGTATGTGTGCCAGTATTCTTTCGGCAGGTCTTGCCCGCCAGGCCAGGGACTGCGGCGGCTCGCCGGAATATGCGTGTGTTCGGGTAACCAGAGCGATTCAAAGCCGCGCTCTTCGAGGGCGCGCGCCAGATCGGCAGGGCGCATCGCATACTCCGTTGCAAAAATCGACACTCCAAATAACATCGTGACCTCCTTCGACAGATCCGAGCAACCATCCCACGGTTGAGCAGGTACAAATCCCGGGGAAGGTCGCGGAACTGGGCGAACGGGAATCCATTGTCGCCGGAGAGGGCCGGCTGGGCTGTGCCTAGTCTCGGCAACCGATGATGAGCGGCGAGTGGGAGCCGATGTCGGCCGTCTCCACGCGGGCGAAACCGGCTTCCTGCAGCCACTGGGTGTACTCGGCCAGCGTGTACGTGTCTCCCTCCTCGGTGTTGACCAGCATGTTCAGCGCGAACAGGACCGGGAAGGGCGGGCCAGTGCGGTTGTTGCTCGGGACCATGTCGATGATGGCGACACGGCCGCCGGGCCGGAGCGCGCGATACAGCCGCCGCAGCAGGTCGCGCGAGGAGCGCTCTCCTACGGAATGGACGATGTTGCCGAGCAGGGCCAGATCGTAGCGGTTCACCCCCAAGTCCACCTCCTTGAGGTCCCCCGGCAGGAACTCGTAGCGTTCCTCAACCCCGTGGCGCTTCACATATTCGGGGGTCAGGGAGAGGAGGGCCGGGAAATCCTGCGCCGTGAGGCGGGCCTCGGGGTCGGCCTCGGCAATCGCGATTCCCCAGACGCCCGAGCCGCAGGCCATGTCAATCACCCGCAGGCACCCGCGAGGATTGCCGGCACCCAGCGCGTGGGCTGCGCGCCGCGCCGGTTCCCGGTTGCTGATATGCAGCGTCCGCTATTTGTTTTTTCCCGTTCCTGATGCCTTTCTGGTTTCTTCCGGAAATTCCGGTTTCAACATTCACGCCGCGAACAATTCTACGCCAGCGGCTCTGACCCTTCAAGCTCAGTTCGCCATGGCTTCTTCTGGATGGCATCGCGGCTCGCCTTGGCCATTCCGCTGACTTGCCTGGTCTGTTGCTCGCCTCTAACCTGCCTCCCTGCTACCACCTCTCCTCACTGGATGACTTTTGAGTGGCCGATTGGGGGAATCTCCCGGTTCGCTCCCCGTCCGGCAGGGCCAGCGCCGCGATCATTCTCAGCATGCTTCCAATGAGTTGTCTCGGGAGGCAGCCAGCAAGGTCGGAGGATCCGCATTAGCGGTCAGGTAAAACAGGTGTAGATTGCGGAAGTGTAATCTACACTCTCGAAGTGGGACGCCGGTGCAGGATATCCAGTAGACCCCTTGGTTGGCCGATCCCGTGAATGTTCCTACCACGGTTAGAGCCTCCCTTGGATATGCGTATACTGAAGCCTGGTCAATGAGGGTGATGATCCGCATAGACCCCCACTCCGCGGGCACAGCAGGGGATCGACCTTCATAAACTTGTTTGATGAAATGGGCCCAGCGCTGCTTGAGCGTCCAGGGTGAGGGGGGCGGAACCTCAACGAGGGCCGTCAGGGTTGGGTTTGGGCCTTCCTCCCGCCCGTTCCTGCGTTTCCCCCGCCTCACTCCAACGTAATGCTCAAGTACGCCTCCGCTGGTCGGTTTCTCGCGTGCCTCGCCTCTGGGACCCTTTTGACCGGCCTGAGAACACGGTTTTTCAACAGTCTGTTGGGGACCGACCCCTGGAGCGCGCATCAAATTTTAAGTCGATCCTTACGGCAAGCATCCTCCCATGTCCTGCAAGAGGCTCCCTTCAATGGTCGGTGGAAACTCGGTGTGGTCGAGCAACCCTGAACCGCAGATTTCGCCGCTGCCACCCCGTATCAGTATCAGCACGGCTCGGACGTCGAAGGTGAGACAGTCACTATCCTTGCAGGTTAATGTGCCGCCATCTATACGACCTCGGAAACTACGCGCGCCAGTCGATAGATTCCATTTGCCGCCGGTAATAAGCACCGTTTGATCAAGAACCGTAGGAAGTGGTTCATGGTTGACCGCGGCCCAAAAGAGTCCCAGAGCCGGCCTAGGCCCCACGGATCCCTGGAATGTAGCCACGAAGGTCGCGGCACCGCACACTGACTGTGGGCACAATTCCACCCCCGAGAGCTTTCCGGTGATCGCTGGAGTGCTCTCTCCCCTTACCGGTTCGACGGCAATCGTAAGTGTCGCAAACGATACAACCGCTAGAGCAAAAGAGGAAAGCCGATTCGTTAGTATCATATCTGCCTCCCTTTAGGTGATAGCGTGATACGAATTTGCTTTTGGGTCGGCCGCGGCTAGAGGTCGTGGACAGCCCCTCGGCGGGGCCGCACCGTATCAGTCGTTGTCCTTTTTCCGAGGGATAGCCAGGGGGCGTTATTATTGTTGGTTCCCCAGGTCGTGTCAAGGCAAAAGTCGGCGTGTTGTACCGTACTGACGGGGGCGCCAGTGTAGATTACAACCACTAATCTGC
>Ga0209751_10001915_pt1 | contig 21148 bp, 18 predicted proteins | sample RifCSP13_1_FD_184019 | JGI IMG/M metagenome (GOLD analysis project Ga0209751, IMG submission 184019) | Soil microbial communities from Rifle, Colorado - Rifle CSP2_sed 13_1 (SPAdes) (version 2) | ecosystem: Environmental > Terrestrial > Deep subsurface > Rock core/Sediment | place: Rifle... | reverse complement strand
CGCCGCGCCTACCGCGTTTCCAACTCGAAGCGCGCCTGCTGCTGCACGCCCGCCGCTGCCCCGGCTCCCGATCCTCTGTGCGTGTGGGTGTCTCGGCGCACCGGGGACGCGCACTCTGTGTTTGGCATCTAAGACGACCTCTGTCGCGTTCGTTAAATCCTGGAGATACATCTCCTCCATCTCGCGAGCGAAACGTTCATCTTCGACGACAGCGTCCATCTCGCAGTTACCGAACCAACTTGCGATGTTGAGGTTAGTTGATCCGACGCGTGCCCATCGTCCGTCCGCAACCGCCGTTTTTGCATGCAGCATCGTGCCGTTCCACTCGAAGATGCGTACTCCGGCTTCCAGGAGCGGACGGTAGCCGGCCCGGGACAAGGGCGTAAGGATAGGGATGTCGGTCCCGTTAGGCACTAACAGGCGGACGTCAACACCGTCCATCGCCGCAGCACGCAAGGCTTGTACATACAGAGTCGTTCCTGCGTAGTAGGCATCCGTTAACCACAGGCGATTTCGAGCCAATGCGGCAATGAGTTGATCTAAGCGCAACATGCCGGCAGTTGCAGGGACGCTGGCCACGATGCGTAAGTTCATGTCGCCCTCTGGTGCGAGCAATTCTCTCCTGATGATCTCTTCTTCGGGAATGGGCGGACCCGTCAGTGCCCACACGCCCGCAAATGCTTGTTCGATATCTGCAACTGCAGGTCCCCGCACCTCGACTCCGGTGTCACGCCACGGTTTGAGCTTCCTTTCCGGATCGCCAACCCACATTCGCCCAACACACAAGCCCGTAACAAAACCGACTCGACCATCAACGGTCAGTGTTTTACGATGGTCCCGACTGAGCCAGCTCATTGGTGAGTCCCACCGCGGCGGGTTGTAGCAACGCACATCGACGCCGTTCTCGCGCAAGTGATTCCAAAACGATCGTGAGCTTTTGCCAAATCCACCCATCCAATCGTAGAGCAAGCGCAGACGCACGCCCTCCTTCGCTTTAGCAATTAAGGCGTCGGCAAAAAGCCAGCCCTGATCGTCCTCGTGAATGATGTAGCTCTCGAAATGAATGTAGTGTTTTGCGCCCGCTATTGCAGCGAGCCACGCCGGATAATTCTCGGCGGCGTCTTTGAGTAGCTCGACACGGTTGCCTGCAATGAGCGATGCACCGGCGGCGCGGGAAAAGGCCTGATCAGCGATTTCGCGGGTTGCTGGCCTGGTGCGACGCTCTTTCAGACTAGACGCTGTAGTCATTTTTTCTAGCCACAAGTACGCGCCAGGATGACGACCCTTGTATCCCTTTCACACGCCGGCACTGGCCCAAATAGTGAAATATCGAGGAGTTAACGTGCCCATGAAAACTGCAGGAGGAGTCGGGGGGGCGGGTCAGTCGGAGGAATAAAGTTCGACGAATTTAGCAGCAGTTTGAGGAAACCCTCGCGGATTGCATGAGGTTTTTTCTGACGTTAGAAATAGCAAGGGCTTCGCCTCCGATCTTCTGGTAGTTCGCAATGTAATCCACAAAGGCCTGGCGAATTACCGATTGAGCCTCCCTGGTCGCCTTCGGAGAACTCCAATTTATTTTCTCCCGCAAAGACTTCATTGCTTGCTCGGATAATTTAATCGGGCAGTTACCGGGCTTACAGTTAGGAATCTCTTTCAATTCCTTAAGATCCATCTGTAAAGCGGCAACGTCACTCAGCACAGGCGGTGATTGAAAGCGGCGCCCACGCCATGGATTCCTTTACCGCTTTCAAATGCGACAATGTCCCTGAACTTTTCAATGAACAACTCTTGTGGCGCATTTATCCTCACGATTCCAAAGATCGCCACTTCATCGTTCCTCTTTGTTTTCAGCAACTTCGCTACGGGACGGGCAGCAATCAGCGATTTGATCTCCGTTGGAGTCAAACCGATCTGTTTCTGCAAAAACTCGAGCAGCGGAGTGCTCAGCGTATCGTTCTCAGCTGTGGGGTAAGCCAACAAGCTGGGAATGGCCATAACCGCTGCAAGGACGCTGGCTATCAGTTTAGTCTTCTTCAGCCATGCCAAAGCGGGCTGGTTAATTGTTCTTTCCGCCATGAAGATCTCGACTGCCTTGATCGAATATGTCAGTTAGACCAAGAGCAAACCTGTTTCAGCAGACGCTCACACCGTAGCCGCCGGATAAACCGTTTGTTTCAGCGGGTCAGCGCGCGATTGTACAGATTGAGGTGCGCATAAATGCCGTCAACCGTCCGGGGAATAATTCGCAAGTGTTCCTCCTTCTCACGGCTTTAGTCCCATGCGGCGCAGGAGGTCGGCGTACCGTGGATCGGCGCGGAGATCTTCAAAATGGGGCCTCCACGTCAAAGACTCATCACGGATGAAGATGGAAAACCTTGTTCATGATTTTCCACTCTCCATCGACTTTCAGCAGCGTAAACAGGTCGGTGAAGCGATGGCCGCTCCAGTTGTCGAGTTCCAGCCGCACTGTGGCAATCGTCTCGATTATATCGATGCTGACAATCCGGCCCTGGAGTTCCGTTGCTGGACCATTCTGGTCATTCCAGTCAAAGAGCTTCTGGATGGGCCCGGCGAACAAATCGGCGCCGATATAGCCAAAGATCGTTGCCTCCGGGTGAAACGCGGTCTTCATGTCAGCGGTTCGGCCCGACTTACCGCCGTTGATATATTGCTGAACCGTCCTGGTAATCGCATCATACTCGCTCAAGTCGATCGGTGCGTTACTCATGATGTGCTTCTCTTTTTGCATCAACGTTTTCTCCTGGTTGGTTTACTCTTCATCCTGGAAACGATGGGTTGCGCGAATGTTTTTCCTCCACATGGACATGCCGCTCCCGGTCAACCCTTCACTTGGACATGCCGCCCCCGGGCAGCTCAAGTTTGGTTTCGTCGTGAAGCATCCTCTCTGTAGCTATAGCCATTGACTGGCTGGGAACGTTTGCTGTAAAAGCAGCACGTCTTTCCCCCATTACCTGCCGGCTCGTTCCGGCGCGAAAGGATCACTTGCATGAAACGCATCCTTGTAGTGGCAATGCTGATTGCCGCATCTTCTTTAGTTTTCACTCAACCGACGCGCAGTAGCGCAAACCAAAAGGGCAACGATGAACAAGCCGTACGGCAGTTACTAAATGAACTTTACGTTGCCCTGGGGAAAAACGACACTGTCGCACTCGACCGAATGTATGCCGATGATTACTTCCTTGTTAACGAGTCCGGAGTCCTGACGACCAAAGCGCCACGTCTCGCAGCGATAAAGTCTGGAGAACTGAAGTATGAATCCGTCAGTTTCGAGGATGTGAACATCCATCTCTATGGAAATACAGCTGTGGCAACATATCGCGCGATGATCAAGGCCCAATCTAAAGGGCAAGACATTGGCGGTCAACTCCGAGTCACCGTAACCCTCGTGAAGATAAGAGGGCGCTGGCAAGTGGTTGCTGCGCAAGCTACACACATCGCCTCATGACGCCATAGCGCAACTAGGCGACCCGAGTGGCAAGTCTTCAGCCAGATATACTTGGCCCATGCCACCGACCCGAGACTGCAGACGGTTGCGTTAATGCGACAGCGTAGTGTTGGCTGACTGTTTTTATCATCTCGCTCGTCAGGACAAGCCATGTTCGCGCGGGATTTGCGAGACTGGCCCCTCAGGCTGAACCAACAACGACTCTGTGGGAACGCCGCTCTTGTATCTTTCAAGCAATGCATCCGGATCGATTTCGACGCCGATGGGATTTGCGGCGAAGGCGTCACTGTGCATGAATGCGCGGGCTTCCTCCGCATTGGCGCAGCAGTCAACCTGAAACTCCATCCGATTGCCGTCTGGATCCTGGTAATACATGGAAAGCGTTACGCCATGATGAACGCGCCAGTAAGGCGTAATGCCGAGTTGCTTGAGACGCTCGTAGGTAGCGAGGAGTTCCCCAAGATTCGTATAGGTGTAACCTACATGATTCACACCGATCCCGGCTGGTGCCTCGCTCGCTACACCCGTGGGATTAAACGCATTCATGTTGGCGAAGGCGAAACGATGATGCTCGTCATCGAAGGTGAGAAAGGCGATCGCGGGATTCTGGTATAGCACCTTCGCCTCAAAGACATTTTGGTACCAGGCGATCATTTCCTCGAAGCGTCTTGTCATATAGACGACGTGGGCCAGTTTTGAAGGTCTAGCCATATTGTTCAGTCCTCTTTCTTTGGTTTGTTTCGGTCACCAGATTATTGATACTCTGCGTCTTCGCGACCATGCGGTGGTAGGAAATATTTTGCCTGATTCGGATCAAGTGCAATGGTCTTTTTGCAACTTACTCATATTATCCGCTATAGCCGGTGGGCGCCAGGTGTTCTTGCGAGGGAGGTAGACTGCGATTAGAAGCGCCCAGAATATAGAATATCGCAGCCGTTAGCCTTGAGGACGATGGAATTTAACTTCTTAACCCTGTTTCGTAATGTGGACGTGGGCCTACTCAACGTTGAGAACCACTACGAACAGGGCGTGACATTCTTCACCGCAGGCCATCTCGGTGAACGCCTGCTTGGCCCGATTGATGACTGCGCACGGAAACGACGGCTCCCACGCCGGACGTTTCTGAAGACAGCTAGCGGGTTTGCCGCTGCCCTGTTTGCCGTCAATAAGGTCACGGGCCTGCGACTCTTTGACGTGTCAGACGAGGCCGCCGTAGATGAGGCCGCAGCCCAAGAAGCGTTTGCAGGCACAGAGTTCATTATCGATGCGCATACTCACGTGGCTTGGCGCAAGGCTGGCTTTACGAAGGACAACACCACCGAGCGTGGCATGTGGTTCATAGATCAGCTCGACACTCTGGGCAAGACCTTGGGCCTCCAGAATGGCATCCGCGACATGGACGTGGAGGGGTTTGGGCGAACCCTGTACAAGCAAAGCGATACGGCCATGGCCATCGTCAATCCGTTCGGCTTTCGCGAGGATTACGGCGGCCACGACATGAACCCTATTGAGGAGGTCGCCCAAACGCGAGCCCGCTGGCCTGAGCGCACGATCCTCCTCGGCGGTGGGTTGACCCCGAATCAAGGTCTGTCCCAAACGCTGGAGCGGTTGGACTACTTTGCCCAAGACATGAAGATCCGAGGGCTGAAGCTGTACACCTTTGACAGCACTGTTCATAAGGGATGGTGGTTCGATAACGAAAAACTGGCCTATCCCATCTGGGAGCGCTGCCGGAAGTTGGGGATTAAGAATATCGGCTGCCACAAAGGCGTGCCGTTTGGCCAGTTCATGGAACGCTACTCCCACCCCCAGGATTTCGACCGCGTTGCGGATGATTTTCTGGACTTGAATTGGATTGCCTTTCATTCCGCCTGGCCCTACCACCAGGAGTTGGCAGCCCTGAAGGCTTTCAAACCACACCGTAAAAATCTCTTCAGCGAGCTGGGGACCGCGTTTGCGGCGACAGTCACGAACCGGCCCCTGGAATGCGCACACCTCTTAGGTACCCTGCTGCGTGATATCGGAGCTGACTACATCTTGTGGGGCACCGACACACCGCTGTGGGGCGTTGCGCAGTGGCAGATCGAAGCGTTCCGAAAATTCCGGATACCCGACCAACTGGTGGAGGGACATGGCTATCCACAGTTGACGGATGATGTCAGGCGGAAGATCTTCGGCGAGAATGCAGCCAGGCTGTGGGGGATCGACATCAACGAGAAGAAGGGACGGATCCAATTGCGCAAAGCGTGAGGGCAGGGATTCGACAATGCGGCGTCTAACAACGGAGCAGCAAACGCCCGGCGCTATGGACTGGCGGACGACGTCGCGTTGCGTCGCTCCGCCCGGAGTCTGCTTGCTCCGAGAAACTATCCGGTGACGTCCCGAGAGCCGATCGTCCGCAAACCATCGCGGAGTTTCCGGTGGTGCTGCAAGAGTCTCACATACCGCGATTCATCAGTGCCTGCTTTAGCTCGGACAATCTGTCCGATAGCGGTCTTTTCCTCTTTTGACCAGCGCGATAGAGCTGGAATCATTGCCAGCACCATAGCGAGATCAGAGAAGACGCGATGCTCTGACGCACTCAAGTCTGTTGGCTTAACACCGAGTGCGTGTGCGACTGAAGCCACGAGCGCCTGGCGGAGCTTTCGTTCGTCGCCGCCGGACTGCCGGACCAGGCAGCGCTGAACAGCGAGTCCGATGTTCGGCACACGGAAATTGTCCCACTCACCAGGATGCGGAGCTGAGGGCGCTTCGTAGAGAAGATGCCCCGCGGCGAGTTGACGTAATGTACGCGCAGGAGTGCGATAGCCGGGGCGGTTGGTGAGTTTGCGTTCTTCCCGCGCAACCATGCGGGCTACCTGCAGTTGAACCGGGTGGAAGCCGAGTTTTCGATAGAACCAGAACGCGCCGGCCTCTATACCCTCTTCGTTGTGGCTGCCGAGTTGGTAAGGCTCAACTGAAAATACTGAGACATGGAGGTACTGCCGCAGGAAGCGAAGCAGGCGAGCGTAGATCCACGCCGACTCGCCATCGCGGAAGGTGTAGAAGAGATTCACGCCAACCTCGGTGCGCTCAAAAAGCGCGAGGGATTCAGCGTAACCTGCCGCAACGCCGTTCTTGAGGATCAGCACGGCATGATAGCCGAGTAACGGCAGACGGCGCCCTGGCGGCAAACCCCAGATTACGAATTCGACACCGCGTCCCGCCGCCGCGCGCAGAACGTGCCCCGGGTCGCCGTAAGTGAAGCCATGAAGCTCGCGATAACGCACGGTCATCATGTCACGGCCCAGGCTCACAAGTCTCTCGCCGTCGGCGCGGGAAAGTTTCCTGAGCGGCAGCGGCAACGGATCTTCCAACTCCTGGGCAAGTGAAACCTCGCTGCGCCTGATAAGTGGCCCATCGTGATAGAAGATCTTGTTCACTCGAAGACGCATCTTTGTGCGCGTCGCGGGCGAGTTGCCGAGTTTCCAATGAACCCAGAGCTTGAGCGAATCGAAGAGATTGGCTTTCTCTCTTTCGTCGATCGAGAGCTGGTCGAACTGGCGTAGCAGCCACGCAAGGTCCGTCTCGTGTGGCCTTTTGGCAGCGCGAATCCAGGCAAGATACGGGACCGGATAAACAACGTAAGCACCGTCCTCAAACAGTGGCAAAAAACTTTTCAAGACGGAGACGAGCCGCTCTTCACCCTCGTAACCTTCCCAGTCAATTTCGACCCGCGACGGGTAACGCGCCGCAAGATATCGCACGATGTCATAGCCCCAGACTGCTGAGAATGCCGTGCCTGCGATGCCTGACACTGGCGGGTCGGCAAAGGCCGAGAGGTCAGCGCCCGAAGCGCGCAAGCCCGCAACACGTTTGTGGAAAGAAGCGAGAAGTTCTTCGGCCAATTGCCGTATTGCGGGAGTGTGCGGGTAGGCGCGCAAGAAAAGCAGGATCTCGTGAAAACGAATCAACGAAACGGCATCGGGGAAACGGCGTCGGCCGAGTTGGGCCAGAAGCGTTTGCGCGCGAAGGCTATCGGCTGGCTCGAAGCGGCACTTTAGTCCCGCGAGCCGGTCAAGCAGAGCGTCAAGTCTCCAATGCGGTTTGCAGGTCGTTGATGATGTCGTGCCAGTCCTCCAGGCCAATTGAAAGTCGAATGCCGCCCGGCTCGAGCCCGCGGGCGCGCTTCACTTCCGGCGGTAACGCCGAGTGCGTCATTGAATAAGGCTCTTCGATTAGTGTGCGGATCTGTCCCAGGCTCACGGCCAACGTAACACTGTAGGCATGATTGGCAATGTAATCCATGAAACGATCAGCAGCTTCGGTGGCCGCCTTCTCCTCACCCTTTAGAACAAAATAGACCATGCTCCCGGGCGCAAATTTTCCGTCATAACTTGTCATCTGCCTGCGAGCGAGCTCGTACTGAGGAAATGTGTCCAGTCCCGGATAGTGAACAGATGCAACCTTCGGATGCTGAACGAGGAACTGCGCCACCCGGTTCGCACACTTCTGCTGATTCACCATGCGTGTTGCCAGGGTAGGTAATCCGTAGACGAGGATTGACCAGGCACTCTTGGGCGCGAGCACGCCGCCAAAGTCTTTGCGATACATTAAGAGTGGCGCGTGAAACTTGCGTGGTCCAATTACAGCACCACCCATATCCGTCCCAAAGCCACCGATGTCTTTCGTCAGGCTGTGAGCAACGAGATCAGCCCCCAGTGTCAGGGGCCGCTGGCAGTAAGGCGTGGCAAAGGTGTTATCGACGATCATCAGCAGCCGATCTTTTTCTTCCGCTCCGGGTCTGGCTTCATCCATCCAGCGCCGGACCAACGCAATGTCGATCAGATCGAGCGTGGGATTCACAGGAGTCTCAAAGTAAACGACGCGGGTGCGGTTGGTTATCGCCTCTTTGAAGCTATGCTCATCTCTCAGGTCGGCAAATCTCGTGGTTATGCCGAATCGAGGCAGCCAGTTTGTTAGCAGGCTGTAAGTACAACCGTAAAGAGTGTGATGCGCGAGAATCTCCGTGCCTGCTTTGTTGGTGATACCCAGGGCTGCGCTGATGGCCGCCATCCCCGTCGCAAATGTGACTGCTGTCTCGCCACCCTCGGCATAAGCCAGATTCTCCTCCAGCATCCCGCGCGTCGGTTCGTCCAAACGGTCATAAATGTAAATCGGGATGTGACCTTTGACGTCTGCCTCGTCTGAAGCAAACTCGACAAAACCCTGTGCGCCGCGGTGCACCGAGCCCAACCGGTACGCAGCGGAAGCCGAAATTGGCGGAATCAGATGATGATCAAAGTCCCAATGCTTGCTTTCATAATTCCCGTGAATCAGGTGGGTGCGAATACGATAGCTCTCTTTCTTTGCACGATGCTGCTTTTTCATGTGAGCGACCCTCTTTTCAAAAACGATTCAATGCTTGGTGCAGGTCAAGCGTGTTTAACTTATTCGTGTAAATTTGTGTGATTTTGTGGATCGTTTGTTTGGCTGAGAAATGAGGAACGATCCACGAAATCACACCAACAGACACGAACAAGAAATTTCATTTTCCTCAGTCGGACTCTTGTCGCCTTATCCCCAACAGTATGTGTTGCATTTGACGCGGCCACACCAACAACCAGACTAGCGGTTGAGACAATACCGTAGTTTGCGCCCAGAACGGCTGCGCGGAGCCAGCCTATATGCTGTGTACGGTGCCTCTCACGATGAAACACGGGCATCTCGTTTTCCCTGCCATATAGATTGGCGATTCATCTTTAGGTCGGTCACTTCTTCCCGAAGATCAGCCAACCAAGTAGGACGCCGAGACCGAGGGTGAGTAAAGTAGGAATCCACATCCAACTGAACCCACCTATCCATCCCCGTCCCATCATCCCGCCACTCATCATTGACCCTGTCATTACCCCGCCTCCGAAGATCAGAAAAAGCACGACGACGACGACAAACGCGATGACCAGGGGTGTCTTGCTCGATTCGATCATGTCATTAATCTCCTGTAGTCCGCGATAGTTGTGTTGTTAGTTGTGGGGTGGACGTATGCTTGATCTCCTTCCCACTTTAGCCAGCGCAAGAATTGCACCGGGAACGCAACGCTGCGCTCAACGGCGAAAGTGGCATTGAGCCCAGCTCTTACATCTTCTTCATTTCCATCTTTTTCTTCATCTCCATCTTCTTACCCGCTTTGCTTCCACCATGCATCTTCGACATCATGCCGAAGTGTTTGAGCAGAGCATTGGTGTGCGCTGCCACTTGCTTAGAGTCCGGCGTATCGGCCAGCACATCTGTCTCGAGCGCACTGACCTGGTCCTTCACCGTTGCGCGGTCCTTATCCATCTTTTCCATCATCATCTGCATCTTTGACTTCATCTCCGCGCTCATCGTCTGCATGTGCTTTTGGTGGATGGCTTCCATTGCATCGAGGTTATGTCTTAGCTCGGCAACAGCCGCGCGTGCGAATTCAACGTCCAGAGTTTTAGGCATCACTGCCTGATCACGGAGTGCCCTGGCGAACTCAGACATACTCCTCATGTGGGCCGTCATCAGCATGTGATGCGGCGATTTCATCATCATCGACATCTCCGACTTCATGCCTGCCTTCTTCTGTCCGCTTCTTGTGTGCTTGTGTTGCGCCCACGCTGCGGACGGAGCTACCAGAACAAGCATGATGGCTGTGGCTGACAGCAATGCGCGTGTGGTCACTCTCATATCCTTATCTTCTCCTCTGACTGATTCACTGGAATTCGGACAGTCAAGGCTGTCCGCTATTGCAAACGCTCGATTGTCTCCCGCTTCGGTTTTGGTGTCTGTGTTATAACGCACGGAGCAAGCTTCGTGCCCTCAACATACCCCTTGCATTGTCCTTGGTGTTCTTGAGGACAGGCATCTCTGTTGCGTGCGTTTGCGAAAATATCCGCACCCCACAGCGGCAGAATTCCCAAAACATGGAGGCGAATCAGGCAGTAGGACCGAAGCTGTCGGCCGATAGGCAACGGAAAACGGGTGACGATCACCGGCGCAATGGACTTCGTTCTCGTTGAAAACGGTAAGCCGGTAATACGGATGAGCGTACCTATCAGCTACGCAATATGGGCGCCCTGAACCTCTACATACAAGGAATACAGTGATTGGCTTGCAGTCATGAATAGACGATTTCTTTTCGGACCGCCAAAGCAGAGATTCGCGCAAATTTCGGGCAGTAAGATCTGTCCAATCCGCTCTCCGTCGGGTGCAAACACGTGCACGCCATCATATCCCGGGCCAACCCAACCGACGCCGGCCCAGATGTTGCCGTCCGCATCTGCCCGGATCCCGTCCGCGAAGCCCACAACCTCGCCGCTCTGCATTTTCATCTTCGTGGAAGTGAACTCTTTTCCGGTTCCCAGTTTCTGTCCGTCTACTACATCAAACGCCATGATGTGAGGCGGCGCGGCAGGATAGTGCGACGCACCAGTTTCGGCGATGTAGAGCTTTTTGTGGTCAGGGCTAAAGCAAAGTCCGTTCGGCTTGTACATTGTGTCCGTGACCATTTCCATCTTCCCGGTCTTGGGATCAATCCGATAGACGGCCTCTTTTTGACTCAACCGACGATCTCCGCCTTCGTACAAACTGCTGTAGCCGGGGTCTGTGAACCAAATGCCGCCGTCGGGATGTACTATCACATCGTTCGGCGCATTCAGCGGCTTACCCTGCCAACTTTCTGCAAGAACAGTTGTGGTACCTTCCTGCTCAAAGCGCACAACGCGATGTGTATCGTGCTCGCACGAAATCAGGCGTCCCTGCCAGTCGAATGTATTGCCGTTGCTGTAGTTTGACGGAGAATGAAAGACACTGACGTGTCCGTCCTCGGCCAGCCACCGGTGCTTCACATTGTTTGGTATGTCGCTCCACACGAGATAACGACCGGCGCCGTTCCAGGCCGGTCCTTCTGCCCATCGCATACCTGTATAGAGTCGCTCGATGGCGGCGTTAATGACCCTGTATTTAGCGAACCGTTTGTCGAGCACAATGACATTCGGGTCGGGATACCGCACTTGCGCCGCATCTTGTCCGTAGCTACTCGGCCGTGCGAGAAGAGCAGTGGCGGCGGGTGCGGCGATGGCGCCCGCTATGAAGCCGCGACGAGTCAGACCCAAATTCGTTTTAGGTCCATCCGAGTTATTTTTCATTATTTGATTTGTCTTGGCGTCGAGTTCTCAGTTCACACTTGTCCTAAACTCATTCCGGCAAATTCAGGCGCTTTAGCATCTCCTTGAATCGCGGGTCGTCGCGCAAGGGATCCATAAACGGGTCAACTCTTCAAACGATGAAAGAAAAAATCACGTGCCTGATATGCTTTTTCAAGTTCGGCAAAGCAGCGTCCTTTTCGCCGAGTGCGGCGTAGACAACGGCTATCCAATAATTCAGCACATATTCGGACTTTTCAATTTCTCTCCACTTCTTTATTACTTCTTCTGGTTTGCTGCCGCCGCCCCGTTTTCGCGTAGGCGTAACTCGCTTGGGGGAACAGAAGAAAATCTGTCTGCAGTGTCTTTTCAGAAATCGCAAGCGATTCGGCATACATCCCCTTGGCGTTAAGGGTAAAACAGAGCCACGATTTTCCAATGACGAAAGTAGGATCGAGGTCGAGGGTCTTTCTAGCTTGTTCGAGTGCCGCGTCAAACTGCCGGGCATACATATAGACAGCGGCGAAGTGCGCACCCTGAATCAAATTGAGCGGTTCAAGCAACATGACGCGTGTCTAGATCGTTCCTCGTTGCCAGATAAGCAATCCCGTGCGATCTTTTAAGTCGTTTATTGCCTCCTCCCAGGAGAGCGATTTCCCATCTTTGATGAAGGCATATTTCCAATACTGTTTCTTCAGATAGCCGCCCGCATTGATGAACTCTTTATAGTCCTGATCACTGACTTCATATTTATCTATGACTGAAAGTGATTCTGAAAAGTCGAGAGGCGTTCGCTTCATTCGGACATCGAGAGTCTCGCCTTCAACGTACTGCATGACGATGAAGTATCGACCGTCTACTTCATTGACTTCATAGATCGAGCAGATGTTCTGATGATCGAGTGTTGCAACCGCGCGGGCCTCTCTGACGAGACGTTTGTTCGCACATTCATCTGCGACTGCTTCGGCTGATAAGAGTTTTATCGCCACGCGGCGACCCAGTTGCACATCTTCGGCGAGATAGACCTCACCCATGCCACCGGCACCGAGTTTGGAGACGATGCGGTAATGGGAAAGAGTAGTATTGGGTAACAGTTCGTTATTCATCCTGAAACTGACTTCGAATGGCTTAGCCTCAAGAGTCGTGCGCAACAGTCAGTTCGGCTTTGCCGCTGGATGTGGGCCGGCGGCTTTGCCCCGGCCGGTCATTTCCCAAAAACCGCCTGGGCTATGCCCTTCGTTCCTGCTACGCGCCTTTTTCAAGACATCTGGGGGCAAAGGGCCGAACCAAGGGCGAAAGCCCAAGAGTTGATTGCGAGCCGAACGGCGGGGCAAAACCACCGCCTCATTTGGGGGCAAAGCCGAAGCTACAGTACCTCTTCACTCTTGAGGTAAGGCGACTTCAAATGAGAATTCATAACCCGAGTTTACGGCGGTACTCAAAGCTATCAAAGTGGCCACGTGAATTTGCGATCAGACCATCCTTCCCAATCTCAAGACTACAGGCCAACGCGCTGCACAAGGTCCGCAAAGCGCGGATCGGAGCGGACCCGATCGAAAAGTGGTTCGACTTTGAGGTACGCCAGGTAATCGTTTTTCTCTTCCATAGCTTTTTCGAGCCACACGAACGTTTGTTCGCGATCGCCCAGGGCCGCGTAAATGATGGCGGTAAAATATGGTGAGACGTACCGGCCTTTCGCTATCTCCCGCAGTTCGCCAATCATCTTCAGGGCTTCGTCCCTTCGCCCTGACATTGCGTAGGTCGTGCCTAGAGCTGAGGTGGACCACAGGTCATCTCCCAATTCCTTTGCCTTTGTGAACTCCGCCAGAGCTTCCGCGTACCTTTCTTTCTGCCTATAGGACTGGCCGAGAAAGTCATGAGTGTAGGCGTTGTTGGAGTCTACCTCTAACGCCTTTTCCAACTGCTCAATCGCAAGATCGAACTGACGAGAATAATAAAACACCCAGCTCGCGCCGTGATTGACGGGAATCGAAAGCGGTTCCAGATTCTGGGCCTGTCGCACGGTGGCGATGGCTTCATCGAAACGTTCCATTCTCGCAAGCAGAAAGCAATACCAGACTAGGGCATCCACAGAGTTAGGTTTGAGGGCCAGAGCGCGCTTGAACTCCTGCTCCGCTGTCCTATAGTTTTTTTCGTAGAAGTGCTCGTGAACTGCGAGCATGACGTGCGCCTCAGCCAGTCCTTCATCAATTCTCAAAGCCTGCAAGGCCTCCTCTTTGACTTTGGGCATTGCCTGTTTGGGTGGTATGAGCCAAGCGGATGCCCTGTTGTAGGCGTCGGCCAGTCCGACATGGGCCAGGGCATAGTTTGGATCTAGCTGGAGAGCGCGTCGAAAGTATTCCTGTCCTTCGCGCCACTCCTTCGGTTCCCTTCTCCAGGTGGTAACGCCCCTTTAGGTAGAACTCGTAGGCTTCGGGGTTAATGGTGTCGCGTCGGGCCAAAACCTTCTGTTCTTCGCCCGTCAGTCTGAGCTTATCCAAAATCTCGCGCGCGATCTCTTCCTGCACCAGAAGTATATCGGCCGGTTTGCGGTTGTACCTTTCGCCCCACAGTTGTGTGTCAGTGGCCACATCAATCAGATCGGCCTGGATGGTCAGCGTGTCGTCGCGCCGAACGACACGCCCCGTGAGCACTGCGCTCACATTCAACCTGCTCCCGGCTTCGCTTGGAACGATTTGCCGGCCCTTGTATTGAAAGGCAGTGCTACGGGATATCACGCGCAAGCGAGAGACGCGAGCCAAGCTGTTGATTAGAGACTCGGTGATACCATCGGACAAATAGTTTACATTTTCATCGCCGCTCTCATTAACAAAAGGCAGGACTGCAATCGAATTGATCGTGGCGCTGCTGCTCCTATTGAAATAAATGACCCCGGTGCCGGCGGCAATCATTGTGAGAACAACCACCGCCACGGTCACGAGAACGCCGCGCTTATGTTGTTTGATTTCGTTTAGCAGATATTCAGCGTTCGAAGTTGATTGTGCGGCAGTTGGTCGTGTTGTTGAAGTTTCGGCAGCGGTCGCGCTAGTTGTTGGGCTCTGGCTGCTGGTTGTAGACCCAGCCGCGCGAACTTCGGGGGATAGCGTTCGCTCGATTTCCGCTTCGACGTCCAACCTGCGTTTTAGATTGCGAAGATCGATTAGCAAATCCTTGGCGGTCTGATAGCGTTCGTCTACATTCTTTGCCAGAGCCTTACCAACAATCTCTTCCAGCCGCTCCGGTATTCCTTCAGCAAATCTGGCCAGCGGTGCTGGCTCCATTTCTTGAATGGCGATGATCTGCCGGTGAACATCCTTTCCTTCAAACGGCAAACGCCCGGTGATCAATTCGTAAAGGAGGACACCCAAACTCCAGATGTCGGTGCGGTGGTCCACCCGGGGCGCACCCTGCGATTGCTCCGGAGACATGTAAGCGACTGTACCTATGAGCACTCCGCGTTCGGTTTGCACCAGCAGTTCAGTTTCCGCCTCCGGATCGGCTGCGAGTTGGTCTGCCGCTGCGCTTTCTCTTCTGGCCAGACCAAAATCGAGCACTTTCACGATGTGGTCCCGCTCGCGCACCATGACGTTTTCCGGTTTGATGTCTCGATGCACCACTCTCGCTTCATGCGCTGCATCGAGCGCCGCGGCAATCTGCATCGCAATGTCGAGCACCTCGTGCAATTTCATGCGGTGGGTGCGCATGTGCTGCCGCAGCGTCACACCGGCAACGTACTCAGTAGCAATGAAACGCGTCTCACCGTCCTGACCAAACTCTTGGATGGTCAGAATGTTCGGATGATTCAGTGCGGAAAGGGTCTTGGCCTCTAGGATGAAGCGCTGCATTCGTTTTGTGTCGGAGGCCACTTCGGTCGGTAAGAGTTTGATGGCAACAGTGCGTTCAAGTTCACTCGCATCCTTCGCGAGATACACCTCGCCCATCCCGCCCGCGCCGATTTTCGAGAGGATGCGGTAATGCGAGAATGTGGTGTTGGCTGCCAGCTCTTTATTCATCTTCTTTCAAATTCATTCCGGCAGATTCAGGCGTTTCAGCATCGGGTATTCCGAATTCATTTCAATCCTTCGACCACATACAAGTCGGAAAGCATGCGCCTGACCGAGGCCACATACCCCTTTCCATCAGGCGTTACAAGAATAGAGTTAGGCCAAAAGATACCAGCGGGATCGGCGGGCATGACTTCTTTGAGCAGTTCTTTGCGCCCGCTCGTGGGATCAAACCGATAGACTTTGATTGGCATCTCTTGGGTTCGGGCGAGAAAGAGTGAGCGTCCGTCACTGCTCCAGCCGATGATCTCATCTCCGCCTTCCAGATGCGAAATCGGCTGCGGCGCGCCCCCTTCAACCGGATAGAAATACCGCTGATGTTGAGCGTCTGAGGCAATCAGCATTTTGCCATCCTGTGAAATAAACGACCCTTGAAAAGTCCCTCTTGTTCCCTCCGGTGTGATTGGACGAGGAAGGCCGCCTTCAATGCTCTGAATATAGAAGCGCCAGTCGTGATTTGGTTCCCGACCTGGAAAGACGACCTGCTTACCGTCCGGGAACCAGGTAGCACCCCAACCATATTGCTCGATGGAACCACGTTCCAGCTGTCTCATCTGACCCGCGCCCGTTGGAAGCAGCATCAGTTGCGGAGGCGTGAAGAGAATCGCGAGCGCCCACTTCTTATCGGGTGACAGCCGGGGTGAAGATCCATCACCAAGCCAGATGGCCGGTAAGCCATCAGTCTTACGCAAATAGACGGCATAGTTCATTCCTGCCCCTTCTCCCTCATAATCGAAAAGGATGGTGTTGCCGTCTGGTGAAATGTCAGAAATAAATGATCTATCCAGCCAGGAAAGATCCCGTTGTTTTGTTTCGCCACGAGGCTGGCCGATGAAGTTTGTCGAGTCGTTAAAGCTGTTTATGAGCACACGCCCCTCGCGAGAAATATCATGCAGCCTCAGAGAGCTGGTCATCCGTAGGACCAATCGTTCACGTCCAGACAGCGTCACGGCAAAGAGAGCATCGGCTTCTCCGTTCTTGTCTGCCGTGAACCAAACCTCGTCTCCAGCCGGAGACCAGGCCAGCCCTTCTTCACTGCTCCATTCTCCTGAGAGTACCGACTTCTTTCCCGCAAGGTCTACTACCGCGACCCACCCGCGATTGTCCCATTGCACCTGATGATCCATGAAGGCGACGAGATCACCCCGGGGCGAGATGCGCGGATGACTAATGTAGCCAGTCGTTTCGTAGAGGACCTTGCCAATGGGGTATTGGAGTCGATTACGCCCATTAACCCAGCGGACAACGGCCAGCTTGGTCCCGTCCGGCGACCAGTCGGCCTCTTGCACATCTTCGAGCAGGTCGCGCACAGCGCCACTATCAACCGGCATTCTAGCTAGCGTGCCGCGACTAACATACCAGCCGAGGTATTGACGGTTCCTCAGGACAGCCATCTCACTGGAGGCAGAGATCGCCAGCAGATCCGTGTTTTCCATGTTGTGGGACCGAGATTCGGTTTTTCCAGCGCGTGCCGAGAAGACATCAATCGGATTGCCATTCCACCGGGCGCTGTAGATAACAGTCTGCCCATCTGGCGCAAACCTCGCATTCCAGATCGTGCCACGACTAAACGTGAGTCGTCGGTAAGAGGGTGATGGCAACGCAACTGTTCGCCTACCAACGAAGATTCCTCCGGCTATGCCAAGAGCAAGGATGCCCAGGCCTATTGCAATAAGCACTGGTGATACTCGCCTCGGGCTTTTTACTTGGATAGGTTCCGCGGCTATGGCGCTTGTGCTTGGACCCGACACTCCCGACAGTACCTCGATCGCATAGCCCACGTCGCTTGCTGACTGAAAACGTTCATCCGGATGCTTCTCCAAACACCGATGAATGATTCGATCCAGCGCAGGCGAGAGATTGCTGTTTGTGATTGATACCAACGGCGGATCGTTATGAAGAATTGCACTCATCGTGTCGGCGACCGATTCGCCTGCAAACGCTCGTTTGCCGGTAAGCATTTCGTAGAGCACTGCGCCGAACGCGAAGATGTCGGAACGATGATCGACGAGCCCGCTTTGGCCGCGCACCTGTTCGGGTGACATGTAGGCGACCGTACCCATCACTCTGCCGGGATCTGTCTTGACGCGCATAGTCGGAGCTTTCGTGTCGACCTCGGCTTCCATCTGCAAAAGCTTTGCTAAACCAAAATCAAGGATCTTTAGACGGCCATCACTTGTGAGGAAAAGATTTTCAGGTTTGAGATCGCGATGAATGATTCCCTTTGCATGCGCGCCTGCAAGGCCGTGCGCGATCTGCAACGCATAATCGAACGCTTTGCGCACGCTGAAGCGTTCTGCATAGAGCCGGTCTCGCACGGTCTCGCCTTCCAAAAGCTCCTCAACGACAAATAACATCCCGTCGTGCGACCCGACATCCAGAACCGAGAGGATGTTGGGATGATTGAGTCTTGCCAGCGCTTGCGCTTCTTGCCGGAAGCGATTGATTCGATCCGAGACTGTGGAGAATTCAGGCGGAAGAACCTTAATCGCGACCTCGCGCCCCAACTCCGTATCTACGGCCCGGTACACCTCACCCATGCCGCCCTCGCCTATCTTTGAGCGGATTTCATAACGGCCGAGTTTTGCGCCCGCGCTGATAGTCAACGTATTGTTTCCGATGTCATCCGCCAGGTGCACAACGCCGGTTCCGGCTGCGCAGAGTTGGGAAGGGATAACTTAGCGACCGAGTATTGCGGCAAGAGTCCTCGTATCTGGTGAATACTTCTACCTTGTGAATTTCTTTTCCTCGAATCGCAAGCTAACAGTGTGCGTTACTGTGGCAGCCCACGTGCAGAGCGAGTTGTCAGCCGCAACGCGATTGCATTGCGGGCAGCGTTTCATCTCCTACCCAGAAGGATCTGAGTTATTCCGGCAGATTCATCATTCTCACCAGGTGTGGCCAGCGCGGACTTGAACGCAGGGGCTTGGCGAATCCAGCGAAAGCGATCATCGGCCCGTTTGGCCGTCGCTGTTCGATGTCTTTCACATACCAATCAAGCGCGCTCTCGATCTCGGAGCAAACTAAGTAGTAGATCGTCATGCCGATGGGAATCGCCCCCGTCATGGCGGCAAGCACTTTCTCCGATTTTTCCTTTTCACCAAGCTTGGCTAGAAGGCCGGCAAGAAATCCCGTACCCAGCGCGTCAAACGGCGCCATACGAAAGACCTCCTCGGCCTGCTCCCTTGCTTCCGACAACTTTCCCTGGAAGCCGAGGCTCAAGGCTATCATCATGCGAGCCTGATAGTTCTGGTCATCGAATTCCAAAGCCTTCCGCGCTAACACAATTGCATCTTCGTACCGTTCCGCGCAAAGCAAAATCCACGCCTGACGCGCGCGCCAGAAAGTGTTTAGCGGGTCTTCAGCGATAGCCTTCGTCATTTCCTGGGTTGCTTCGTCGAATCGCCCCAATGGTGAGTAATAGAATAAGGCGAGCAACATGCGGCCGGTTGGCGGCAGCGATTCAGATGCTCCGGCCAGGCGAAACTGTTCTTCTGCGTCTTTCCAATTGTGATCATGCAAGCCGGCGATGGCGCCCAACACTGCGTGGGCCATCGGGTCGGAGGGGAGAAGTTCCAAAGCTGTGCGGGCTGCGTCGCGGGCAAGCGGAATCATTTCATCGAGCGGGCGCCAGCCGTAGAACCCGAGGGTGAAATACAGATCGCCAAGAGCAGATCGAGGGTCTGCCCACCGCTGATCCAACGCGACTGCTTCTTTGAAGTATTCCTCGGCGCTGGCAAACGCTTCGGGAGAAAACCTGCAGTATTGATGCCTGCCCCTCAAGAACGCTTCGTATGCTGGTAGATTGGGTTCATGCTGCCTTGCCGCAATCTCGCCCGTAAGCTTCAACTGCAGGGCGCCTGCGATCGCTGTCGCGATCTCATCCTGCACTTCAAACACATCCGTTAGCTCACGATCGTAACGTTCAGACCAGAGACGATAACCGTCGGCTGCGTTGATAAGCTGCGCGCTGACTCGGATGCGGCTCCCGGCTCTGCGCACGCTGCCTTCGAGAATAGTTTTTACGTCCAAGGCTTCGGCAATCTGTCGGATATCCTGTTCCTTGCCGCGAAATGCGAAACAGGATGTACGCGCCGTGACCTTCAGACCCGGAATATGTGCGAGGACGTTCAGTATATCTTCTGCCAGACCGTCAGAGAAGTATTCGTTGTCCGCGTCGTTGCTGAGGTTGACGAACGGCAGCACGGCGATCGATCTGTCTTTCTCATGCTTGGTTACATCAGGAACTCTGTAGACTCTGGTCGGTGATTCGCTGGATACATCGACGTTCGGTAGAATCTCCGTAATCGGCTGCCGCGTTGAAGGGGCGGCGAGCAGCGCCGAGCCGTCCTCAAGGCAGAAGTTGATCGAATCGTCGTAATAGTCTCTTCGGCATTGGGGGCACCGTTTCATTTTGGAGTGCTGCGACTTGTCGCAGCTGTCTTCTCGTGAAAAATGCGAAAAACTCCTCCGACTCGGATTCTTATTTCATCGCGGGTCAGGGCGACCGCGAAGGGAAGAGGATGAACTCATGCGTAACTGGGTCCGGCAAAAGAGACTTTTAAAGAGAGCTTTAGGAAGCGTGTATAAAAATGCCCCGCTTGGATGGGGCTCATTTTAGAACAGGATGGGCTGAGTCAGCTAGCACTTGCTGGATTTGAGTGGTTTCCTGATTCCGATCCTCTCTGCGGATTCCCGGCGTGTTCTGCGAAGCAAGTTCTTAAGTTCTTGTTTTTCTGACAAACCTTTAGTAGCGGCTTGGCGCCTAAGTTGGCTTCGCGGCTGCGGCTTTGCCCTTCCGTGCCGGTCATTACTCATGGTACTCACTGCTTTGCCGCCTGTCTTGGCTTCGCGGATGCGGCTCAGCCCTTCCGTAACTGGTCCTCTTAGAATCATGGGCTACGCCCTGATGGCTCTTTACCAAAATCCAAATTAGCCTTAGTCTTAGCACACGTTTTTTCCCCTCACTCGCAAAAGAAGTACTGCAATGCCTCACCGTTTTCAGATCTCACGTGACTCACAAGCCCTGTTCATTACGCTCAATACTAAGAACCGACTTCCCGTATTCAGGAAGGACGAAATCAAGAGGGTCCTCCGTCAAGCGATCGATGAAGCTCGCAAGTCTGCGGGGTTTTTGTTGTTTGCTTACGTGATCATGATTGACCACCTACACGTAATAACTTTTGGCGTGTACCTTCAACATACCCCTCTCCCCTGGTTCAATTGGATGAAACCCCCGCCCTCCTCAGCTAGTGGGCGATTTCCTTCTTCCACTATTGTTAACGCTCGAGACCCCTTTTTCTTAACGGTTCCGGCTCAATTCTCTCACCTGCAGAGAGAACACCGCCGACTTGAGATTTCAGTTCATCTTTTTTGAAAAAATCCCATTCCGCATCAATCTACGTTCGATAAAATCCTCGCAGCAGGTGTAACTATTAAGCCTGGGGGGTGTCTAACTATACAAAACGTCC
>Ga0209751_10001914_pt1 | contig 21159 bp, 34 predicted proteins | sample RifCSP13_1_FD_184019 | JGI IMG/M metagenome (GOLD analysis project Ga0209751, IMG submission 184019) | Soil microbial communities from Rifle, Colorado - Rifle CSP2_sed 13_1 (SPAdes) (version 2) | ecosystem: Environmental > Terrestrial > Deep subsurface > Rock core/Sediment | place: Rifle... | reverse complement strand
ACCTCTTCCCCCCACATGTTCACCTTTTCGCAATTGCGAAAGTCCGAAACATTGGCCCGAGGCCCGGGTCAGGCTTGGATGTCTTGACAATCTTTCGCGAAGGGCGCGGAGCCGTGGGGCAGGGTCGGGTTGGGTAGCACGTGTTGAAGTGGCTGATAATGAGTATCGGTCAGGCCGGAGACCCGACGGATCCTCGTGCGGCTTTCCGGACCCTGCGCATCATCCACGTCGCCTTCTGCACCTCCGTCCTCATCTACGGAATGCTCGTCTACCTGATGCTCACGTACGAAGCCATTCCAAGGGACGGGTTCGTCGCTGACTTTCCCAGCCTGAATGTGTTACGCACCATCGTGTTGCTTCTCGCCCTCGGTTGCTTCGGGGCCATTCGGTTTTTCCAAGGACGCTTCCTTACACCAGAAGCGCTCCGTCGGCGGCCCACGTCCGTGACGGGCTCCATTATTCAGTGGTCCATTTTTACATTTTCCCTTGCAGAGGCTATCGCAATTTTTGGCCTTTTGCTTTTCTTGATTGCCGGTTTACTCGGAGATTTTCTAGTCCTATCAGCCATCTCGCTCCTGGTCCTGTTCTGGCTGCGGCCCAAGGAGGATGAATATAACGCCCTGGTCCGACAGACCCTCCACACCTGATTGAATCGTACAAAAGTAGCTAGGAGGGGTTCTGCATCACGTCTCAAAAAGCCTGACAGACCGAAAGGGGTCGAGGGGGGGGGCTAGGGGTCAGGTCGCTTGTTGGCCAAACTCCCCTCGTCCTCAACGACACCGAAGAGGACAGTTGCGGGATTGGGGTCGGGGTGCGCGAGCCCCGATGTGACGGACACCTCTTCCCCCCCCATGTTTCACCTTTTCGCAATTGCGAAAGTGCGAAATCTTGGGTCACCGCTCGGGGTCGGGGCTGGCCATTTCACCTTCCCCTCACGTTTTCGCAATTGCGAAAATATGAGGGTGTCGTCTTGCTAACACATGTTGTCTGTGTTAGTATAGCACCACGGAGGTGAGATTCGGTGACCCGAGGCAAGACGCTCTACCTGCGTGCCCTTCCGGAGAGCCTGGTGCGGGAGGCCAAGGCGACGGCGGCCCGGCGCGGTATCACCCTCGCGGCCCTCGTGGCGGAAGCCCTGCAGGGGGCGGTCCGCACCGTGGACCGGCGGGCGAAAGCCGGGCGGGCGCAGTCGGCTCGGGGGCTGGCCGAGAGCATGCGCTGGTTCGAGGCGAACCGGGCCCGTCTGCTCCGCCGCTACCGCGACCAGTACGTCGCCATCGACCGGAATCGGGTGGTCGACCACGACCGCGACTTCGCCCCGCTGGCGCGGCGGGTCTTCGCCCGGCTAGGGGCGCGGCCAGTCTTCATCCCCAAGGTGACCGCGGAGGAGCGGGTCGTGCGCGTCCCTTCGCCGCGGCTCGCCGGAGCGTAGGGCGTGGCGGCGCCCCCGCGGCGGCCGGGCCCTACCCGGGAGTTCCCCTACGATCCCCGGCACACGCCCCCGGCGCCCGTGCTCCCGCTCCGCTTCGGCCCGCCGCGCACCGAGCCGGCCACGGCGGTGGCGGCCCTCGTCGACAGCGGTGCGGACATCACCGTGCTGCCCGAAGGGCTGCCGGATGCGCTCGGCCTGCCCCAGATCGGCGAGCTGACGGTGCGCGGGGTCGGTGGCACGCGCCGCGTCCCGGTCTACGCCGCCGAGGTCGAGGCGGCCGGCCGGCGGCGGATCGTCGAGGTGGTGGCGGTGGGGGGCGAGGCGCTCCTGGGCCGGGACGTACTGAACGCCTGGGTCGTGACCCTCGACGGCCCGCGACAGGCCCTCCGCGTGGAATCGCCGTGACCCCACCTGCTGCATCCGAACGCCACCCTGCCCCGTCTAGTCCTCGCCAGCATCGGGTATGGATCTTCCGGAGACATCCTTCCCGCGAGGGGGCGCTGAGGGTCGGGGTGTGCGAGCCCCGATGTGACGGACACCTCTTCCCCCCACATGTTCACCTTTTCGCAATTGCGAAAGTCCGAAATAGTCGTTTCAGCGCTTATCCCCGCGAGCGTTGCCCACGGGTCGGAGGAAAAGGGGTCGGGAGTCGGGAGGCTGGACCGCGCCGCCTGACGATAGGAGACCCGTCGGCCCCCCCACTCCTGTTTCCCACCTTTCGAGAATTCTCGAAACCCGGGATCGGGTCCGCTCCATTTTCCGAGAAGGCATGTAACGCCAGAGATCTCTTGACAGGTCCCTACGTTGTAGTTATGGTGTACGTATGCCTGATCTGCGGTTCGCCTGGGATCCCGAGAAGGATGCGCAGAACAGGCGGAAGCACGGAGTATCGTTTGCCGAGGCGGAGACGGTCTTCGCGGACGACCATGCGTTGTTGATCGACGACCCCGAGCACTCAACCGCGGAAGACCGGTTCATCCTGCTCGGGCTCAGTGCAAAGCTGCGAATCCTGGTGGTCGCGCACGCCTACCGCGAGGACCAGGGGGTGATCCGGATCATCTCGGCACGCAAGGCGACCCGCAGCGAACGGGACATCTACAATCAAAGGTGGCGAGCATGAGGAAAGAATACGACTTTTCGAAGGCCCGAAGAAACCCCTACGCGAGCCGCCTCAAGCGGCAGGTCACCATTCGACTCGACGAGCAGACGATCAAGTACTTTAAGTCGATCGCGGAGGAGTGTGGGATCCCGTACCAGACGCTCATTAACCTATACCTTCGGGACTGCGCGGCCACTGGAAAACGCCTGGAGATGAACTGGAAAACTGTGGCGTGACCGACCGTAGAGGGTTTAGGGTCAAGTCTTCACTTGACACATATTGGCCGAGACACGACGCAGGACTTCCAGGCAGGGGCGAGCGCTTCCGGCCGGAGGCGGATTGCGCGTATCCAGCCGGGCAGGCAGAACGGTTAGGGGTCAAGGCGCTTGTTGGCTAAACTCCCCTCGTCCTCAACGACACCGAAAGGGAGAGTTGGGAGGATTGGGGTCGGGGTGAGCGAGCCCCAACGTGACGGACACCTCTTCCCCCCACCTTTTCGCACTTTCGCAATTGCGAAAATGCGAAATATTGGGGCCAGCGCTCGTGGTCGGGTCTTGCCATCCGAATATGGGGGCACATGGGGGGCCGCTGAGAGGATCGGCGGCGGGTGCCCCGCACACCCGGCAAGCCGGTGCCCGGGTCACGATGATGTCCACCAGAATCAAGCCGCCTGCCTGACGCTCAACCAGCCAGGACCCCTGGCGAGCCTCCCCTGTCGAAAATCGGACAGTGCCTGATCTGGGATTCACCATCTTCTGAGAAAATAGGGGTTTTTTTCCAGGCATAGTTCTTGCTCATGTGTCGATCGACCGGGAAAGATGGGGAATGCCATGGGGAAGAGACTCAAGCAGACCGCGGGCGATCAGGCAGGGAAGATCTGTCTGTCGCTCTGTTACGGGGATGGGGGCCGTTCGCTCGAGCTCCAGGTGTGTCGCCCCTCGTCACACCCCGGAGAGGGGTGCGTGACGCACGGCGAGGGGATTGTGGTGCCGCTCGATTTTCTCCTGGAGCTTCGCCGCCTGCTCGAAGAGATCGCGGACCGCGTTGTCGCCGAAGAGCCGTCACACCCGCCGTCGCCCTCGTCGGTCATCACCATGGAACGGGGCGAGCGGGTCAACCTGGACCTGAACATCCCGCTCAGCCGCCGGAGCGAGTTCCGCAGGACGGTCCGGGTTCCCGTGAAGGTGCAGGTGGCGTGTCGCCTGGTGGGTGAGACCTGTTCCGCCAAGCCGTTGATCGGCGCGATCAAGAATATCAGCACGGGGGGCCTGCAGCTCTGGCTTGCCGAGCGACTGCCCCTCTACAGCTGCGTGGAACTCTTTGCGCGGATCGCCGGGGCGAACTTCCGCGGCCAGGCGGACGTCGTCCGCGCCGAGGTGCAACCGCAGGATGGCCTGTATGAACACGGCTTGCGCTGGCTCCACCTCACGCCCCCAGCCCAGGATGCCTTGGCAAAGGTGATCCGGGCGATCGTGCCGGACGGCGCCTAAGGTCCGCTTGGGGGTCGCGGCCTGTCCCTTCCCCTTCCCTCCCACATGTTCACGTTTTCGCAATTGCGAAAACGCGAAATATTTGTTCCAACGACGATCCGTGTCAGACTCGCGATGTGCCATTTTCGATCCCCTTGACCTCCGCCGGCTCCGGCATACTGAGGCCCCATTCAGGAGATTCCGACATGGACCCGGGGTAACCATCGCCCTTCGCCCACCTCCGGCACACTCGACGGCGCCCCACCAAAGTCCGAAAGCAAAAAGCGAAAGGGCCCCGAGAATCTCGAGGCCCTTTCTGCCTAGAGCTGGCGTGGCCAACTATTGCGTGGTGACGTTGGCCGCCTGCTTACCCTTCGGTCCTTCCACGATATCGAACTCAAGTGCCTGTCCTTCGGACAGGGTCTTGAATCCGCCGCCCTGGATCGCCGAATAGTGCACAAAAACATCGTCGCCTTCCGGTCGCGCGATGAATCCGTAGCCCTTGGCATCGTTGAACCACTTCACGGTACCAGTGTATCGCATGTGCTTTTCTCCCTCCTTTCTGTTTAGGATCCCCGGGGAACGCCCGGGGGTGAGGCCCCGTCGGGACGGAACCTGACAGCATAAAAAAAACCGCAAGGGCGTTTCATGAAGCCCCTGCGGTCTCGACGTCCACAACAAGCGGATCACGAAAGCGAGGACAGGATAACCCTTCCCTCTCTCGTTGTCAAGGGGTATTGTCTTGTCCTGAAACCATTCTCGATGCCGCGCGCACACCCGGGGGGGGGATTGGGGTCAGGCGTGAATATGTGAATGGGGAGGTGAGGCATCGAAGTGAGCGAGCCCCGATGTGACGGACACCTTTCCCCGCACGTTTTCGGAATTCCGAAAATATGGGGGGCACATTGGGGGCCGCTGAGAGGATCGGCGTCGGCAGCCCAACACCCCGTGAGGGGGAGGCGTAGAGTATTCGTGGGAAAGCTCCAGCAGCCACGAAAGAAGATTTGGCGAGTGCGGTTGCCCCGGACACCCGGCAGGCAGGTACTGCGGGACACGATGAAGGACACCCGAAAGAAAAAGCACCACAAATTCAACCCGTAGCGCTCCTCCGAGACCCCCCTCGCACTCCTCGCCGCCGCCCCCACAGCCTTGGTCCGGCCACTCGTGCCCCCGCCCACTTCCCCCTTTAGCCAGAAGTTTTACGGTTGCCCTCGATGGACATTCTGGCTATGATAGTTGCCAGGCGTGCAGGAGGGGGTGGCCACAATGGAGATTTTCCCCGGCATCTCTATTAGTCCGGACATCAGGTTCGGCAAGCCCTGCCTGACCGGGACTCGCATCGACGTGGCCACGGTCCTCAATGCCCTTGGCGCGGGCGACAGCATAGAAGACGTCAAGGTAGCCTACCAGCTCACCGACGAGCAGGTGTTGGCTGCCCTCCGATACGCCGCCCATGTGGCGGCGCACCTGCCACCGGCCGTCCGACAGGCTTCGTGAAAGTCCTCCTTGACGAGAACTTCCCCCTTCCCCTCTACCACCGGCTGAAGAAGGCGGGTCACGACGTCGAGCATGTCATCGTTCTGGGCCAACGTGGTTTGCCTGATTCCGCGATCCGCCGTCGGCTCGAGGCAGAGGACCTGGTCTTTCTCACCCAGGATGCGGAGTTCGCCGACATCCCCCTCGACTACCGGGCCACGATCATCATCTCGCAAGTACGGCAGAGCCGGCCCATCCCTGAGAGAATTCAGATCTGGTTCGATGCCGTTCAAAGCTATCTCGCGAAGAGACCCGCCGGAAAGCTCTTCGATCTACTCGATACCGGTGCGCTGATCCCCTGGGAGGTACACGAGATCGGCGACTAAAGCATCGTTCACCCCCAGGCGTCTTCCCTCCCCCCTGCACACCCTAGAGCGGAAGGCGATTTGTTCTGATCCGGGTACGTCGCGTTGGTGACTGCTGATGAACTACGGGGAATTGCTGTTATCAGCTATGCAGAACCCCGAGGTCGCTGATTTCAAGGCCCTGCGTCTCGCCTACGCGGAATCGCCCGGATATGATCCGTACGATCCCCCGGGCGACGTCGAGGAATCAATCGATAAGGCGCTGACAGAGGGAGATGTGGAGGGGGCTGTACAGGCGATTCGCCGCGAGCTTGAGGCGGACTATCTGGATATTGTCACCCACTCCATGGCCGCACTCGCCTACAAACGGACTGGGGATGATGCGAACGCAGCCTTTCATATGACATTCGCCAATGGGTTGGTTCGGTCGATCCTCGACTCGGGGGATGGCCTGAGCTTCTCAACGGCCTTTGTCGTGATCGACGTGGGGGAGGAATATGCGGTGCTCCAGCTTCTAGGGCTCGAACCCGTCAGTCAGTCACTGAAAGCCGATGGAGAGCATCAGTTCGATGTCGTCGAATGCGTGAACCCGGAAACGGGAGAAAACCTGGAAATATTTTTCAACGTTGACATCCCCATGCGCTACCTGCAAAGCCGTGGGGGTCGGCAAGGGGTCGAGTCTTGACATTTCACCTTCCCCCACGTTTTCGCAATTGCGAAAGTGCGAAATCTTGAGGCTCAACGGTTGGGCGGCCCTTCGGTGAGGATGACGAAGCGCGGTGGGTCCAGGCGCTGACTCCTGCAGGCCGGACACTTGGACGGCTTGGTCAGTCGCGTGCGCTCCGTGAAGACGAATTCACAGGCGAGGCATTGCGCCGGCTCGACCCGCAAGCGCTCGCCGCTATGCCTGAGCGAGCGCGCCAGGTGCTCGAGATGGCCGGAGACTTCTTTCTCGCCGATCCCGACACGGGCCGAGAGTTCCCGAGCCGTGAGCGGACCCTCCCTGAGGACCTGCCTGAGCGCCGACCGTACCGTTGCGTGTCGCTCGGTGAGCTTATGTGGGCGTGGCTTTTTCGCCACTGGGTGCACCTCGGATCTTACAATAACACACTCGAGGGGCTTGACACCCCCAACTCAGCGGGGAGACACTGAGATTCCTTTCGGGACCCCGTGAGAGAGAGGCGTACAGTTCTGGTGGGAAAGCTCCAGCAGCCACGAAAGAAGATTTGGCGAGTGCGTTTGCCCCGGACACCCGGCAGGCAGGTACTGCGGGACACGATGAAGGACACCCGAAGGAAGAAGCACCGCAGGGAAGCCTTGGGGTCAGACTGAGCGAGCCCCGATTGGACGGACACCTCTTCCCCCCACGTTTCACCTTTTCGCAATTGCGAAAGTGCGAAATGCACGCGACCGCCATCACCACCGAGCGGTCCGCGATGGGGCAGGAGGCGGTCACCGGCGGACAGCGGAGGCGGCTTCGATGAAGGTGTCGAGGGCGGCCAGCAGTTTTCGGGTCTCCCGCGGGTGCTTGAGCCGGTAGCGCGGCTTGCGCCCTTGGGCCTGATAGCGCACCACCTCCGCCAGCCGCAACGCCGCGAGGACGTTGCTGACCCGCGAGACGCTCCGGCCCAGCGCTGCGGCAATCTGGCTGGGGCTCATCTCCTGGCTCTTCGCGAGGATCTGGACCACCCCGAAGGTCAGGGGATTACCCAACACCCGGCACAAGCGCGACTGTCGGTACACCTGCTCTTCCACGAGCCCTCCATACCACGTTTTCGGCATTGCGAAAATACGAAAGTGTGAAAGCCCCCGTTCTCGTGTATGCTGAGGACCATCCCAAACGACCCTGTTGCGGAAGGGGTGCGTGATGCCGACCATGGGTCGCATCGAGATCAATCCGAAGGTGCTGCCGGGCCTGATGCTCGGCTGGCTCGTATTGCTGGGGCCGGGGGCAGATGCCCAGACGAGCCTGATCTCGGTCCCGCCGGGCCATGTGAAAGTGACGGTGGAATTCCGCCAGGCGGGCCAGCGCGCCCAGAGTGGGGTCGAGGTGAAGGGGAGGGGACCGGGCGGGTCCGTCGTCCAGGTGAATCCCAAGGGGGTCACCGGCTCGGCCCGCGTGCAGGTCCAGGAATCGCAACAGACGATCCGCCGGAGCGTCGAATCGTTCCTGCTCGTCCAGGATGGCGGCGAGGCCAGCCTCACGGTGGTCGAACAGGTTCCAGAGGTCGTCTGGTTCCAGCAGTACGCGTACCGGCACCTTTACATCACCGAGGCGGTCGTGTTCCGGCAGGTGGGGACGTTCCTGGCCGTCCGTCCCACCATCCTTCCCGATCGGCGGATCCGCGTGAAGATTACCCCCCAGATCAGCTATCGGAGCGACCAGGGGGATGGGACGATCGAGCTGGTGGAGGCCTCGACCGAGGTGGTGGTGCAACCCGGGCAGCCGATAACGATCGGCGGCACCGACGGGCGCGGTGAGGTCATGCGCCAGTTCCTCCTCGGGTACGAGCGTGTGCATCAGGCGAACCAGGTCAGCATTGTCCTGACGGCGGAGAGTCCATGAAAAACGGGAACGGAGCCTGGTCGCGCGGATCGGGGGCTATAGCGCGGTCAGGCGTGAGTAAGTGAATGGGGTCGGGTCGGGGGTCAGGTCGTGCGACGTCGGACTACGTCACCAGTTGCAATCCACAATGCACGCAGTACGTGTACATGTCCATCCGGCTGTTCGCATGTTCTTTGTCGCTGCATTTCTTGGTGAGAATGTTCGCGTTTACCGCTTCGCCACAGTTCGGGCAGTACCGGACTGGGGCATCGGAACGTCTGTGATTCAGGTTTGGACACCAATCCCGTCGCATTGTGATTATTGCCCCTCCAATTGACCCATCAGATCGGTCATGTCGGTTTACGGCGTGCGAAAATGGAGACGGTCCCTGAGGTTTTGTAACTCCCGGTAGTAATAGAGGGGCGTCGGCCGTTTTCGCGTGAATCTGAGGTTCTTGAGAAACTCGATTTCCTCCTCGGTCGCATCGCCGCCGATGGCAGGATCCTGCAGGAATGCGGTGAGCCCCGGCTCTTCGTCGAACGGTGGCTCGGGTTTCCGTTCAACAAACTCAAATTTCTTCAGGGGCCCCGGGGCCAGTCTGCGGTTTAAGACAATTTCTATGTCAAACGTCGCGAGGTCGATGTCCCAGGATTCAATCAGCGGATCCAAGAAGGCGACGCAGTGTTCCACCGACAGGTGGAAGATATCCGTATCCAGGAACTCGAGCACCAAGACCCGTATCTGTTCGTAGCTTCGGCCGCTGAGTTGCGCCACCATGTGGAGCCAGTGTTCGCTCGCCAATTCTTCTTTGGCAACGCGCTTGACCACGTCGAGAAGCTTGTGGGTGACGAGGCGTTCGAGTTCGCCGAAGGGCTGCTTTTCAAAAATCGCCCCTATGTGTTTCGCGCTGGCGGCGTTGCATTTGCGGAGAATCAATTCTCGCACGTCTTTGAACAAGGGTGTGAGCGGGTCCCCCAATCTTCTCTTCAATTCCTCCCTGCGCTGAAGGTCAGCGAGCTTCGACAGCTCACCGCTCGGGAGCTTCAAAAATTTTTCCATCTTGTCGTAAATGTCGGTCCGGGTCGGCGCGGGGGGCGATTTCTTGCGCGTCAGCAACTGTGAAATGTAGGACTCCGTCACTTGCGCGGCGGTTGCCAGGTCTCTCTGGTCAGCCCCCAATTCTTCGAGCCGCTGCCTGATCACCAAGGGAACGTCCACTTGCCCTTCCTCCGTAATGTACTCTGTTTAATTAAGTACTTACCTTAATTGCTATATATACCAGATTCTCCTTGACAAGTAAAGTAAATCAACTTAATATGGTTAAGGATTTGAGCATTCCTGCTCATCTCTTCAGGTTATCTGAACTAAGTCAGGTTATCTGAGTATGAGTCTCATCTTAGCCACGAAGGGGGTCCGCATGTTTGCTCGCACGGTTCGCATACAGCTGAAACCCAATAGCGCCGCGGAGTTTACCCGACTGCTTGAGAAGGAAGTGATTCCCCTGCTTCGAAAACAGCAAGGCTTCAAGGACGAAATCACCTTTGTCCCCTCCGGGGGAACGGAAGCGGTCGCCATCAGTCTCTGGGAGCAGAAAGAGAATGCGGAGGCGTATAGCCGCGGAGCGTATCCAGAAGTGCTAAAGTCCATGGCGAAGGTGGTTGAAGGAACTCCTCAGGTGCAAACCTCACAGGTTTCCAACTCGACCTGGCACAAGATCGCCGCGCAGTAAGCTGTCTGAAGCCGACAGGCCATGCGGGGGGCGGACACGTTTGCCCCTCCATGGCTTGCACGTGGGTTTCAGCCAGGGTGTACTCGATTGTAGGCCAATCCAACAGACTGAGCTTGGCTCCCGCGTATCCTCGCCCTCCGCCTCGGCGCCTCGCGACTTCCCTTGACAGATCCGGGCCGGTAGGTCATACTGAGTTCCTCCTCAGGGGAGAGACGGGTGGAACCGGGGTAGGCATCGCCCTCACAACCGACGGTGCACCAAATATCCGGACGCCCTCCCGGGTGAGGCACGGCCCGCGAGGGCATTTGACTTTTTCGAGGATGGGACCCCGATGAAAGAGCTCCTAAGGGTGCAGGGCCGCATGCCTGCCGGCGTGCCCGATGATAAGCGCCTCAAGCCGTACAAACGCCTCGCGTCATCCGTGATGGAGCTCGCCTTTACTGATGCGGAGAAGCAGCCATCCTCGACCGATAATTGCGGCGAGGCCCGGCGATTCCTGTGCGGCAACAGTCAACTGCTGCACCTGTGGTGCCGCTGGCTCAACATCCATCCTGACCGCATCCGGGCGGCAGCTCAGAATAGGGGATGGAGCAAGGGAGTAGGCCGGTCTGTCGAGGACCGCGCGTGAGACTGGGGGTCCGCCCCTCCCCGCACCACCCATAACCCTCCTCGCCGCCCAGCCGCTTGCCCCACCCTTGACACTCCCCGTCCCGCGGGCCATACTCACCCCGGTGGGGTCCATGAAAAAACAATTCGAGCAATTACAGGCGTCGCATCTCTATTGCGACCGGTGCCGCCGATCGATGCCGGTCCGGCAGCGGCTCCTCTTGATCCTGCCCGACGGCGAGCTGTACGACTACCTCTGCCAGGGCTGCGGGAGTTCCGTGGGCTCCAAGACAGACCGGACCGTGACGCCCCCATCCCCCCCGGGCCACTTCTCCGGCCATCGCACACCCTAGGGCGGCAGGCGGACGACTACCACGCCCTGCTCCGGCCGGCCCCGCGTCCGTGACAGCCCCGCCGTCTCCGGCACAATCATTGCACTTTCCTCGCGGAGTCAGCAGCACCCGGGCAGCCGTTTTGCTTTTCCGTCCGGAGGGAAATGTATGATTCCGCTCTTTCACAATCCTCGGCGCCCATACAAATGGATGCTGTTCGCCGCGTTTCTGCTGACCGTGCCGGTTCCCTACTATATGATAGTTGTCGCCGGCCTGGTCCCAACGGTGTGGATACTGTACTTTGCCGTGCAGTGGGTTTTTGTGGCTGTGCCGAAACTCACGGCCGAAGGCTTCTGGATGCTCGGAATCATCTGGGCACACATCGTCATCCTGGGCGGGCTCCTGTATGTCGCGGCCACCGGAATGACCTGGATCCTATTCCGTCTGCTCGGGGCGTGGTTTGGGCGGCTGGCCGTCGTTCTGCTGATCATCGCGCTCTTCGTGGCATCGACCTTTGAAATTTATCGGCTCCCCGGACATAACAGTGCTCCCCCCGCGAATATATTCCAAATAATCAAAAGTCTCGCCACCTGACCAGTCCTTTCATTTCCCCTACGTGCCCCGGGCTTGCCCCCTCCCGCCCCATGATGCTATTTTGCGTCATACGAACGCAGTGGGTTCTTCAACTTCAACGCCGGACCGTCGTCGCGGGCGGGGACGAGCGGAGGGGTGGGGGGTGGGCGATGAAGACGCCGGTGAAGCAGATCCTGGAGCAGGCGTTGAAGGGTTTTGAGGAGACCCTGAAGAAGGAGAAGATCAAGTACCACTACACACCCAACACCATTGATAATCGGGTGCGGGGCGCCAGGGCCTTCGTCGGGTACCTGTTAGGAGAGGAATGGCGCAAGTTCATCCCCGGCAAAGCCAAGCGCCTGCAGGTCCCCCTGTTCAAAGATGCCCGGAGTGTCAGGGGCTAAGCCCCCAGGCATGAGCTCGACTGTGCTCCTGATGTCCGCTCGTCTCCTCACGGTCGGCTGTCCCACCCCTCCGCTGTCCTTGAGAACATCGTTCGAGGATACGGGGAAGGAAAGCAGGAGGGCCGCCATTGCGGGCGGCCCGTCATGTTTCAGGGATGGCAGGTCAGGGACTTACGCGGCCTTGAGACGCTCAATCTCCCAAGGGGGAAGCCCCTCTTCGGCGGTGGCAACCTCCGGAGTCACCTCGGCCCTGCGAGCCGATACCTTCTTCACTTCACACTGGGGGCAGAAATAGACGGGGAACGCCAACCTTTCGTCGTATCGATGCCCCAGGAGGATGTGCCCGCAGGTAGAGCAGGTGGACGCCTTTGCGACGACGGGCATAGTCCTCACCTCCTCGAGGGCCGCTTCGCTCCAACACCACCCTCATAGTGAAACATATACCGGGATCGGGGCGTGTCAAGGTGATGAGAATCAGCCGAGGGATTGATCCGCGTCATGCGGTACGAGGCGCCCGTCGCCTCCTCCCTCGCTGAGCCACCTCCGGCACAATCGTTGCAGCGCCTTCTCGGACGACAGGATTCCCGGAAAGGTGTTGTGGTTTTCGGGCCGATGGGCCGGAGGGAAAGCGTGGTGACGGAAGAGAGCGCGCGGCCAGCGGATCACCTCGGTCGGCTCATCCGCGTGGTCTGGTTGGCCGCACTCATCATGGGGGCCGCGGCCGGACTCTCCCTTGCCCGTATCAGGTCCTCGAAGGGTCTCACCGCCGCGAACGCCGTGCTGAAATCGTGGAAAAATCTTCCGTGGACCTTCGCGGGCCACGTGCCCGCCTGGCTCGGCACGGAAGCCATGATCGGCGCTGGAATACTCCTGCCAGTGCTGATCGTCCTGTTGCCCAGGCAGGTGCGACAGAATACCTTGACCCTCGTGGGACACCTCGTGTTCGCTGCGATCGCGGCGTGCGCGGTCGGTGCGATCATGTATTTCGTCGGGGTCTTCGTCTACGACCTCGGCCCGTATTTCCGGTTCCGGGGGTAGCGGGCATCGAGCGATCGAGGCCCAAGACCGCTGCGCCCTGCCGGGTGGACGAGACGACGGGTGCGGAGCGGCCCGGACAAAAGCAAAAGGGCCCCGACGATCTCGGGGCCCTTCCTGCCCAGAACAGGACGACCTGCTAGAGCTTGACGACGTTTGCCGCCTGCTGGCCCTTCGGTCCGTCCACGATGTCGAACTCAACCGCCTGCCCTTCGGTCAGGGTCTTGAATCCGCCGCCCTGGATCGCCGAATGGTGCACGAAAACATCTGGACCTTCCGGTCGCGAGATGAATCCGTAGCCCTTGGCGTCGTTGAACCACTTTACGGTGCCGGTGCTTCTCATGTCCTCTTCTCCTCCTTGTCGTGTGTTGATCCCCGGGAACTGCCCGGGGGCGAGGTCCCGTCCCGACGGCACAAAAAAAACCGCAAGGGCGTTTCATGAAGCCCTTGCGGTTTCCGTGTCCACTGCGTCCACTGCAAGCCATTCACGAAAGCTCGAGTGAACGTACCCCCCGCCTCTTTTCCTGTCAAGGGAAATTTTCCAATCAGCCCCTCCCATGACGCCTAGGATGCTGTGAGCGGGATGAGGCGGAGCTCGACGCGACGGTTCTGCTGCCGTCCGTCCGCGGTGTCGTTGCTCGTGATCGGATGGCTCTCCCCAAAGCCCTCCGACAGCACCCGCCGGGTATCGATCCGCTGCGCGACCAGGTAGCTGCCGACGCTGGCGGCGCGCCGCTCCGAGAGGCTCTGGTTATACGCCGCCGACCCCGTGCTGTCCGTGTGCCCCATGACCTCGATGATGGTCTTGTCGTACTCCTTCAGCACGAGGGCGACCGAGTTGAGGATCTCGTAGAACCCAGGGCGGATCTCCGCGCGGTCAGTTCCGAAGGTGACGTTCCCGGGCATGTTGAGGATCAGGGTGTCCCCCGCGCGCGTCACGCTGACGCCGGTCCCGCGCAGGCGCTCGCGGAGCTTGGCCTCCTGGGCGTCCATGTACGCCCCGACCGCGGCGCCGGCCAGGGCGCCGACCCCGGCGCCGATCAACACGGCCTTGGCGCGGCCACGACCGGCCAGGGCACCGATCGCCGCTCCCCCAGCCGCGCCGATCACGGCCCCCGTTGCCGTCTTGCTGACCTGCTGTTCACCGGTGAACGGATTCGTCGTGCAGGCGGCCAGGACGTACGACAACACCACCAGCCCGGCGATGCGACGGTTCGATGTCTCGCTCCTCATCTCGCGCTCCTCCTTGGATGCACGTTCCCCCGCTGTAGAAAAACGGACTTCTTCGACGGTGACGACACCGCCGACGGTCTCCACGTCTGAGCCCGGTATATTTCGATCGTGACGAGTGCCCGCGGTGAGGTCGCGGGTACGACCCCAGGGAGTCGCAATATTCGTGCCATGACTCGGACCGCGGCGTGAAACCGCACGTCCCCCGCTTCGATGCCGCCGGCATGCCGCCCCGCCTTCCCCAGACTTCTTGACATGCCCTGATCCCCGGGGCATATTGAAGCTCATCCGCGGAGAATTTTTCCCCATCAGCCGTCGTCCGGATATGAGACGGAAACGCCATGGGAAACCGCCATCTGACCATGCTGGCGCTTGCCACCCTCGTGATGACCCTGACGGCGGCCACGAATGTCGCCGCAGGGAATGGCGTGGTTCCGCCTGCCGAGACCACCGGAAAGACGCCGGCACAGACCCGGGCGCCCGCCGACGCGGTCACGGAGCGATACGACATCCAGGCGCTCGAGGGGCGCCTTCGGAAGACCAAGGCGATCGGGTTTTTCACGAAGCTGGCGCTCAAGAATCAGATTGACGACCTGAAGGACAGGTTCCGCCGTTTTCATGCGCGCGAAGAGGTGACGCCGTTAGAACAGTTGCGCGACCACTTCAATCTCCTCTTTATGAAGGTCATCACGTTGTTGCAGGATGGCGACCCCGCGCTGGGTCAGGAAATCGCCAAAGGCCGGGAGATCCTCTGGGGGAAGCTCGCCGATCCCGGGGAATTCGCCCGGCTCTAGCCGGGCAACGCAAAGGAGAGATCCATGGGTCCCAGAAAGGACGCAGGGTGCTGGCTCGGCGCCGTGCTTGTGACCACGGTCCTGATGGCACAGGCCAAACCGATCGACACCGCGAAGGATCTGACCGCGGTGATCACCCTGCAGGGGAAGCCCTGCGGGCAGGTCGTCAATGTCACAAAGCTCGGCGACAACGACTACCTCGCCCGCTGCTCCTCCGGCGACACGTATCGGGTGTACGTCAACGAGAAAGGCCGTGTCATCGTTGAGAAGAAGTAGGCACCCCGGCCTCCCCTCAAGCCCTTGGCGGCCGAGGGTCAGCCGCGTGATCCTGGCGCCCCCGCCCCAGCGCAAAAAAAAATTGACAGCACGCCAGGAAAGCCGTATCGTTTCTTCGACTGGAGCTTCTCACGGTTCTGCTTTTCGACGTTGACGAGGCCGCGAGGACTGAAGTCCCGCGGCTTTTGTGTTGAAGCCTGGGCCCTCGCGCGACACGGAGGCGAGAGGCCACCGGAGGGAAGATGGCAGGTTACACGCGGTCCGATGATCCAGGGCGGGAGCCCCTGGCGACCCCCGCTTCCCGCCGTTCCCTCGAGGTTACCGTGGACGACCGGGGGGTCGAATCGGCACTCCGCGCCTTCAAACGCCTGGTGCAGCGGGATGGGCTGCTCCGGGAACTGAGGCGGAGGCAGAGCTACGAGAAACCAGGGGAACGGAAGCGGCGGAAGGTCCGCGAGGCGGCGCGCCGGCGCCGCCGCCAGCTGTCCCGCGCCCTCCGGCGAATGACCGAACGCGGGTAACCGCGCGCGCTGCGGCCGGGCAGCCCGGGGCAGCGGCCTCGACAAAGGAGACGGAGCCATGGGAGCGAAAGTGTACGTCGGGAATCTCCCCTTCACCGTGGATGCGGACCAACTGCGCACCCTGTTTGAAGAAGGGGGTAACGAGGTGCTGGACGTCAAGATCGTCACCGATCGCGATACCGGCCGGCCGCGGGGCTTTGCCTTCGTGGACATGGCCACCCAGGAAGGGGCCCAGGCGGTCATCACGGCCCTCAACGGACGGGACATGGGGGGGCGAACCCTCACGGTCAGCATGGCTCGGGAGCGAGAGCCCCGGCGCGGCGGCGGGGGCGGGCCACCCCGGGGCGGTTTCGGCCGCGGCGGCGGCCGGCGCGAGAGGTTCTGATCGCGCCCCTTGACCTCTCCTGCCAGGGGCGGGGGGGGACGCGGATGAAGCGGCTGTACCGGTCCCAGACCGACAGGAAGATCGCCGGCATCTGCGGCGGCCTCGGCGAGATGTTCGGGGTTGACGCCGGGCCGATCCGCCTGACCCTCGTATTCGGCGCCGCAGTCCTCGTCCTGATCTACCGATCCGTGGTGGGGATCCTGCCGATGCTCGTCGCGTACGTGGTCGGCTGGATCATCGTCCCGGTGGCCGCCGCCCACGAAGGCCACGAGGCGCCGCGGATGAAGCGGCTGTACCGGTCTCAGACCGACAGGAAGATCGCCGGCATCTGCGGCGGCCTCGGCGGGATGTTGTCCGTCGATCCGACGCTCATCCGGTTGAGCGTGGTGTTTGTCGCGCTGGTGACGGCGATCCTGCCGGTGGTCATCGCGTACCTCGTGGGATGGATCATCATTCCGCCGGTCCCGCCCGCCCAGGAACACCAGGCCAGGATCATGCCCTCCTCCTGACGCACGCCTGTCCGGGCCACCGCGCCCTCGCTCACCCCCTGACACGTCCCGCACGAAGGCCCCCCGGGGCTGCTGTCTGGCCCCCGGCGCGCACACTGATGGTGTGTGGTGCCTGATGGGACGGTGAGCGGACTCGGGACGGGGGCTATTCCTTATGAGGGGATGGGGCGACGGCCGCGGGGAGCTTGAAGCTCGCCAGGATCTTCTCCAGCTCTTGCAGGTGCCGGCAGATCTCTTCGACGGCCTCGCGCATCTCGCCGTTCGCGTCGCCCCTGATCCTGCCTCGCAGTTCCGTCAGCTTCTGGGCGGCGAGCCCCTGCTGCGCGTTGATTCCGGCCAGGGCCGCGGCGATCGTCTTGAAGCTGCCGTCGAGCAGCTCCACGAACTCGCGGAGGTCGTCGCCCCGCCGCACCTGGAGCGTGGGCGGCAGTCCCCCCTCCTTGCTGCGCTCCAGGACCTGCTCGATCCGGTAGAGGTGGCCGGCGAACTTGTTCGTGACGAGATAGCTCAGCAGGCACGAGAAGAGCATGCTGATCAATAGGGCCAGCCAGACGCGGACGTCCATCACGGTGAAGACCTCCCCCAGGGTGGGCGGCCTCTCGAGTTCCGGGTCGAGTCCCATGAAGGCGATGTTCGGCGGAAATAGGACCAGCAGGACCAGCGTGACGAAAAAGAAAAAGAGGGGGGCCAGCGAGAGGAAGAAATACTTCTGCTGGATCGGGTGCACGTTAAACCGTCGACGCCGGAGAGGAACGGGATGCGCCATGGCAATCTCCCTCGGTTTCCGCAAGAGGCCCGTGCCCGTCGCGGTCCTTTCGCGTGCAACGGCCATGCCAACCCCGCGTCCCCCCGTCGTCCCTCGGCAGAATGCCGGGCCCCTGCATCCCTCCCCGCTCCACCCCCGTCTAAAGAAGCGCAGGGGGGCTCGCCCAACACATGCGTCCGGGGGTATCCTGGGGGGGTTTCGGGAGGGATGATGGAGATGAAGGCGGACACGTTGCTCGGACTGCTCCTGGCCGGGGGCCTGTTCGTGCTGAGCGCCCCGGGCGTCGGCGCGGCGGCCCAGGCGGTGGGGGGCGGGGAGCGCGCGGTCGCGACGTTGGCGGGCGGCTGCTTCTGGTGTATGGAGCCGCCGTTTGACGCGCTGGAGGGGGTGATCTCGACGACCTCGGGCTACACCGGCGGCCACACAAAGGATCCGACCTACGAGGAGGTCTCGGCGGGGGCCACCGGACACGCCGAGGCCGTGCAGGTCGTCTTCGATCCGAAGAAGGTGACCTACGCGAAACTGCTCGAGGTCTTCTGGCAGAATATCGATCCCCTGGATCAGGCCGGACAGTTCTGCGACAAGGGGAGGCAGTACCGCTCGGCGATTTTCACCCACGACGACGAGCAGCGGCGCCTGGCCGAGCAGTCCAAGAAGACCCTCGAGGACTCCAGGCGATTCTCCCGGCCCATCGTCACCGAGATTGCCCCCGCCTCGCCGTTCTACCCCGCCGAGGAGTATCACCAGGACTATTACCGGAAGAATTCTGTTCGGTACAAGTTCTACCGGTGGGGCTGCGGGCGGGATCAGCGGCTGCGCGAGCTGTGGGGGCAGGCCAAATGAGCGCGGCGGTCGGGGGTCCGCACAGGGCTACTTCGCGGCCCTCATGATCTCCGCCAACGCCGCCTGGGCCTGGGGAGCGAGGGAGAGCCAGTCGAGGGCGTGGCGGAAATGCCCATCCTTGGGGTGCGGCGCGACCTCCGCCACTTCCGCCTGCGCGCGGAACGTCATCTCGCCGATCCGCAGGAAGACGGCGAGGCGGCTCCGAACGGGCAGCTGCTCGGGGAGCCACACGTGCGCGCCGTCCCTGCCCAGGATCCGGATTTCGCCCGCCACCCGCTCCGTCCCCGTTCCGCCGGAGGAGCTGTCCGGGCTGCTCAAGACCAGGCACTCGAAGGGGAGCTTGACGGGCACGGTCCGCGTGCGGGCCGGCTCGGGCGCGGGGCTCGGTGTCTCTGCGGGCTGGAATGCGGCCGGCTCCCCCGACTCCGCGGTGAAGAGGCTGCCCAGGCGTGGGATGGCCACCAGCCCCTGCTTGAGGAGCTGGTCGTGGGCACGCTCGAGAAGCTGGCAGAGGTCCGAGAGGGCGTCGGCAGGGACGCAGATGGCTCCCGGTTCCGGGAGGTACGCCCCGCCGTGGTCCGGAGAGCGGCTGTACACCCTGAGCTCGATCGCGGGCGCGCCGTCCATCTCCTGAAACGAGACGCGGACCTCCTCGGACTCGCTGCGGCGAACGCGGCCGATATCCTGATCCTTCTTCACAGGTGCTCATCCCCCACCTGCCGCATCGTGGCGGCAGGGCTGGCATAGTGCAACGGCTGTGCCAAGGCTGCATCCCCGGTCTTCAGGCGCTGATCCCGGGCGGGTGCCGTCCGGTTCGGCGGGACGGGTGCTCCGAGCTCGAATTTCGACTGGGCAGCGACCGGTCAGGCCGTAAGGGAGAGATTACAGGCGAGTCCCGGTCAGCTTCGCCAGGACCTCCTGGGCGTTCTCGGTGAGGGAGAGCCACTGGAGGGTATGCCGGTACTTTCCTTCTTCCGGGTGCGGCGCGACCTCCGCCACTTCCGCCTGCGCGCGAAACGTCATCCCGCCGATCCGGGTGAAGACCGCGAGATGGGTCGAGATGGGAAACTGTTCCGAAAGCCACGCCTGCGCGCCGCCGCCGCTGACATCCCGGATTTCTCCGGTCACCTGCTCCGGGAGCGGTTTCGAGGGCCAGGTGTCCGCCGCACGCAAGAGATGACATTGCACGGGCACCCCGACCTGCCGCCGCGGCTCGGGCCGGGTGTTGACAGGGTCGGCCTCAGGGTCGCCGAGGCACAGCGTGGCGGATTCGCCGGCCTGCGTGGGACACACAGTGGCGGGGCTTTGCACCCGGAGCAGTCCCTCTTTCATGAGACGGTCCCGGGTCTGGTCGAGGGCGCTGCAGAGATCCGGGAGGACGCGGACGGGGACGAGGATGGCCTCCGGCTCTGGGACGAAGGCCCCGCCGTGATCGGCGCGCCGGTAGATCCGCAGCTCGAGAAACAGTTCTCCGCCGACCTCCTGAAGGGAGACAAAGATTTCTTCGGATGCGTTCCGGCTGACCCGGATCAAGTGCCTGCGCACGGCGGCTCCTCCTGGTCGAGAAGCCGGGCGGGGACGTGCGAGGTGGCGCGGGAGAGGTTTTCCGGTGCGGGTCGGCGGGGGTGCTCTTGTGTGGCTCGCACATCGGGCCACGGATGCCAGGACGCCGTACCCCTGGTATCTGGACCGCGCTTTTTCCCACCCGGTTCCCTCATCATATTATATGTGCAACGGCTGTGCCATGAAGCACGCGAGGATAAGTTATTGATTTTCCTAGTGTTCGCCAGGTGCCAGCCCATAGTGCCGGCGGGCGGCCTGTCGGAAAAGCGACAGGGTAGCATCCACCCTAGTTTTGTGCCGGCGAGCCGGGGGGTCTGCTATCATCACCCGGAGAGTGGGATTGATCGACGGGAGAGGCCGGGGCCGGGGCAGAGAGCGGGAGTCGCCAACGATGATCATCCGCGCCGATGCAGGCGGGCTCACGCTCATCCGCCAGACGGAGCACGCGCGGCTCTGCGGGGAGATGGCCCGCGCGTGGGGCAACGCACGGTTCGAGGCCGTCCGGCCGCTCGAGCGGGTCGCCTGGGCCGCCGCCGAGCACGACAATGGCTGGGCGGAGTGGGAAGAGAGGCCTCAGCTCAACCCGGAGACCCGGCGGCCCTACACCTATACCGACATCCCGATCGCAGAGCACCAGGAGATCTACCGGCGGGGCATCGGCCGGGCCATCGCCCACGACCCGTACGCCGGGCTCCTGGTGAGCCTGCACGGGTCGCTGCTCTACGCCCGCTTCCGGGCGGGCCAGCCGGGCGCCGATGAGTTCCTGGCGGAGCAGCGCGCCGTGCAGGAGCGGCTGCTGGCGACGGTGCGCGCCGTTTCCTCCCTTCGCCTCCATTGTGAGGAGGAGGCGGTCGCGGCGAACCGCGATCTCGTCTTCGCGTGGGATGCCCTCTCCCTCTTCCTCTGCCACGGCGTCGCCTGGCTCGAGGATCTCGAGGTCCCGTGCGACTACCGGGGTGGGAGGCACCGGGTGGCCGTGCGGCAACGGGCGGACAGATGGGTTCTCGATCCGTATCCGTTCAGGACAAGCCCCCTCGCACTGTCGGCGGCGGCGCGGACCACGCCCCGGACGGCGTTCGCCGACGAGGCGGCCCTGCGCACGGCGCTCGCGCAGGGTGAGCAGGTGCGCCTGTCCTTCCTGATTGCCGCACCCATAGTAGAATAAGTACAGAATGTGGCGTACCTTAATTAATTATAGCGAGCGGCG
>Ga0209751_10001913_pt1 | contig 21164 bp, 36 predicted proteins | sample RifCSP13_1_FD_184019 | JGI IMG/M metagenome (GOLD analysis project Ga0209751, IMG submission 184019) | Soil microbial communities from Rifle, Colorado - Rifle CSP2_sed 13_1 (SPAdes) (version 2) | ecosystem: Environmental > Terrestrial > Deep subsurface > Rock core/Sediment | place: Rifle... | reverse complement strand
TAACCCCACGGCATCCAGCGCCTGATTGATTGTCCACCCGCCGCTCTTCACCATCTCCAGCGCCGTCTTGAGCCGGTCGCTGTTGTCCTCCTGGAGCGCCTTGACGTGAGACATGTCCAGCCCCAGCACGGCGCCCCGCTGCTGTGGCGTCCGGTACTCGCTAAACAGCTCCTGCGTCACCCTGGATGACCACGAGTGCGCCAGCGGACTCATCGTCTCCGACCAGAAGGAGAACTGGCTTCCTTCGATGGACGTGGTTGTGAGCCCGCCTGCCGCCTCCAGCCCAACCCTGGCTCCAACCAGGATGGGCGGCACCCCGAACACGGAGCAGATACGCGACTCTACGTGAGCCCGCGTCCCCGGCATCTCCATATCCTTGATCGGCAAGCCTAGCTGTTCGTAGGAAGCCCCCTCAGCCGGGAGGATCATCACCTCGAACCACTTCTTCATGCCGTTGAACATCCGGCGGAAAGCGCCCTTCAGCTCCCTCGCTTCGTCCGGCGTGGGCTTCTTCGCCGTCTTGAGGATCCCCATCGGCACACCGGCGTTGCGGAAGAACGCCCAGTCGAACTTGGTCATCTCACTGTCCACGTTCCCTTCGTAGATCAGGAGAGCGACCGCGGAGAGCCCGTAGAAGTCGTTAGTCAGGTTCCGCGTCCGCCAGTGGATAACATCGCGGCGGGGAAGCCTAGCCTTGACCTGGCCGCTTATCGACACCTCGAAGAGGTCATCCTCACGCCGGGTGCCGGGCTTGATGGTCACGTAGTCCGGCCGGATGAGCTGCAGTTCCTTCACCGCCCGAAATGAGCGGTTGCGGTCCGGCACATTCGAGCGGCGCACCTTGTGGATGTAAACGTTTCCCGCCGCCCGGTGGTGCGTCGCCGCCGTCGCCAGGAACTCGTATCCGTCCATCGATTCGTTAGGGTCCGCCAGCAACTCGAGGACTTCATGCGCTTCCTGCTCTTGCAGTTCGCCCCTGCTATCCGGCAACAGGAGTTGGGGACTCAGCTCCGCGAACGACGTGGCAATCTCCTCGATGCAGGCGTAGATCAGGCTATTCTTGGAGTAGCCTTCATCAATCCAGTTGGCCAGATTCTGGCCAGAATCTAGGTTCTGGTTTTGCTGCCAGGTCGGGAGAACGTCCACCCCTTGCTTGTAGCGGAAGGGCTGCCCCCAGGCTTCCGTGATATCGTTCATACCTTGCTCCATCCTCTCGGTCGCAGCAGACCGCCCGGCGGCCTTGGTTTGAGCCCCGATGGGCCATGCTGGCGCGGCACCCCGTAGCCCCTGAAGCCAACGGCAAACCCGCGATTGAACCCCCTGCTGAATCCGCCCGCCATCAGACCGTCGCCACCGTCTTGACCGCCGTGCCATCGAAATACTTCACCACGTTCAGCACAGGGTCATACCAGATATCACCGGCCAGCACGAAGAAGACCTCATAAGTCGTCGTTGCGTTCGGGGTGGTGTCCCATATCTGTGAACCAATATCGGCGATGGAGTTCGGCCCCTCCGTGTTCGTCACAATCTTGCGAATCTGTCCCTGGCCTGTACCGCCCGTCAGGATTATGCAGGCGTCTGCATATTGGTCTAACGTCCAGTTCTTATCCGTCGTCACGGTGCCTGCCGTGCCCGCCGTGGCCGTCCCCGTGACACGGGATAAGTCGGTAGGGTCAACGGAGCGGCGGGGCAGGCCGATCATCTGCGGGGCTTGGCCACCATAAGAACCCAGCTTCCTGTTACTGTCCTGGACAAACTCAACGCGCGGATATCGATTCGCTGCGATGAAGTCCAGACCAATTGCGCGCCCTTTGGCATTGCCAGGGATGCTGGAATCCCAGTGGTACAGCTCCTTGGTGTAGTCGCCGCTAAAGATGGCAAAGTGCCCGTCGTTGCCGAGGGCGAACCCGATTAAGCCACCACCACCGTAGCGCCCGAGGCGGACGATATCGGAAGTGCCGCTGCCAGCGGTAGGCCGGATTCGTATGCCGCCAACCGAGCTCGCGGGGTATTCGATGATCTCCAGCAGCGCTGACGCCAGGAAGTCGCGCAAGTCCTGGGGCGAAATGTCGCCCGATGTGTTATCGGGGAAGAGCGCTTCCAGGGCGGCGCGGAGACGAACGGTATCAGTCATATCCCCGCCGCCCAGACGAACAGCCGCAGCCCGGCGCCCGCAGCGAGAGCCAGCCCCGCGACGGTCACGGCCGTCACGGCTAGCATTACCAGCCGCCTCACAGCGCCCACAGGCCGACCCCTGACGCCTTGAACGCAGCCATCGCCAGCGCCATCACGCAGTCCTGTACGATGGCCTGATCGTTGTCCTCGTAGCCCAGCAACTCTTCCTCCACCTCCCGGATGTAGGGGAACTTGATCCGCCGCTGCTCCAGCAGCAATGATAGCGCATCCAGAGCCTGCTGCTTGGACTTGTGGCTGAACACGAACCCGTCCGCTCGGCAGGTCAGGTTCTCCAGCACGGGGTCACCGGCGCCGGTGGAGTCGATCACCGTATCGCCCTTGTACCACTCCCCGTGCGCATCGATGAGGTTCTGGATGCGCGGGTAAGGAAGTCCCTGGTGGCGCTCGAAGGCCACCACCTGGTACGGCTCCTCCGTCACGTCAAGCGTAACACCGACCGTGGCGTCGTGGTGGCGGCCAATGTCCCAGGCATTCAGGTAGTGACGGTTCTCGCGCGGCTCGTGCAGCCCTGTGGCATTCTGGTGCGCGGCCTCGATGTCCCCGGCGCGGAAGCGCGTCATCCCCGACTCGACGAAGTCGCAGTCGAACTCCTGCGCCCACTGCTGGGCGGTATACTTGGGCCGCTCCCGCTCGTACCACGCCTGATCGTAGACAGGGCAGGCACGCCAATCGATGACGTGGCGGGACCAGCCCGCGCCCTCAAGCCCCGCCCAGATGCGGTGAAACAGGTTACGGCGGCCCAACGGTGTGGAGACAGACGTGATACGCCCACCGCGAGCTATCGTAGGAGCGATGGCCCCGAAGATGTCTTCCGCCCACATCTGGTGGGCGTGTTCGTCCAGGTACACGCGATCCGCCGGGTAGCCGCGGCCGGTGTCCTTTGATGCCGGCAGGGAGATCAGCCGCGAGCCGTTGGATAGCGACATCTCCGTCTCATTCGACTTGACGAGCTGATCTTGAAGCTCAAGGCGACGGAGCATCTGATAAGCGTAACTCAGAATGTGGGTGGCGGCCCGCTCGTTCCGGGATACGAACAGGGCCAGACTGTCGGGCTCCGTAAAAGCCCCGTCCAGCGCTTCAGCCATGATTGCCGTCGAGATGCCTATCTGCCTCGCCTTCAGGATAATCCTCTGCGGGCTGGGGTCCATCCACACCGTTGCCTGATATCGGTAAGGTTGGCCCGGCAAGAGCCTGCCCAGTCGGAAGAGACGACTGCCCCGCAAGAGCGGCGAGATAGGCGGACTCGGCTGCGCTGAGATCACCATGCGCCTGCACCTGTCCTTGCTGCTGGTTCAGGTTGATGTTCACGCCGTGACTTTCGGCTGGTGCCACCATCTTCCGGTAGGTCTCCATGACCTCCGCGAAGTCGCCCTCGGAAACGCGGGCGGTGACGGCATCGAAGACGGCACGCCGCGATTGGAGGTAGGACGCCAGGGCCTGCGTTTCCAGCCAACGGCGGCATTCGGCTATCCCGCCAACATCATCAAACCACTGGCGGATAGTCCGGGAGGGGACGTGATATTTGGCCTCGACCTGCTCGCTACTGGTCTCAATGGCGAGCATCATGTAGCCCAAGCGCTCAGGGGCCGTATAGCGGCGTTGGTGGCGCTTCGGCTTCGCGCCGTTCGTCCTACTCATGGATAAGCCACAGTGAAGGAGCCACGGTGAAGGACAGTACCTGTCGCGCCGCCATGTACCACGAGAGGCCATCGGCGCGCATGACGGCCTGAATAAGGTGCCGCTGAACCGACCGGCTGGTAACAACCCTGCGCATCCTGCCGGTGGGGCAGCTCATGTTGCTTTCACCTCGACCCAGCCTCGTCCATCGCACCCGAGCCTCATGCCGCCTCCTCGCCGTGATCCGCGCACTGGAAGTAGACATCCTCCCGCGTGCAGCCCGCGCCCTTCGGGAGGTGGCGCACGTCCTGCGCGTTCTCCTCGCTCACGGCCCAGAGGCCGAGATGATGGGCGATGGCTAGCGAATTCGTCAGGCCAAGGGCTGGGTGGCGTGCGCAGCGCCAGGTGCCCTTGCGGGCGTTGCGCAGCGGCTTGCAGGCTTTGATCGCCATCACGCCACGGCCTCCTGCCGTTTGCATTCCCGCTGGTGCTTCGCCGCATTGTAGCCCACGCCGCACTTCGGGCAGTAGCCCGACGGATTCAGGGGGGTGAGAACCTTGCCAGCGTCCAGCCGCCGCCAGCCGCAGGGGAGGCAGACGATATCCCCACCCTCCGCAAACAGGGGGCCGTTACAGCGTGGGCAGCAGGCCACCATTTCGGCCATTATAGCACGCCCGTTCCCTCGGCCATGCTGTCGTCGCCCTCCGGGCGGCCTTCGCTCGGTGGTGGGAGCAAGGCCATGTTGACGCCGCCGATGTGCTCGAACACCGTTCGCCCCTCCGAAGTCAGCAGGTAGGGCAGGAACTCCTGCTCCAACTCCACCAGCCCGAACTGGATCGCCTCGATCTTAGCCTTCAGGAACCAGTAGAGGGCCCGGAGAATCTGCTTACGCTGCTTCTCGTCCTGATAGCGCACAGTGAAGCGGAAGCCCCGCTTGCGTCCTTCCCACTCCAGCGCGGCCTCAAGTGCCTCCTCGCCCTGCGCTATGGCACTAGACCAGCGGAAGCCGACGGCGCCGACGCGCAGGAGCAGCTTCTCAATCGCCTCCTTGCTCTTGTGAGCAGCCACGTCAGTGTATCGGTAGGAGTCCAGTTTAGTGGCCATCGGATCGTGTCTCCTTGCTCCATCGAATCTCGCAGCGCAGCCCCGGCGCCTCACCGTAGCACTTGCCCACCAGCGCCCCCGTCACCTGCGCGTCTCGTGGTATAATACCGACATGGATAAGTTGCCAACAGGCGTGGTTGACTTTGCGGATATCTGCGAATGGCCCTATCACATACCTTGCGAGGACCAACTTTACCTCGTCCGCCTGAAAGGCGATCCATTGCCAACACCTCGACCACGCGTGGTGGCCAGCGGTACATACATGCCCGCCCGCTATGGCCGCTATCGAGACGAGTTGGCCTGGACGCTGAAAGATGGCTGGCGCCAGGCGGGCTATCAGGTATCGAAAGATACCTTTGGCGTCAGGGCCCTCTTCTTCCGGCGCACCCATCAGCGGACGGATGTGGACAATCTGCTCAAGGCTTGCCACGACGCGGGTACTGGCGTCATCTGGGAAGATGACAGCCAAGTCGCAGAGACCTTCGGGCGGGTCTTTCATGGCTGCCCCGATCCTGGCGTTGTTCTCTTGATCTACCGGACTCAGGAGCCTAACTTCCTGGCCCCGTTGACATGTCAGCGGTGCGGTAAGCAATTTCAGGTTCGCTGGCCATCCCACCGCGCCCGGCGCAAACTCTGTAGCGCTACCTGCCGTGAGAATAGAATCGAGAAGCAATGTGAACGCTGTGGGCGACGGTTTACCATGCCCGTATCTCTGGCGAAGCGCACGCCCTCTCGGTTCTGTTCGCGGACTTGTAATATCGCTACGCTCCATGAAATGAGCCGAGCCAACTACTCGCCGAAGCTCTGTATTGACTGCGGTAAACGCGTGTCGCGGCCCGAATATACCCGATGTCAAGCTTGTCGTTTGGCGCAGCGAAGAGGGCCTGGCACCTATCGTTGGTCCCGGCTTTTGTAAGCGCCCGTTGCGCACGAAGGCGCGCGTACTGCCTTTGGGTTGGGGCGTGCCTTTGACGGCGAAGGACCACGAGCTCACGTCACGAACCGCGCCTTGAGGATGCGCCAAGCGAGCGCCGCCTGTTGCGGGACGACGCCGTTTCCTGTGAGCCGGAGTCGAGCGGCGCGAGTGAGGTCTACGGAGGCGAGCTTTCTCTGGGCCGTCCCCGGCGTCTGCCACTGCTCCGCCTCGCGCTTCAGGTTGCGCCCCTGCGTGCTCCCCTCTTCGCTCCCCGGCCTCCGCCCATCGTGGGCCGTCGCCGTGGGCCACATCGCCGCCGCTTGCGTCAGAGTCGGGGCCATCCCATCCCTGTTCGCGTGCTGCTTCGCATCGTTGTCTAGGGGCGTGGGCCAGTTCTTCGCCATCTCGCCCAACGATGCCGTATCGCTCTTCTTGTTCGTCCCGCTGTTCGGTGCTTCTGGCATGGTGTCCGGCGTGGGCCAGGACGAAGAGGCGTTCGCGCTTGTGCGGCGCGCCGACGTCCGCAGCCTGGACGAGCGCCGCCTCAGCCACGTAGCCCATCTCCGATAGCTCTGGCAGCCAGCGATGAAAGACGTAGGGGAGCACTGCTGACACGTTCTCCAGGAAGACCCATTCAGGGTGGACATCCCCGATAACACGGGCTGTATCGGGCCAGAGGTCGCGTTCGTCTGCGGCTCCGAGTCGCTTGCCGGCGACACTGTGGGGCTGACAGGGTATCCCCCCAATGATGCAATCCACGATTCCACGCCACGGCCTGCCGTCAAGGGTTCGGAGATCAGTCCATAGAGGCGCCGGATCAAGGGTGCCGTCCTCCATGCGCGCGACCAACTGGAGGCAGGCCGTAACTTCATGTTCCACGTACAGGACTGTGCGAGCAGCAGGCTCCGCCATTCGTAGGCCGAGGTCGAGCCCCCCGGCTCCGGCGCAGACGCTAAGTGTTCGGAGGGGACGTAGAGCCACATTCACGCCTTGCCTCGCTGGTAGCGACGCTCAAGCCACTCCGCTTCCGCCTTGCTCGGTGGCGCCACAGTCTCCGGTTCAGCCGGCCAGCCTTCAGCCTCCAGTCGCGTCAGGATGGCGGCAACGTAGGACCAGGAGCGATGATTCTGCGCCACAGCTTCACGAAAAGCGTACTCAATGCACTTCTCGCCACGTTCATTCGCCGGAATCCGCTCGCTCCAATCGCGCAACTCGTCCTCTACGCCTACGGATAAGTTACCTAATCCGTTTTCGTAAGCCTTTGAAAGCAGCGATAGGACAGGATCGGAAGCAGCAGCAGCAAGGGGTACGGGAGCCGGGCTTCGGGCTACGGGCTTAGGGTTTGGGTTTGGGCTTGAATTCTGCTTGCGTTTTGCTAAAGCGCCTGCCTTAGCACGTGCTTTAGCGGCTGCTTGACCACCTGCTTGACCAGCCGCTACCTTTGCCTGATGCTCGGACTCAACCTGTTCTCGGCTGGGCTGAAAGTCCAGGTAGTCATGGATTAGATAGCCGCCCGGTATCTCCTGCCACATGCCAGTCTCCAGCAGGAGGCGAAGAACATACTCAGCATCGACGGTCTCACCCGCCATGCCTGAAGTGACGCCGACTTCGCAGACACGTCGCTCGCCATCATCGTCAGGTGGCTCCAAGAACTCCCACGTGACCAAGGTGCGGGCAACCGCCCACGGCACGAACCCGTTCGTCAGATTCCGGTTGCAGTAACAGAGCCCGGCAACCTGCATGGCAATCGCTAGAGGCCCAGCCGCAAGCACCTTCGGGTGCTGAGTGAAAGCGTCATCGATGCGGACCCAGGTCACAGGCTGCTATCCCTCTACCACAGTCGCCGTCACTCCGCCTCCCACCACAGCACCCGAAACCCCTGGGCCGCCAGCAGCCCGGTCGCCGTCAGCGCGTTCGTGCGCCCGCTCCTGTACGGCCGGGCCTTGATGTAGCCCGCGTGGTTCAGGCGCCACAGCCGGTAGCTCACAGAGAAGGGGCTGGGGATATCGCAGCCGACCATCATCTCGCGGACGCTGGCGCCCGGATGCTTCCAGAGCCAGCGTAGGATCGCGCGGTCGCGGGGCGTGAGTGTGGCGCTCACCGAACTCCGCGTCTCAAAGGTACAAGGTGGTCGCTCCGCACCACCACGCCGGTGACGTGCCGCTGCCCGCGCGGGCCGATGACGGCCAGGTGCGCGTCCCGGGGAGCATGGCCGCGCTTGAACGTGAGCACGTAGTATCGGTGCCCCTGGTGTTGCGCCACGATCACACCCCGCACACGGCGCACCCTACCGCGATATAGGACGTGTTGCGGCTCCGTGATGACGACGGGGCGAATCACGCCGAGGGCGGGCGCACGGTGGCGCTTTCTTGCGTCGCCGTACACTTGCGTAGGTTTCACGCGCCCATCGTCTCCGGCATTTCGTCCCACTCGCGCCCGTCCAGCAGCCGACCGCCGCTGGTCGGCGTCCTGCCGCCCCACTGCTTGAAGAAGAACGCCACACCCGCCGCGACGCACTGGTCCCGAAGTGAGCGCACCCACTCCAGCGCCTGCGGCTTCGGACGCCAGCCGGTGCCGTGGCAGCCAGGGCAGCAATCAGGCGGGTCAATGCTCACAGTGGCTACGCCCCCGAATCCAAAGCGATGATCGCACCGTTCGACCAGCTTCCGCTCGGCGCTGCCCGGCCCGGTCTCGCCACCGACGATCACCCATGAGATACGGGGTTGCTGCCCTCGGCCGCCGCAGCCGTGGCCCGCCTCGTGATAGGGCCAGTTGGAGCACATCCAGCGCCGCACATCCAGCGGCCCCAGCAGCGGCTCGCAGGATAGAAACCGCACGGCGGCGGGCGTGTCCAGCAGCATGGGGATGCGCTCGTCCGCCATCCGCTGGTTCTCCACCGAGACGCCCAAGTGGACGTTGGGCAGGGGCCACGAGCCGAAGGCCGACTCAATGCCGCTGCGGAAGGCCCCGTCCGTAAGGAGTTGCCGCATTCGTTCGGGGCGCTTCGTGAGCACCTGGAAGGTATGACGCCGTGCTCCCTCCATCGTGACGAAGACCTGTTGGAGGAACACGTCCGGCACGTCTTCGTGGAACAGGTCAGTCATGTCGCACATGAAGATGCGGGTGGGCTTCCGGCGCCGCAGGATCGCCTGCAGCTCGCGCTCATTCAGCCGCCACTCGACTTTGTCGCGGTTGGCCGGCAGGTAGACGTGGCCAGTCCCGCGGCGGACATTCAGCGCGCTGGCGTAGCAATTAGCACAGCCGGGCGACACCTTCTCGCAGAACCAGCCGCGCTTCCCCGTCTCCTTGTCCACGACGTAGAGGGGGTTGCTGCTGAAGTCCGTCCATTCGATGCCCGTCTTGTTCATGGCGTCAGCTCTCCACGCTCACCCTGAGCGAGGGAGAAAGGGGAAGGGGGAGCGCTGAATTCACCAGAGCGGCCGATACGTGGCGCAACTCCCCCTTCCCCTTTCAGGAGAGGGGCTGGAGAGGAATCCTGGAGTCGCTGGTAGTCCGCCAAAGCGGGCACCTCTTCCAAGCCCCCTCCAGCCCCCGCAAGCGCGGACGACCTATCGCCGTCAGTTTCCCCTGGCGGACTCACTCTCTGCTGGTCACCCGCGCTTGCGGTACGCGGGGACATCAGCCTGAAGCCTCGCCGTTGCTGGGCTAAAGGCCCGAAGGCTGATGACCGCAAGAACTCAGAAGGTGAAAGTAGTGACGGCTGAAGGCTAAGATAGAAACGCATGAGCGGCCCTCGCCGCCCCGACTCTTCGAGGCGGATCATCTCGAAGCCCATAGCCTCCCAAAAGGCTATGGCTTCTAGGTCCACGCGGCATCGACACGTGACCCCAGCGTGGCCGCCCGCCTCCATTATTCGGCAAGCCTCGTTCACTAGCGCCGTCGCCCGCTCGTGCCGGCGTGCGTCAGGCCGAACAACAATCTGTTGGATCGTCGCCACGGGCCGACCCCGCGTCCAGAAGAGAAACCCCGTCATGTCTCCATTGTCCCGAAGTGTTATTAGCGTCTTCCGGCCTGCAACGACTTCGGCCTCATACCGCGATAGTGGCAGGAAGCCAACTGCTTCCTGCTCATCACGGCGGAGGGCTTCGAGTTCGCGCAAGTCAGCAGCAACAGCGATTCCCACCTCGGCCTTCGCCGTGCCCTGGTCACCCGTGCTTGTGGCTGGTGAAGGGGGCGTGTTCACACATCCTTTTCCGCTACGGACCCCTTCACCAGCCTGTGATGGAGCGGAACCTTGCTGACCAGGACCACCGACGTTCGATTGTAGCTCCGCTCCATCACAGGCTACCAGGCACTTGTAACGCTCGCTGATAACTACGGGCACGCGGAACACCAGGTCGGAGTCCCGCTTGCGCCAGTGGTACACCCCGTCCTTCACCCATGTCTTGATTGTGCCTACCGTCTTCGCCGTGTGGTGCCCACGGCACAGCGGTATCTTGTTCTCCGCTACGTCGCGTTCCTTCGAGCCACCGGCGCCACGGTTCTGAATGTGGTCGATGTCGATGTCATTCGGGGAGCGGCATACCGCACACTGAAGTTCGGCACCTGTGGGGGTGCGGGTTACTCCCTGACCCATCTCTCCCACTCCTCGAAGGCTGCGAATCGCATCGGATTCGTCGTCCGTGTTCAGTTCAAACGCCTCCGCCATCTCCCAGTTCGGTATCCGCCAGTGCGGGCATATGGGCGGCAACTCTTCCTCGCCTATAAGTAGATGCGCGAAGACTACCCACCGCTCAGCATGGAGGCGCTGGCGGCAAGCACAAAGGTCGCTTCTATCTCCCATCAAAACGGTACGATCCCCCAATCGTGCCCATCGTTTGATAGCGGGATGTGGCGCTTCTGCGCCCGTGGGGGTGCGTGTGACGCTACAGAAACTGACGGACATCGGGGCTTCCTCCTGCTACTCCAGCAACGCCGCCTGCGCGGCTTCCTCGGGTCCTGCTTCCGGCTCGGGTTCCGATGAAGCTGCGGCTGCTGTCCCTGCGCCACGCACCCGGCCGCAGTTGTAGCAGCGCTCCGGGTCCTCGTTCGTGGCCTTGCAGCCTGAACAGCGCCACTTGTCGGGTTTCGGCTTGGGCGCCGCCGGTTCTGATGCGGGCTCCGGCGCGATGTCCTCCATGTCCTGCGTGAACAAACCGGAACTGCGCGTGGCCGACAGCACGGCGTCCACGAGCGCCCGCTTCTTCGCCATCTTGAGTAGAGTGTTAACCAGCGTGAACGGGTCATCGTTCTCGATGCGTCCAATCGGCTGATCGGTGATGCGAGCGTCGCCGTCGTCGAACTTCGCCCCGCAACCGCCCTGCTTCTTGAAGCAGAGCCAACCGCCGCCATACTCCGCCTTGCCCTTGATGATCGCCTCCTGATTGCAGTCCGGGCAGCTACGGTTCGCCTGACGCCAGCGATAGCGAGCTTCCTTGCTATTGGCGGAGCCGAAGCCCTGCGCCACCACGAGCCCGGAGCGGGCGTTCACGAGGTCCGCGCGGACCTCGTAGTGGAACAGGCCGTGCTCCCAGTCCTCCACGCGGTTCATGGTTTGGAAGAGGCGCTGGAAGCCGTAGACATCGCACAGCTTCTCGGCGCCGGGCTTCAGGAGCGTGGGTTTAGCCGTGCCGGGGATCGTCCCGTAGTCCTCGCCCTCCACCATGTACTCCTTGACAAACTCCTGGAGTTCAGCGATCCGGTGGCGGATGTCGGCGCCGCTCACGATGAAGGAGGGGGCTAGATCCCCCACGGGTATCAGGTCGCGTACTTCGTCGGTCATTGGGGTTCCTCCTTGCGTTTCAACTCCAGACGCGGCCGCTTCGGTGCGGACCGGCGGTATTCGTCGATAAGGCCCGCGATAACTCCACCATGCTTACGCAGTTCGTTGAGCTCTCGATGGTCAATGCCGCGCTCAGGCAGCGGCGGCAGCGGGAAGGCGCGATCCACGGCCTTTGGGGTCAGGTGCCGTAGCAGGTTCTCGCGCAGCCCCGCCGGGTCATCGATAGTGTGCTCGTAGCCCACGGACGCCAGCTTACCGGTCCAGTGCTCGCTCTCCAGAACCGTCGCACCGCGATCAATGAGCCGCTGCTCCAGTTCGAACCTGGCGCCGTCCGCCATTTGGAGCAGGCGCCGACCTTCAGCCTTCATGCTCTCTGCGATCTCCGCCAGGGCGTCGTCCGTGTACCCGTCGCCCGAGTCAGTGGGCATACGCTCAATCTCTTCTCGTGTGAGTGGCTCAGGCATCACTTCTCCTCCAGCCGCTTCCGCATGTCGTCTTCAGTGAGTCTGAGGGCATCACAGTTATGACAGCCATGCAACTGTCTATCCCCCTCGCAATAACAGAGATTATGAAACTTGAAGCTGTATTCCGTTACTGAACTCTCTGGCCCATGTTCCACTGCGAGCGCCTTGTCCTTCTCCGCCACCAGCGCCCGCAAGAGGGCGACGGTGCGGAAAGCGGCCAGCGCTTCGTGGCAGACATGCCGAACCTCAACCGCATTTAGTGCTCTATCGCGGTACTTAGCGTTCTCTCCGACGGTTTCTGTATATCCAACCGCCTCCCGCTCCTCCTCCGTCAGTCGCTCCGTCCAGTCAGGCATAGCGCTCAACGTTCTCCATCTTCGCCTTCCAAGCTGCGACCTCAGCCTCTGCTTTCTCAGCCCTGGTAAGCAGGGCACGGAAGCGCACCGAACGAGCATCCTGAGCAGAAGGTTGATATGCCGCCAATTCTGCGACTTCTTCCCAGAACGGGCGACGCCCGAGCTGCAACCGCTCCAACACAAGTCCCCGCTTCTCTGTGTCTCGTACGCGCCAACGCCAACCAACACCATCCTCTAAGCCGTTAACGACCTCCAGCCGGGCGTCGGCAAGGTCTTCTAGGCAGCGCCGTAACGTGTGGCCAGCGACCTTATCCCTCCCGCTACCCCTCAACAATACTTCCACGAGGTTCTGAACGAGTTTCTGCCCATCCGTCAGCGCCGCCAGCTGTTTGTCGTTCATGGCTTCACCTCGCGCGATCCCCAGCCATAATCACGCTCCTGCCCCTCGCGTTTTGACGGCCAATCCTTCGGCTGCGTGGACTCGTCATACGGCTCGGCCAGCGGCCAGCACGATTCGCACCACTGGAGGAAGGAGCTATAGACAACTGGCCGAGTCTCCTCGCACCCGTCGCAACTGGCCGCACCCTGGCTGTTTGCGTTCTGAGTCCACCAGAAAGCACCATTTGGGGCGCGGGCGAATTTAATCAGCCAGGTGATCATTCTCTCGGCCGTCACTGTCCCTCACCCAGCTTGAGAGGGCCGGAGGGGTCACCGCAGTAGGGCGGACAGGAATAGAAAGTGACCCAGACATCTATCGCGCTCGTTTCTGGTACGGCTTCGGGATGTTTGGGTACGTCAGCCCGTAGTGGATCGGCCCCGCTTCGTTCGCTTTCCATGAGCTTGATGTCAGTTGCGTCAGCCGCCGCTCCATCCGCTTCTGTTGCCGGCGGGCCGAGAGCCACTCCGCCACCCAGAGCGCGAAGAACAGCGTCAGGCCCAAGAGCCAGGGCGCGAGTACTATCAGGTTGTCCATTGTCTCCTCCGGTCGGTCCCGCCAGCGCCCATGCCCCACCCAACACCAACGATAGCGCCAGCGGAATGAGCCATCTTATGCGTCGGCCCCGCCGCTAGAGCTGGTGGATGTTTCGGCCTCACGCTCGCGCTTAGCTTCCCATTGCCGGGCGCAGTCTGCGGAACACAGTGTTATAAACGGATCATATCTACCAAAGCGAACGGTGAACCATCCACGTGGCCAAGTTTCGCCCATCTCTGGGTGGTCGTCCTGTTCTTTGCCACAAGTGTCGCAGCGCCAGGTCCGTATGTATCCCATCATTCATTCTCCCTTCACGGGCTCAGCTCCGGGTCACCCCCAAAACGGCCTGCTCCACCGGCGTCAGGTCCCACGTCGCCAGCACGGCGTACAGCGGGCCTGCGAGGTGCTTCAGCAGGGCAGGATCGCCGGGCGGCCGTGGCCGACGCTCCCAGCGCGGCTCCCAGAGCAGGTGGTTGTTCTGGAGGCTGTGGGGCGGCCTGAGTGCTGGCGGGATGTTGGGCACGATGGCGTACATGTCCTCCCGCCTCCGGTCTCGGTCTGAGCAAGGGATGACGAAGAGCCGCCCTTGAATAGCGGCATTGGCGCGTCTGTATCCCACCAAGTCTTCCGGCCCCATCTCGACTTCAGTTCGCCAGTTGTGCTGGCGAACCATAATGCGTGTCTCATCCGCCCGCGCAATCGCCAATCGCGGCAAGCCCTTGTCGTCCTCCCCCGCCTGCTCGAACGCCTCCATGATGTTGATGACCTGCCGCCCCTCAGCCAGCGCCTTGTAGCAGCGGGCGATCTGCGCGTCCTCCGAGTTCACCACCGCCGTCTTGGCCGAACGGATGGCGTGGCGATACTCACGGAAGGCTTGTTTGGCCTCATCTACCGGCATTTCGATTGTCTGAAGTTCCATCAATCATTCTCCCTTCCCGATTGCCTGTGTGAGCAGCGCGAGGGCTCCGCTTTCGTCGGTGTAATCCCACATCCCCGAGGGCAGGCGCCGCTCGTAGTGGAAGAACTCACCCGCGTACTGGCCGCTGCCGTACCGTGCCCGCTGCCCGCGGTAGTAGGCGATGCGGATCGTGCCAGCGACCGTGTCTTGGCGGACCACGACGCCGGGGACTTCCTTCGCCTCCCTCTGCAGGTCCTCAAGCCACTCGGTGGCCGTCTTCGCCAGCGCCCGCTCGCGCAACAGGCTGACGTCTAGCCGGTCCCGCTCGGCGCGGACGCTGGCGGGCGTAGGCTCACGCTCACGCCGCAGCCGTTCGCCCAACTGCCGGCGCTCTTCGCCCTGCTCTTCGAGGATGACCAGCACGTCGTCTTCGGGCTTCACGACGATTCTCCCTTCGCGGCGGCGATGGCGGCACTAGCCTGTTCTAAGTCTTCACCGCTTACAACAAGAGTGACATCGCCAGTCACCGATGTTCCGCGAACATTGACGGGCAAGATCAGCCGCTCCAGCGCCGCCAGCAGGGCGGGCGCGGCGGCTATGAGAGGCTGGTTGCAGGGGGCTACGGTTTCACAGATGAGGTGCGCGCCATAGAAGGCCGTGGCATCGGTGCCCTGCAGGCCGCCCTCGATAGGCGTGTCCGCGACAATGCCACCGTAAGCGCCGATGCGCCACGGCCCCGGTGTGTGCTGGGCGGTGGTAAACTGTTCCTGCATCGAAGACTCCTTTATCTGCCTAGATGCTCTTGGAATCGGATGATGCTTTTCAGTAAGGTCACCAGTTCGGGGAGTGTCCGATTCGCTTTCAGCTTGTTGCAACTGTTATGGGTCCAGCCCAGATTGGCGGGGGCATTGGTGCCACCACGTGCCATGGGCATAATGTGGTCAATTACCGCCGTCTTCCAATCAAGGCTATTGCTGCCGCAGAGATAGCATGTCTGTGGCTCTCCCAGCGCTTCACGCAGCGCTGGGATGCCAGGGCTGGGCAAGCCCCTCAATCGCAGGCTGACGGAGCGGGACTGCCAGGGCGATTCAGGCGAGCGCGCCTTGTTGTGGCAAGATTTGCAATGGGAGCGTAATCCTACTGCGAAGCGCCCGCGCCGAAAGAACTCCGTCTCCGGCTTGATTTCCCGACATCGACGGCAGCGCTTGGTGGTAGAATCACCCTTGAGGTCGGATGTCATTGGCTTCCGTCCTTTCTACCGGCTGGCGGTTTCAGCGCTGGCCGGTTCTGTTGTTTTGACGGCGGAGAGGCGCTTGCCTTGAGCAGCTGCCAGGGACATATACGCTTCCCCTCCGCCGCCCATGGGGATGCCGGAGGAAGATGCCGGCGAGTCCGGGAGGTTGGCGCCCCCAGGAACCGGCAGCGCTCCGGCATCCCCATGGACAGTCCTTCGCTCAAGGCGACCGCCGTCGGAGGGGACGGCAGCCGCAAAAGGGGTGCGGCCCAGGATTAAGGGAGGATACCTGACCGCCTTGACCAAAGGACTCATGCTGTCACCGCCCGCCGGACAGTGATGCGCGGCTGGAATGCCTCGCCCCTGGCGATCAGCGGCTCCAGACAGCGCAGGCACCAGAGGCTGCCGCCGCCGAGCGCGTAGGCTGGCCCGTCGCAGGTCGCGCAGATGGTCTCGATAGGATTCGCGTCTTGGCAGCCATAGCGGTCATAGCTGGGCTGGTTATCCGGTCGTGGATGCACGGTGGGCCCGGCGGCGCCGATGATGATACGCTTCGCCATCAGCGTGAACTCCGACAAATCATGGAGTCGGAAATCACGCCTGCTCCTCTTTCGGCTTGGGGTGCCGCTCCCGGTAACGGCGGGCCTGCGTGCGAGAGGCACACTTCTTGGAACAGTAGATCGCATGGAATCGCCGTTCGTCCGGGACAAACCGGTTACAACCTTCGGCTGCGCATCGCTTGTGGTCGCTCATACCATCCACGATTATAACAGCGCGTGGGTACTTGTCAAGGCCTTCTAGTGGTGATACCATGGGTTCAGACGCATCCTACCACGGCCCCGCGACTGATTGTCAAGGGGGTGCAGCGTGAAGAAATCGAGGTTGCCGACCTACATGGAGCCGGACGAGCTAACAGCGCTGCTCGCCGTGTCGCCGCCCCAGCACCGGCTGTACTTCCTGCTGTGCGCTCGCGCCGGCCTGCGTTCGTCGGAGGCCGCCCGGGTGCGGCGCGAGGACATCATTTGGCGAGACGGCCAGCCCGCGATCCTGCGCGTGATCGGCAAGGGCGACAAGGAAGCGCTGCTCCCGCTGGCGCCGTCGCTGCGCCGGGCGCTGGCCCGCGAGCCGGACGGGGAAGGTTGGCTGTTTCCGGGCTACAAGACGCACATCGTAGACCGGCAAGCCCGCTACTGGCTCGTGGAGGCGTGTGAGAGGGCGGGGATTCCGCGCTCGAAAGCCCACCCACACGCCCTACGGCATTCCTTCGCCACGCATCTACTCTGGCAGGGCGTCGCGTTACTCGAAGTCCGGGACCTAATGAGGCACAGCAGCATCGCCACCACGTGTCAGTATCTACACAGCAACCCTGAGCGGCTGCAGCAGGCGGTGGACGTGCTGGACGCCCCGATGCTGCGGCGCGTAAGCTAGCGGAAAGGAGCGTTCCGAGATGAAGTTGCTCGCTCTCTTCGCCCTGGCCCTCTTCCTCGCGGCCTGGAAGCTGCCCTCGGCCCCGCAGAACTACCCCACGGAGGGCACGGCGGCGGCTTGGATCGCCAGCGAAGCCTGTACCCCAGAGAAGACGGCGGGCTGCATCGGCTTCAGCGGCCTGACCCCGATGTGGATCTACGCGGTCGGCGCCGTCCCCAACCCGCACTTCATCTTCCTGTACGCCCGCTTCCTCAAGGAAGACTGCAAGACGATACCGGAGACCTGCCCCTACCTGGAGACGCAGCTCCAGTGGTTCCGCGACAACGGCGTGTCACCACACCGGGGGTTGACGGTCTGGCCGGTCTGGAACGGTCACGCAAACGCGATGGTACAGGCCAACCTGGCGGAGTTCCTCATGGACACCGACCCCGACCTGGCGGAGCGGGCCGGCCGTGCGTTCGACTGGACGGCCGGTAACGGCGGCGTGGCCTACGTCTACGAGCCGTACCGCTACTGGTACCTGGCTGCCAACGTGGGCACCGACAACCACCTCTTCATCCTGAATCAGATGAACTATGCGGTCATCGGCCTGAGACGGCTCTGCGCGTCACATGGTGAGCCGTGGTGTCAGCGTGCGGATCGGGGCATGAACGCCCTGACTGCCGTGGGCAAGCGGTCCGTGGCGATAGACGACTTCGACGCCGGCGGCTGGAGCTACTACCGCGCGGCGCCGCTGTCCTTGGCCCGCTGCTGGTATCATGGCGTCAACGCGGAGACCAGCGCGGAGCTGGGGCTGGAGCCCTTCGCGAGCAGATGGACACAGACATGGAGGGAGACGTGCTAGCGCCCGACTGATATGAAGCCTGCCAACACCAGCAGAATGAAGATGACGATGAGGACTAGCCAGATATTCCCGTTCATCTCGCTCCTATCACGGCCCCAACTACAGCGATGATGACGCTGGCGATGACGACGAATCCTAACCAGAGCTGGGCCGTAGAGATACCCTGAGCCTTTCCGACAAGTGTAGCCGCCGCCGTCGCCGCTAGCTTCTCTGCCGCGGTAACCCGCGCGTCCAGGGCGTCCTGTCTGGTGTCGTAGATTTCGCGCCTCACGAACTGAGCACGGTCAGAGACGACTTGCTGACGCAGCTCATTCATCCCCTCTAGTCGCCGCTCTACCTCTTTAGCCCGCAGTTCCAGCGCCTTCTCCACGGACTTCTCATATGAGATGCGGAGTTCCTTCTCATGCTCGATAAGCGCCCGAAGGTGGTGTAGCTCTGAGTTGAACAGCTTTTCCAGTTGGTAGAGCTGCTCCTTAACCGACGTGCCGTACTGATTGACGGCTTTGTTGTTGTTGGGCACGTCGTCACCGTCCAAGCGCCAACTCCGCCCGGTAGCGATGCGCCCGGCTCCGGTCCCTGCCTGAGTGCCCATCGCTGAGCGCGTACCACACCAGCCACCACCAGCGCCTGCTCTGGCGCCCGTCCCATATGCGCTCCAGGGCGCCGATGCGTGCGATCTCTGTGGGGTACAGCATACCCGCGCTCACGTCTTGCCGGTCACGATAGATGGCCTCGTTCTTCGCCTGTGTCGCCATCAGCCATGCGCCCTGCCGGTGACGCGGCGGCCATTGCAGGAACCGCAGCCACGCCTCTTGCACGATGTCGTCGAAGAGAGCCGCCCGCCCGGACTGCGCGGCGACCGTGCGAGCGATGCTGTGGAGTTCAGCGAAGCCAAGCATTCTCTTCGGGCGTGTCGATGAGGCCGATGAATAGCGAGAACGGCCCCAAGAGTATCATCAGCCCCGTCTCCTCGAAGTGGAAGAGATAATCCTTGTCGCCCTTGTTGGCGTTGAAGTACGGGAACAGGCCCAGCGCCCAGTACAGCCGGTCGAACTTCGGCCTGATTGCGGGGCGCACGGTCGATAGATTATGGGGTAGGCGACGTATCCAGAGGGGTATCATTTGCGTGAGTCTACCGCGCCCTCTAGCCCCAGCCGCGTAGCCAGCGTCGTCAGGGCCGGGATTAAGCCCGCGATAGCAATCGTCTTCCCGTCGTCACTCTGAGACCAGACAGCGAGAGCGGCCAGCCCGCCCACGATGCAGGCCGAAAGGATGGCCCGCGCCGCGGCGATCTGCCACGGCTGCCCTTCGATGAGCCACGTCTTCATCGCTTCCTCCTCTTCCTACCCGTCAGGCTGCTCGCGCCCGCACCAGGCGCAGAACGTCCAGCGGTTCGGGATGAGCCACCCGCAGCCGCCGCACTTGTGCCAGAACTTGTACTCCCCAAGCTACGCCTCCTCTACGGGTACGTCCATCGGCGGGACCTGAACGGTCGCCCCGGGGAACTTCGCCACGAGCGGCCCCGACCCGCCCAGAGCCTTGAGCCTGGCGACCTCGGCCCGGATGGCGTAGATGTCGCGCCGGTAGCGGGCCAGCAAGTCCGCCAGTGCCACCGCTTCCTTGGGGAGCCCCGGCCCCTCGTTGCCGAAGTTGACCGAGGACGAGAACTCGATTCCCATGTCTTCCTCCTGTCCCGTGATAAAGGCGTCGTCGAAGGTGTTGAGGTCCACAGCGTGGCCTGCTAGCTGCGTTGTCCCGGCGTACTGCTTGCCGATGACCGGGCCCAGGCGCCCCAGACGCAGCGTGTCCAACGCCGGGTTCCCATCGTAGTCCGCGAGCCAGGCGGCCACGTCGCTGAAGTCGCCGCTCAGGCCGCCCCAGAACCAGGCCGCCGTGTAGATGCAGACCCTCTTGCCGAGGGCGCGCAGGCCGTTGAGCGCTTGGCGGATGATCTCGGGCGTCGTGGCGATCTCTACGTCCACGGAGACGAACGCCAGGTGCTGCCATTCGGCGCCTGCTGCTGCGACGGCCTTGTTGACGGCAGTGGCGGCGGGGAAGGTGTTGACGACGGTGTAGCCGGCCGTCACGAGCCCTGCAGCGCGCGCCCGCGCCAGCGTGGTCGCGGGAGCGCCGGGAACGCTGGCGCCCGTCCAGAGGTCCTGCACAGCGAGGCGGTAGCCCTCGGCGTAGCGATCCACCCACCAGGCCGCGGGTGGGGTGGCGAAGCTCAGGTCTAGGCCCTTCATCAGTTCCGCTCGCTTATGTAAGCCGTGGTCCCGCCGTTGGGCGCGAGGTGCTGGAAATCATAGATGTCTGGCGGGCCGCCAGTTGTTGTCGTCGTCGTGTCTACATCACCCGGCACTTGGATTAGATACCGTTTCTCACACCAATCACCAGGCCCTATCTCACGAGAGCGCCCCTGCGGCCCCTCAGCGCGCCTCAAGACTTCGTTGGCGATAGTCAGCCAGACCATGGCGTTGAACGCCACCAGCAGCCCTACGCACGTCCAGTAAGCGCGGCAGGGGGCCACGCTAGCCCTTCCCGAACTCCACCAGTTCGCACCCATAGTCCTCGGCCAAGCACCGCGGGCAAATCACCGTCTTGGTTCCATCTTCCCACATGAAGACAAACGGCCAGATGGAGACGGTGGATTCTCTATCTACTGCGGAATCATGCACTCTCGCTGGTTCTTCGTGCCCCCTGCGGCAACGCCACAGAGCGTCTACTACATGCCCGGCTTCCAGCTTCACCATTCGTGGCATTACGCTTCCTCCTTGCCGTTCTTTCCCGCAAAGATGTTCTTGAGGGCCAACACGGTGTCGGCCTCACCGAAGGGCCATTCCGTGCGCCCGTCGAATAGCTCCTTGAGAAGGGATACCTCGTTCGGGCTGAACTCGACGGCAGTTCCGCTCAGCATCAGGCTACCAGTCGGACTCCCCTTGTCGTCCAGGATTTGCGTAGAGCCCTTCGTGAGCTTCTTCGCAGCGGAGGCGGCATCGGCCAGCTTGTCGATGGGGAACTTGCGGCCCTCATAGGCTGGAGTTCCCTGTGCTGTCCTGCCCGCCACCTCGAAGAACAAGTCGAACAGAACCTTTTTGTGGCCGGCCTGTACAATCTTCACGGCAGTCCCTCCGCTGTCCTGATTCGGCTCGTGATATCCGCAAACATGGTGGCCGCACGTGTCGCCTGCTGGCCGGTCAGCTCAACGTAACGGTTACGCTGGAATGCCTCGTCGGTGTTCTCCACACGATACCCAAGAGAGATAAAATACTTGTAGGTTGCGAAGTCCTCTTGGAGTTCGCGGATCACACGGAACTCGTCGAACACAAGGTTGGTCTTTGTTAAAGTCGCA
>Ga0209751_10001912_pt1 | contig 21166 bp, 16 predicted proteins | sample RifCSP13_1_FD_184019 | JGI IMG/M metagenome (GOLD analysis project Ga0209751, IMG submission 184019) | Soil microbial communities from Rifle, Colorado - Rifle CSP2_sed 13_1 (SPAdes) (version 2) | ecosystem: Environmental > Terrestrial > Deep subsurface > Rock core/Sediment | place: Rifle... | reverse complement strand
CCGAACAGACCGGCGGCGCCAGGCTCCTGTCGATCGCCTACTTGGCCCTCGTGCGTGAAGAGCAACCTTCGGTCGGAGCCGTTTGGCAGGCGGTGTACAGCTTCCTGCCCTGGGAGGACCGACGGTCGGGTCCTCACGAAGGCTTGAGTGAGCAGATCGCTCCAGCCGTCGAGCAGTGGTTGGCCGGCGATGGAGCTTCTCGTGAGGAACGGGCGAGGATCGCCTTGGCCCGGGACGGAACGCCTTGGGATCCTGTAAGGGTTCTGGACCGCTACGAATTGCTCTACGAACTCGGTCTGGTACCGGAGAAATACCGCGACCGTAATGAGCGCGAGCCTCAGGACGATCTGGTTGCGGCCCAGTCGATGGCGGCCGACCACCGGAGGGTTTTGGCCACTGCCCTGGGGCGGGTTCGGGGCAAGCTCACCTACCGGCCGGTGGTCTTCGAGCTGCTTCCCGAGAGGTTCACCCTCGGCCAGTTGCAGGCCGTGGTCGAAGCGCTCTCCGGAGTGCGGTTCCACAAGCAGAACTTCCGGCGGTTGGTCGACCGGGCCGGGTTGGTCGAAGGGATCGGTGAGCTGGACGCTCATACGGGCGGCAGGCCGGCCGAGTTGTATCGCTTCCGTCGTGAGGTCGTCGTCGAGCGCCCTCGACCCGGGGTGGGTCTGCCGGGTCTTCGCAGCTGAGTTGTCGGTATCTCGCCGGGCGGTAGTATTCGACTCCCACTATGATATGCTCTATATGAGCATAAGGAGCCATCCACAGTGACCTACACCCTCGACCACCCCACCTTGGTCCGTCTGGCCGGCCTCATCCCTGAGGCCGAGCTCATGGCCAACGAGAGCCTGCTGGCCGAAATCGAGTATCTCAAGGCGGAACGAAATGCCGTCGTCCTGGCGCACAACTACATGACCCCGGACATCTATCACGCTGTCGCCGACTTGAAAGGCGACTCGCTGGCCCTGGCCCGATTGGCAGCCGAAACCGGGGCCGATGTCATCGTCATGGCGGGAGTGCATTTCATGGCCGAGACGGCCAAGATCATCAATCCAGACAAGACGGTGTTGATTCCCGACCTCGCAGCCGGTTGTTCACTCGCCGAGGCCATCACCGCAGCCGACGTACGGGCGCTGAGACGACGCTATCCGGGCGTGCCCGTTGTCACCTACGTCAATACGTCGGCCGAGGTGAAGGCGGAGTCGGATGTGTGCTGCACCTCATCGAACGCGGTAGAGGTCGTTGAGTCGCTCGGAACCGATCGGGTGATCTTTCTGCCCGATGAGTATCTCGGCAAGTATGTGGCTTCCCAGACCGAGGTCGAGATTGTGCTTTGGCAGGGCCACTGCATGGTTCATGAACGGTTCACCGCTGAAGAGTTGCGTGGCTACCGACGGGATAACGAGGGTATCAAGATCATTGCCCACCCCGAGTGCCCTCCCGACGTTCTGGCCGAAGCCGACTTCGTCGGTTCTACGTCGGGGATGATCAACTGGGTCGACTCTCACCGACCGCCGCGCGTAGTGATGGTGACCGAATGCTCGATGAGTGACAACGTTGCGGCCGGATTGCCAGACGTGGACTTTGTGCGCCCCTGCAACCTGTGCCCGCACATGAAGCGGATCACGCTTGCCAACATCCGCGATGCGTTGCTCTACCTTCGTCACGAAGTGACAGTGCAACCGGAGGTCACGGCCCGGGCACGCCGGGCGGTCGAGCGAATGCTGGAGATTTCATGATCCGGCGAGTGGACGCCCCGCTGGTGGTTGGGTCCGGCGTAGCCGGGCTAACCGTGGCCCTTGCCCTCCCCAAAGCCTATGTCATCACCACCGACCATCTGGGTGGGGGCGGCTCTACGCCCCTCGCCCAGGGTGGCGTTGCCGTCGCCATAGGACCCGATGACGGGCCGGCGCTCCACGCCGCGGACACCGTGGCCGTCGCCGGAGGCCTGGCGGAGGAATCGGCGGTTGAGTGCCTGGTCGAGGATGGTCCTGATGCCATCCGGCGCTTGCTCGCTCGCGGAGCTGAGTTCGACCGCAATCCGGACGGAACCATGCTGCTGGGCCGTGAGGCAGGGCACAAACGCAACCGCATCGTGCACGCCGACGGAGACGCCACCGGAGCTGAATTGGCGCGCGTTCTCATCGCCGCCGCCCGGGCTTCGGATCGAATCCGGACGATCGAGCACACGAAGGTTGTCGATCTGGTCATGAGCGACAAACGGGTGGTGGGCATCGTGGCGGTTGCCGCCGGCAACCGCGCCATCATCCTGGCCCCGGCGGTCGTGCTGGCCACCGGAGGAATAGGCCACCTCTACGATCGGACAACCAACCCCGCCGGAGTGGCCGGAGACGGTATCGCCATGGCCGCCCGGGTCGGAGCCGATCTCATCGATCTCGAGTTTGTGCAGTTTCATCCCACGGCATTGGCCGGCGGCGGAGATCCCATGCCGCTGTTGACCGAGGCTCTCCGGGGTGGAGGTGCGACGGTGATCAACGGAGACGGTCTGCGCTTCATGACCGGGGTCCACCCGGACGCCGAACTCGCTCCTCGTGACGTGGTGGCTCGCGCCATCTGGCGCCGGTTGCTGTCCGGTGAGCAGGTATTCCTCGACGGTCGGCGACAGCCGGGCCGGCAGTTCGCCGAGCGGTTCCCGACGGTGTTCTCCCTGGCCATGGAACGAGGCCTCGATCCCCGGCGCGATCCGTTGCCGGTGTCTCCTGCGGCGCACTACTTCATGGGCGGCGTGGCGGTCGACACCGGTGGGCGTACCTCCGTTCCCGGACTATGGGCGGTCGGGGAAGTGTCATCGACTGGAGTCCACGGTGCGAACCGGCTGGCCTCCAACAGCCTGCTGGAAGGTCTGGTGTTTGGCGACCGGGCGGCGCGAGACGTGGCGGCCTGGCACCCTGATCCGCCGGCGGAGTTGGCGGTTCCCAGGGACGCACTCACTGCTGTGCCTCAAGTGCCCGCCGACCTGGCCGACCTCCGTCGGCTCATGTGGGCCCATGTGGGAGTTGAGCGCAGTGGCGAAGGTCTAGAGGCCTTCCTCGGTGCCGTCGGAGAACTGGATCTGAACGGAACGATCGACGGTCGTAACGCTGAGCTGGTGGCCACATTGGTGGCCGGAGCTGCTCTTCGGCGTACCGAGTCGCGCGGAGCCCATTTCCGAACCGATCATCCATCACCGGACCCACGGCAGGCCTGCCGGGCGCGGGTGGCGCTCGATCCGGACCTCCTGTCGATCTCGATGGAACACGTTGCCTGATGCCGGACAGCCCGCACCCTCTCATGTACCGCCCGCTCCTCGAAGCGGCGCTACGCGAGGACCTGGGCGGTCTGGGCGACCTGACCACCGACGGGGTCGTCGAACCGGCCGCGGTGGCCCGGGCGGAGTTGGTCGCACGCTCTTCGGGCAGGATCGCCGGTTTGGGCATCGCTCTCGATGTGTTCACGTTGGTCGACCCGGCGGTACACCGTCAACTCCGACTAGGCGACGGAGCCGACGTCCGATCAGGAGATGTGCTGGCAACCGTAGCGGGACCGGCTCGGGCCATCCTGACCGGCGAGCGGACTTCCCTCAATCTGCTGGGTCATCTGTCAGGGATAGCCACCGCTACTCGCCGGCTCGTTGAGTCAATCGACGGTACTGGTGCCGTAATCGCCGACACTCGCAAGACCACGCCCGGCATGCGGGCGCTAGAGAAGTACGCGGTTCGAATAGGTGGAGGCAAGAATCACCGGTACGGCCTGGCGGATGCTGTGCTGATCAAGGACAACCATCTGGCGGTTGCCGGTGGTATCCGGGTGGCCGTCGAGCGAGTCCGCCGGCATATCGGCCACACCATCAAGGTCGAAGTCGAGGTAGACGATCTCGACCAACTAGCGGAAGCTCTCGAAGTGGGGGTCGAGGCGGTGCTCCTCGACAACATGACGCCCGATGAGATCCGCCGGGCGGTCGAGATCGTCGACGGGCGGGTCATTGTCGAAGCTTCCGGAGGTATCACACTCGAATCGGCGGCCGCGGTCGCCGCCGCCGGCGTCGATGTGCTTTCCGTCGGTTGGATCACCCACAGCGCCCCCGCTCTGGACGTTGCTCTCGACATGTCGGCCTGACTCAGACCAGGTCGGTGCACGGCGCGGCCCCGAACCACCGGGCAATTCACATGAGAGAGCCCTGATGGTCCCCTCGGAGTATGCCGATAGCACTCGTGGCAGAATGACGGTGGGAACTCTCCACCCGGGCATTCCGGGTGGGAGCGGAGGCTCCATGCTGGAACGTGAACTGAAGCTCAACGCCCCAACGGAATTCCACCTGCCCGACCTGTCGATCGGCGGTCTGGATGCATTGGCCACCGCACGTCGTTACCTCGATGCCGTCTACTACGACACGGCCGATCTTCGCCTGGCTCGGTGGGGTTGCAGTCTGCGTCATCGCACCGACGAGGGATGGACGGTCAAGCTGCCGCCGGTTACTGACAGCGACCTGCAGCAGCGCCAGGAGATCCGGTTCCAAGGCCGGTGGGATCAGATCCCGACCGGGGCAGAAGCGCTGGTGCGTGTGTACGCCCGGGGGGCGCTGCTCCACCAGGTCGCCAGGTTGCGCACGGTGCGAAAACCCGTTCTGCTGATCGATGGCCTGGGCAGACATATCGCGGAGGTCGTCGACGACGACGTATCGACCTATGGCGGGCAAGGCCCGGCCGGCCGCTTCCGCGAGATCGAGATCGAACTGGAGGAAGGCACCGATGAGGAAATTCTGAACGGTCTGGTCTCCTGCCTCCGAGAGGCCGGGGCGGGTCCCGTAACCCGGATGAGCAAACTCGCCCGGGCGTTGGGCACCCCGGCCCTGCGAGATCCCGACGTCGTGGTCACCGAGCCCGGGGACGATCCCAGCGTTGAAGAGGTGATCCGGGCTGCCATCTCACGGTCGGTGCGACGGTTCATCGTTCATATGCCGGGAGTACATCTCGGCCAAGATCCGGAATCGCTGCATCAGGCTCGCGTCGCAACCCGGCGCCTCCGATCTGATCTACGCACCTTCGCGTCTTTGCTCGACCAGGGCTGGGTCGGGTCGCTCAGGGACGAGTTGCGCTGGATGGGTGGTGCCCTCGGTACCGTCCGGGACGTCGACGTGCTGACGCTGCGGCTGGTCGGTACGTCCCAGCATCTCCCGACGGCCGACCGTTACCCATTACGAGTGATGATGACGATGCTGCACGCCGAGCGGGAGAAGTGGCGCAGAGCTTTGCTGAAAGCGGCGGGTGAGGAGCGGTATCTCGAGCTGCTCGACCGGATGGTCGACGCGGCCAATCACCCTCGACTCTTGCCGTCGGCAGACCGCCCCTCCCGTGAGGCGCTGCTGGAGCTGGCCCGAGCTCCGTTCGAGCTTCTCGTGCAAACCGTCGAGGAGCTGCCGGACAAACCGGCCGACCCCGACCTACACCGCATCCGGATACGGGCCAAGCGCGTCCGGTACGCCGCCGAGGCAGTCGCGCCGGTGGTCGGCAAGAGGGCATTCCGGTTTGCGGCAGCCGCCGCCCGGCTGCAAGGCACGCTCGGTGAACTGCAGGACTCTGCCTTCGCCCACGCCTGGCTGGTGAAGGCCTCCCAACACCACCCGGCGGTGGCGTTCACGGCCGGTCAGCTGGCGGGGTTCGAACTGGCTCGCGCCGAGGCAGCTCGGACCGGATGGCCGGCCGCGTGGCAGGAACTGTCGCGCGACAAGTTGCGGAGCTGGATGTGACGGAAGTGCAGGCGGCGGGCGGCCTGGTCACCCGCGTCGATGCTTCTGGCAATCGGCACGTGCTTCTCGTGCACCGACCTCGCTACAACGACTGGACCTTTCCAAAGGGCAAGCTGGACCCAGGAGAGACGTTCGAAGGTGCTGCGCTCCGGGAGGTGGCCGAAGAGACCGGCCTGGTCTGCCGTCTGGTCGGAGAGGTCGCTCCCGTCCGCTACCGGGATGCGGCCGGTCTTCCCAAAATCGTCCGGTACTGGCACATGGTCCCCATCGAGGGTGACATCGATGCCTACGTCTTCAACGAGGAGATCGACGACCTGCGCTGGGCCCCGGTGCATGAGGCGGCAACGCTGCTGAGCTACGCACACGATCGCCGCCTGCTGGCTGGTCTGGATAGGCGGGGCTAGAAGCTAGATGTCGATCTCGTCGTCGTGATCCGGCGGGGTGGATTGAGCTGCCCCATGTGGCAACTCGACGGTGATGCCGTCCTCACTCCTTGCCGCGAAGTGCTCCAGCATCCAGGCTTGGGAATCGAGGGGTTCTTCGCCCGGTCCTGGTTGCAGCCGCACGTGGGTGCCGTCGGGTTGCAACAGCCGTGCCTGCATGTTGTCGTTGAGATGCACGAAGAGGACGGCGTCACGGATGAGCTCCAGCAGTCGATTGCTCACCGGGAACAGGATTTCGACCCGTCGGTTCAGGTTCCGTGGCATGAGATCGGCGCTGCCCAGCAGCATCTCCTCCTCACCCCCGTTGCGGAAGTAGAGGATGCGAGCGTGTTCCAGGAACCGCCCGACGATCGAAGTTACCCGTATGTTCTCGCTCAACCCCGGGACACCGGGCCGGAGAGAGCAGATAGCGCGCACCTGAAGGTCGATCTTCACGCCGGCTTGCGATGCCCGGTACAAGGCCTGGATCATACTTTGGTCGACCAGGGCGTTCATCTTGATGGCGAGATATCCATCGCCGTGGTGGCGGTGCCGTTCTATTTCCCGGTCGAGCCGGGCGGCAATCTCCTCACGCATGGTGGTGGGGGCAACGAGGAGCTTCCGGTAGTGCGTCTGGTGGGCGTAACCGGTCAAGACGTTGAACAGCTCAGAGACATCGGAAGCGATCTCTTCGTCGCAGGTGAAGAGGCCGAAGTCGGTGTAGATGCGGGCCGTCACAGGGTTGTAGTTGCCGGTGGACATGTGCACGTACCGACGGATGCCGCTCGATTCCCGGCGGACGATCAAGAGGAGCTTGCAGTGGGTCTTGAGCCCGACCAGGCCGTAAACAACGTGGACACCGGCCTTTTCAAGCTGTCGAGCCCAGCTGAGGTTGTTCTCCTCGTCGAAACGAGCCTTCAGCTCCACCAGCACGGTAACCTGGCGGCCGTTCTCACGGGCCTCGAGGAGGGCCTCGACGATGGGTGAGTTGGGGCCGACCCGGTAGAGAGTTTGTTTGATCGTCAGCACTTTGGGATCGCGGGCGGCTTGACGGACCAACTCGACGACCGGGGCGAAACTGTCGTACGGGTGGTACGTGACCACGTCTTGCTGGCGCAGCACCAAGAAGAGATCGTTGGCTCCTCGGAAGGGGGGCGGGGTGGCCGGCAGAAAGGGCTCGAACTTGAGGTCGGGACGATCGACCACAGTGAGCTCCATCAGGTCGGCCAACCCCAGGGGGCCCTCGACGGTGAACACCTGGTAGGGGGCCAGCCGCAGGTTCTTGGCGAGCATGGTCCTGACCCATTCCGGCATGTCGTGATCGATCTCGAGGCGGTCGGCAGAACCGAACCGACGCATGCCGACTCCCTGTTCGACCGCCACCGACAGGTCGGATGCCTCGTCTTCCTCGATCTCGACGTCGGCGTCGCGGGTGAGGCGAAACGGGTAAGCGGCCTCTACCTCGACACCGGGGAACAGCAGATCGAGGTTGGCGGCGATTACTGCTTCGATCCATACGAAGGTGTTGGGGGCCTCGACAAGCCCGATGCTTTCGTAGCTGTCGGCGCTCTCTTCGCTGGGAACCCTGAGCAGGCGCGGGAAGGCGGGCGGCACCTTGAGCCGGGCGAAGCGCTCGCCCCGCACCGGGTCTTTGACCAGCACCGCCAGGTTCATACTGAGGTTGGCGATGTGGGGGAATGGCCGGCCCGGATCGAAGGCCAGCGGAGTGAGGGCCGGGAAGATCTCGCGCTTGAAATGGCGCCGCAGCAGCCTCTTCTGCTTGCCCTTCAGCTCGTCGTAGGAGAGTACGGCCAGATCGGCTTCGCGCAGGGCCTTGCTCAGATCGGACTGCCAGCAGTCCATCTGCGCGGCCAGCTCCGGAAGCAGCTCTCTACGGATGGCTGCCAATTGCTCTGAGGGCGTCATGCCGTCGGGTGGCGCCGAGAGCACACCCGATTCCAGCTGTCGGCGCAGACCGGACACCCTGATCATGAAGAACTCGTCGAGGTTGCTGGCGAAGATCGACAGGAATTTGACCCGCTCGAGAAGGGGATGACGGTGATCGAGTGCCTCCTCGAGGACCCGTGCGTTGAACTGCACCCAGCTCAGCTCCCGGTTGATGAACAGGGAAGGGTCGTCGAGGTTGTCGACCAAGGGTGATGGGGGTTGATCTTCCGTAGTCATCATGAACGGGTGGGAGGGCCTCATCCCAAAGCTATCGGCGGGGCTCGCTAGTCAATATACAGATTCCTCGGATCTGGCCGCCGGTAGCATGACGGCGCCGACCCTGCTCGAGAGGCAATTGGTGAAGACCGTCATCCTGTTTCGCCATGCAAAATCTGACTGGAACGCCTCTTTCGGTTCCGACCACGAACGGCCGCTCGCCGAGCGGGGCCGCCAGGCTGCAAACCGGATGGGCCGCTTTCTGGCGCAGCGGGGCGAGGTTCCCGAGCTGGCCATCGCCTCGACCGCGTTGCGCGCTCGGGACACCCTCGACCGGGCGGTGCGGGCAGGGGATTGGTCGTGCGAGGTAGAGCTGCGCGATGACCTGTATCTCCCGGCGCCGGATGGGCTATTGGGCGTGCTTCACCAACAGTCGGAACCGCTGACCTCGGTGATGCTGGTTGGCCACGAACCGGCCTGGTCCGAAACACTGTCCCTCCTGGTTGGGGGCGGTGAGTTCCGGTTGCCCACCGCCGCCATGGCCCGTGTAGATGTTGCGGTCGATCGATGGGAAGAGGTCGAATTCGGGCTGGGCGAGCTCCGCTGGTTGGTGACGCCCAAGGAACTCACCGAGCCTCGTGAGGCTCGGTGAGTAGCCGCCTGCTTACAGCTTCCAGCCGCCGGCCGGCTTCTCAGCCGGGTGCTCGTCGCTGGTTGCTTCTTCTGCTCACCGGAACGACACCCAGGCGATGTCGGACAGGTCGGTCAGGCTGCTTGCCTTCACACCCTTCTCCGACACGGTGTAGACCAGGTCGCCGATCACCAGCGACCGGTGGATCTGCGCCTGCCATTCGTACCCGTACTCGTCGTCATCACTACCGGGCTTCAGACCGAGATGGGTAACGGCACCGACGTCGGTAATCCCGTCTCGGTCGACGATCACGCCGATTGCCCCGGTGAACCACTCCTCACGACCGTCCTCCCACGACCAGGCCTGGACGGGCAACATCGTCAGTCCGGTGGCCGGCCAGTACAGGAAAGCTCGGTGGTCGTACTCGACCTCCGACCAGCCGTCCTCAAAGGTCATCTTTTGGATCCGCTTCGGGTCGGCCGGATCGCTCACATCGAACACCGCCACCTGGGTCCCCTTGGTACGGCCTTGTTCATCGGCGTCCTGACCGATCCCCAGCAGGAGACCCTCGCCCATCGGATGTAGGTAGGCCGAGTATCCGAGAATCTTGAGTTCACCGAGAACCTCGGGTGCTCTGGGGTCGGACAGGTCGATGGCGTAGAGCGGATCGGTCTGCCGGTAAGTCACAACGTAGGCCAGGTCGTCGATGTAGCGGATGCTGTAGATCCGCTCGCCCTTGCCCAACCCGGTTACCTCGCCGATCACCTCGAGGATGCCTTCGTCCTCACGGAGGACCTTTACAGAACTCTCCGATACCGAATCGTTCCGCCAACCCCACCACTCGGGCTCGCTGGTGGTGGCCACCCGGAGGTCACCGTTGTGTTCCGACATGGCCCACTGGTTGAGGAGGAAGCCATCGACTTCACCGGAAGCCAGGTACAGGGCCGCCGTCTCGCCCGAGATGTCGAATTTGTGGATCTCGGTAGTCACACCCTCGAACTCATCGGCGGCGTCATCGTCTTCGAGAACGCTCCAGTCGTGCCAGCGTTGGGTTGCGACGTACAGGGAATCTTGCGAGGCGTAGACGGTGTCACCATCGCCGAACACGCCAACCGCGTCGGCTGGTTCCAGACCGCGAGAGAGATCGATGGTCAGCACGGTCAGGGTTCCCAGACCGGAGAACTCGTGAGGCCTGAAGGTCTGCTCGCACTCCAACAGGACTCCTTCGGTGGTGACGGTGCGGTTGCCGCGCTTCTCTTCCAGCACGAAGTAGGGCAGCCAGTTGTCGATCGTCGAGTCCTCGATCACCTGCCGGTTGGCCCGCTCCGCGTCCCGCTCGGACCGTAAACCCGAACCGGTTGGATTCACGAACTCCAAACCCGTCGGATAGGCATCCACGACCACCCGGGCGGTGTCGCCGACCATGCGCGCACTGAGGTAACTGCCGTCGACGAAGAGCGTCCTGACGACCGCCATGTCCTCCGGATCGGAGATGTCGACCTCGGAGAGCACGGAGATCCCGGACCCGTAGTAAGGGATGTCCGGGTTCCAGATCTCGGGGGCCAGGCGAACGGGAATGTCCCACTGATTGGTGCGGGACATGATCAGCAGTGTGTCGCCGGCCAGCAACATCTCCTGGGCCCAGCCACCCTCGTCGAGTTGAAGCGAGCCCGCCAGCTCCGGCTGGTCGCCGCTCACGTCGACGTAGTAGAGGACACCCTGGGCGATGGCGAGAATCCGGCTGCCGTCGGTCTTGACGATGTCGGGCTCGTCGACACCGACTTCCTGCACATTGGTAATCGAGTAGTCGATCCCGGCCTGCGGGGCGGCATTTCGGGCTTCTCCTGTGGTGGGAGCGGCGGCATCGTCCATCGCCATTTCCTCCACCATCCAGGGTCCGCCCCAGTACCCATACCCGAGGCCGTAGGGCCCGACCAACTCGAGCGCATGCTCCTTGACGTAGGCGAGCAGTGGCTCACAGGCGTTGAACGGCTGCAGAGCGAATGCCATGGTGGCCGGCGCCCCGAGACTGGGAGCCGTGGTGGTGGTCGGGTTGGTACCCGGGCCGACCGCGCCGGTCGTGCAGGCCGTCGCCAGCAATGCCAGAGCCATCAGGATTCCGAATGTCTTTCGCATGGGCCTCTCCCTCGCTGTTGTCCTTCCGACGCAGAGAGTGGTGCTGGGGTTCCCGGGATGGCGGAGTTGCGTGAATTGCTCAGCATCAACACTCGACCAGGAATCCGAAAAAGCGGTTCCAGACGTTCATTTCCCGTTTACCAGGCAGAAGCCGTGGAGTCACCTTGTCTTCCTAGCGTGGGAATCGCCGGATTCGGTCCGGGCCAGACGACAGCTGAACCAAGGAGTACCCCAAGGATGAGATACAGTCACCGCCTGGCGGCGGTATTCGCCGTTGTCATGCTGGTCGCTTCGGCATGTGGCGAAGGTGATTCCGGAAACACGACCACCACCACGGGAGCGCAAGACACGACGACGACCGCTTCAGTGGATGGAATGCTTCCCGTGGTCGACCCGTTAGACGTGACCGGCGACATCGTGACCGCCGGCAGCTCCACGGTATTCCCGCTATCGGAAGCGATGGCCGCCCGGTTCGAAGACGAGGGTTACCGCGGACGGATCACCATCGACAGCATTGGCTCGGGAGCCGGGTTCGAGCGTTTCTGCGAGCAGGGCGAGACCGACATCTCCAACGCGAGCCGGCCCGTCAAAGACTCGGAGATCGAGTCGTGTCGCAGCATCGGACGAGAGCCGATCGAGTTCCGGGTCGGTACCGATGCCCTGGCCGTGACGGTGAGTCCGTTGAATACCTTCGCCACCGATATCACCTTCGAAGAGCTGGCTGTTCTCTTCTCGACCGCGGTGACCTGGCAGGATGTTCGCCCGGATTGGCCGGCTAACCCGATTCAACGTTTCATCCCGGGAACCGACTCGGGGACCTTCGATTACTTCGTCGAGGAGATCTTCGACGAGGACGAAGCCCCCATCCTGAACGCGGCGAACCTGCAGCTATCCGAGGACGACAACGTGCTCGTCCAAGGCATCGAGGGGGACGGGTGTGATCCTGACGATCCAGCCACCACCTGCGCCGTCGGCTTCTTCGGGTTTGCCTACTACGCCGAGAATTCAGATCAGTTGAACGTGCTGTCCATGGAGGGCGTGGAGCCGAATGAGGCCAACGTCGATGCGGGAGCCTATCCGCTGGCCCGGCCTCTGTTCATCTACAGCACCGCAGACCTGATGAAGCAAAAACCGCAAGTGGCCGACTTCATCAACTTCTACCTGACCCACGTGAACGAAGAGATCATCGACGTCGGGTATTTCCCTGCGCCCCCGAATGCCCTCGAAGCCGCCGAACAGGCGTGGCTCGACGCGATGAGCTGAGCGAGCTTCCCTCCAGCGGGGTGGGCGGACAGGTTCGAGTGGCCCACCCCGCGCTTCTACGCTGAGGACGAGAATGGCCACAGATGCATCCACGGTCGGAGACGCACGGGCCGCGAGCCTGAAGAAGCGTGCGCGTCCGGTAGAGATGCTGATCCAGGGGTTTCTCTTCGTGGCCGCCGCCATTTCGATAGTCGTCACGATCGGGATCGTCTACGAGTTGGGCAAAGAGGCGTTGCTCTTCTTCCAATCGGAGGACGTGACCCTGGGCGAATTCTTCTCGTCGACCACCTGGCAGCCGGCCATCCTGGATTTCGGCATCTGGCCGCTGGTCATCGCCACCGTCATGGTCAGCGTTATCGCCATGTTGGTGGCGCTGCCGGTCGGCCTGGCTACTGCCATCTACTTGAGCGAGTACGCCTCGGAACGTTCTCGCGGGATCCTCAAACCAATCCTCGAAGTCCTGGCAGGTATTCCGACGGTTGTTTACGGTTACTTCGCCCTGACTTTTATGACCCCGCTGCTCCGGTCGATCCTTGGTGACGGCGTAGTGGAGATCTTCAACGATGCCTCAGCCGGCATCGTGGTCGGGATTCTGATCGTTCCTCTCGTGAGCTCGATGGCCGAGGATGCTCTCCATGCCGTCCCCATGTCGCTACGAGAGGCCGCTCACGCCCTGGGGGCGACCAAGCTGGAAACGTCGGTGCGGATCGTGCTGCCGGCCGCCCTGTCGGGAATCGCGGCCGCCTTCGTGGTCGCCATCTCCCGAGCCATAGGCGAGACGATGGTGGTGGCGATCGCCGCCGGCGCCGGACCCAAGAACTTCACCCTGGGGGAAGACAGCCTGTTCGGGCACATCCTCAACCCGTTCGTGGCAGGCGAGACGATGACCGGACATATCGTGAGAATCAGCGGCGGCGACCTCAGTTACGACTCCATCGACTACAACAGCATCTTCGCCATCGGTCTGACCCTTTTTCTGATAACTCTGGTCCTCAACATGTTGAGCCGCCGGTTCGTGGCCCGCTTCAGGGAGGTTTACGAATGAGTCTGCCTGGTCGGGCCACGTATCCCGAGGGCCGGGAGTTGGCACAGGTCGTCGCCGGGCGACACCGCCGGGGGACGATCTTCAAACTCACTTTTCTGGCCGCCCTGATGCTGGCCGTCATTGCGCTCCTCACCTTGCTGCTCCAGGTCATCGATTCTTCCTTCGGGTATGTAGCCCTCCAGAACGAGGTGCAGCCCCGGGAGCTGGTGGCGAGCCTCGGGTACGGAGAGGATGTCGACCTCGTCGACCTATCCAAAGCGGATCTGGTCGTGCTGCTGCAGCAGACGATATCCAATAATGTCGGCCGCCGGCTGGAGCGAGACCAACGGTTCTTCGACGACCGCTTGGTGTTCGAGAACGAGTCGAAATACGTGGAGTTGTGCGCCGGCGCAGAACCCGTTCCCGGCTGCTCGGCTACCGCCCGGGACCAGCCGGGCGTCTACCAACTGGTGGTGGAGCGGGTCGTACAGCCGACCGTTCTACAGACGTGGACCCTCCTCGAGTCCGTGTTCTCACGGGGCGACATACACGCCGAGGCGGCCGCCGAATATCCACAGGCGGACCTCGTGTTCCGGTCCTGGGTGAGCGGGCGATTCCTGGTTAGCCCCCAGGCTCCTGATCCGGCGGTGGCCGGCGTGCGAACTGCCGTCCTGGGCTCACTCTGGATCGTCGCCATCACGCTGCTTTTCTCCTTCCCCGTGGGGGTGGGGGCGGCCATCTATCTGGAGGAATATGCCTCGGATAACCGCCTCAACCGGCTGATCCAGACCAACATCAATAATCTGGCCGGGGTACCGTCGATCATTTACGGCATGCTGGGCCTGGCGATCTTCGTGCGTGCTCTCGAAGGGTTCTCGAGCGGAGCGTTCTTCGGGGTCGGTGGGGCGGGAGCGACCACCAACGGGCGAACCATCGTCGCCGCCGGTCTCACACTCGGTCTGCTGATCCTGCCCATCATCATCATCAACGCCCAGGAGGCCATTCGGGCCGTACCGCGGTCACTCCGACAGGCCGGCATGGCGCTGGGAGCAACCAAGTGGCAGACCACCCGGGCCCACGTGCTGCCCAGTGCCCTACCGGGGATCCTCACCGGTACCATCCTGGCGGTCGCCCGGGCGCTCGGTGAGACGGCGCCTCTGGTGGTGGTCGGCGCGTCCACCTTCATCACCACCGACCCGAGCGGGCCGTTCTCCAAGTTCACCGCTCTCCCGATCCAGATCTACCAGTGGACCAGCCGCCCGCAAGACGAATTCCGTAACATCGCCGCGGCGGCCATAATCGTGCTGTTGGTCATGCTCCTGACGCTCAACGCTACCGCCGTGATACTCCGCAATCGATACGCGAGGAGAGTCTGAAATGGCGACCGACGATCCGGGCATCATGATCGCCCGGGTCGGGACGCGCACACCCGGCGGCGATCTGGCTATCGGGACCCATGCCATGGAGACGACCGACATGAGCGTCTTCTACGGCTCGTTCCGGGCCGTCAAGGACGTCTCATTGCAGTTCCGCGACCACCGGATCACGGCGCTGATCGGGCCTTCCGGATGCGGGAAGAGCACGGTGTTGCGAGCGTTCAACCGGATGAACGATCTCGTTCCCACCGCCCGGGTCGAGGGTCGGGTGTTGTTCCACGGCCAAGACATCTACGAGGATTCGGTTGACCCGGTTGAGGTACGCCGCCGGGTGGGCATGGTGTTTCAGAAGCCCAATCCCTTCCCCAAGAGCATCTACGACAACGTCGCCTGGGGAGCCAAGGTCAACGGCTACCAAGGCGAGATGAACGACCTCGTGGAACAATCGCTTCGTCAAGCTGCCCTGTGGGACGAGGTGAAAGACAAACTCGACCAGTCCGGTCTCTCGTTGTCCGGCGGCCAGCAGCAGCGCCTCTGCATCGCCAGGACGATTGCCGTGACACCCGAGATCATCCTGATGGATGAACCGACTTCGGCGCTCGATCCCATTGCGACGCTCCGCATCGAAGAGCTGATCCAGGAGCTCAAAGCGCGCTACACGATCATTATCGTCACCCACAACATGCAGCAGGCGGCGCGCGCCTCCGACTTCACGGCCTTCCTCAACATGGACGAGGACCGTGCCGGTCAAGTGGTTGAATTCGGGGTGACGGCGGATATCTTCACTCGGCCGAAAAAGCAGGAGACCGAGGACTACATCACCGGGCGGTTTGGATGACGGTTCCTAGACGGCACTTCCACGACGACTTGAAGACGATCGAACAGGAGCTGGTTCTGATGGCCGGTCTGGCCGAACGGGCGGTGGGTCGGGCCGTCGACGCCCTCGTTCGCAACGATCTCCCACTCGCCAAGGACGTCGCGGCACGCGACGCGGACATCGATGAGAAATACCTGTTGATCCACCGGAAATGGCTCGAGACGATGGCATTACAGACCCCGGTAGCCGTTGATCTTCGTTTGATGTCTTCAATACTTCATCTTCTGGTGACCTTGGAGCGGATGGGCGACCAGGCCGCCAACATCGCCAAGATAGTGACGGCAATCGAGGGCCATGCCCGGGAGCCGAGGATCATCGAGCATCTACGCGAGATGGGCGACCTGGTGCAACCGATGGTCCGGACGAGTATGGAAGCCTTTGTGAAACGTGACCTCGGGCTGGCTTTGCGTGTACCAGAGATGGACCAGCCGGTGAATCGGCTCAACCGCAGTATGACCCAGGAGGTGGCCCGGTGCGCGCCCGACCGGGATGTTCTGGAGTGGGCGGTTCCCATGCTGATGGTGTCCCGGGCGCTCGAACGAGTCGGCGACCAGGCAGTTGACATCGCCGAGCAGGTGGCCTTTCTGCTCACCGGTGAGTTCCAGGAATTCACCCGTCCGGACACCGATACGCATGACCGGTGACCGGGCTCGGCGGGTGCTCATCGTTGAAGACGAAGTGAGCCTGGCAGACTCGATCCGCTACAACCTCGAGCGCGAAGGGTATGAGGTCGATGTTGCGCACGACGGTCGAGATGCCCTCCGGCAAGCACGATTGAAACTGCCGGATCTGGTGCTGCTCGATCTGATGCTGCCGGAAATGGCCGGGCTCGATGTGTGCCGGGCGCTGCGAGCCGAGTCGAGCATCCCGATCATCATTGTGACGGCCAAGGATGCTGAAGCCGACAAGGTTGCGGGTCTCGAGGTTGGTGCCGACGACTATGTGGCCAAGCCGTTTTCGATGCGCGAGTTGATCGCACGGGTGAGCGCCAATCTTCGCCGGGTGGCCATGTCCGTTCCGGCATTCGACCTCCAAGAGGACATTCTCGAGGGAGGATCGGTTCGTCTCGATGTCTCGAGGCACGAGGCTATGGTGCGCGGAGCATCCGTCGATTTCCGCCCCAAGGAGTTTGACCTGCTCGCCACTTTCCTCCGCAGACTGGGTAGGCTGCTCACCCGGGACTTTCTCATCGAAGAGGTGTGGGGGCCCGACTACTTCGGGGACATGAAAACGCTGGATGTCCATATCCGTCGCATCCGGAACAAGATCGAGGAGGATCCGCACCGGCCCGTCCATCTCGTGACGGTCCGGGGCCTCGGCTACAAGTTCGTAGATGGCTGAGCGGCGCCGCAATACGCTCGCCCGTCAGTTGTTGACCTGGTACGCGGTCACGGTGCTCATCGTCCTGTCAGTCCTCGGTATTGCCGTCAACCGCGTTCTCGAAAGGCAGCTGCTCGGTGACCTCACCGACTCCCTCGAGTCCCACGCCTTGCTGTTACAGGCGACCCTCGGCGGCCGATCTGATATCCAGGACGCCGTCCCGACGTGGGCGCGCGGCGAGAACCTCCGTGTCACGGTGATCGACGCGAATGGAACGATCCTGGCCGACACGTCCCGCGATCCAATCGGAATGGAGAATCATGCCGATCGGCCCGAGGTTCGAGCGGCGCTCGCCGGGACGACCGGGGTTGCTTCGAGGATCAGTGCCAGCGTCGGGGTGGAATACCGATACGTGGCGGTTCCACCCACAGCCGACGGGTGGATCGTGCGCGTAGCCGAACCGGTGAGCGTGATTGCCCAACGCCTGCAACGGTTGAGAACTGCAATTGCCGTAGCCGGTCTGGGGGCAGCCCTGCTGGGAGTCGGGGCCGTGTGGTTGGTTGCCCGCAGGATCGTGCGATCCATACAGCAGGTTGCGGAGTCGGCACAGCGAATCGCCGCCGGCGATCCAACCACCAAGATCGGTGGCTCTCACACGGTCGAATTGCGGAAAATGGCCGACACCGTCGACCAGATAGTTGGTGAACTTGGCAGAAGAGCACAGCAGAGCGACGATGAGCGCTTGCTCCGGGACCGGATCCTCGACGCACTAGAAGAAGGGGCGATCTTGATCGGTGCCGGCGACTCAGTCGTGTACTCCAACACGTGGGCCCGTACCGCATTGGGGGTACGGCAATCGCTCGCCCAACTCCCGGGTCCTCTTCAGGAATTGGCCCGCCAGGCTCGTGTCGCGTCGGAGGTCGTTCACCGGGAGTTCGACCACGGGATTCCAGCTCGTCGACTAACCGCCTCGGCTCTTCTGCCACATGAGGCAGGGAGCGTGCTGCTGGTGTTGCAGGACGTCACGGACGCGGTCCGGGTAGAGGCCATGCGGCGGGACTTTGTGGCCGACGCATCCCATGAGTTGAAGACGCCCATCTCGGCCATTCAGGCAGGATCGGAAACCATCCTGCGTGCCATCGATGAGGATCCGGAGGCGGCCAGGACGTTTGCGGAGCAGGTACGGCTCAATGCCATTCGCCTGGGGCGCATCGTGGTTGATCTGCTCGATCTATCGCGTCTCGAAACCGAGGAACCTGTCTTCGAACAGGTGAGGTTGGACGAACTGGTGAGAGATGAAGTGGCCAGGCTCGACCGTCCCAGCGGAAAGGCACCGGTCGATTTGACATTGGAGGCGGCACCGGTCGTCGTGTTGGGGAGCAGGAATGACTTACGGCTTGCGACTCGCAATCTCCTGGACAATGCCCAGCGGTACGCACCCGGTGGCGAAGTCCGGATTGCGGTCCGGCGACTGGATGACGAGGCGGTCCTCGAGGTAGCCGACAATGGCGTCGGGATACCCACTCGTGACTTGCCACGTATCTTCGAGCGCTTCTACCGGGTCGATGTGGCGCGCTCGCGGCAAACGGGCGGTACCGGGCTGGGCCTGGCCATCGTCAAGCACGTGGCGGAGCGGCATGGTGGGCGTGTGGAGGTCGAGAGCGAGTTTGGGGCAGGATCGACCTTTCGGCTTCTTTTCCCGATAGTTGAGGTGAATGCCGCCTCGGGAGACGTCTGATCACACTGCTGTGGCTGCAGTCCGTTTGAACGTCGGAGTGCCGGGTCGGGCGAGGCCGATGGCACCTGGAGAACTGCTCCGGCGGCGAGCATCCATTTTCCCCAAGAGACCAGAGCCACCACGAACGCCCATCCGTGCCGGGAGGTGTCCTGGAGAGCCTGGACCAGTGCTTACTCGCGGTCCGCTTTGGTCTCGTCGTAGTAGTCGAGCCGGTCGATCGGCATGACGAGCGACGTGAGAATGTTCATCAAGTGGGCGGTGATTCGCTTGAAGTACCGGTAGAGCAACGCACGCGGTACCGCTTCCCGGGCCGGCTGGTCGGTGTGGAGTTGCTGGTCGATCAACTTGTCGTACTCATCCTGCAGATGGTCGCCGGCCTGCAGCATCGTGTGGGCCGCCACCTGGTCCTTTTCTCCGAACACCCGGGCCGTTTCACCGATGAGCTTCGAGATGAGATCCCGGTATCGCATCAACGTGTCGATATCTTCGGCCTCCGACAGGTCGACCCCGCTGTTGGCGATGTCCCAGATGTTCTTCGAGTAATCGCCGATCCGTTCGGCGTCCTTGACCACACTCATCGAGGCCAGAACGAGGGGGATGTCGGCCGAGGTGCCGCGCACGCTGACGTGCACGACCAATTCCCGTCTCACCGCACGCTCGGCCTTGTTGACGCCCTTGTCGGTCTTGCGGATGTCCTTGCCGACCAGCGCCGGGTCGGTCCCCCCAATCAGCGCGTTGATGGCGTTGTCGAAGGTATGTCGGTCATCGACGAGCATCTGGCGGATCTGCTCTTCTATTTGCTCGAGTTGCGCGTCTCCGCCTCCCCGAAAGAAGTCAAGTACCATGGTTCACTCCCATCTCATTGCAGTATCAGTATCCCAACCAACGGCACCAATACGAAGACCCCAATTACGTAAACGAACACCAGCGACTTCCGGACTTCTGCGGCTGCCGCCAGCTTCCCCGCCAGGTATAGGGGGATCTTCCTGAGCTGGGGCACGGGATAGAACAGCAGGATGCCGCTGATATTGAACAACGTGTGCGTCAAGGCGATCACCAAGCCCTCCGGCCGTTCGGTGGCGAGGGAGGCGAGCAGAGCAGTGACCGTCGTTCCGACGTTGGCTCCCAGGGTGATGGGGTAGGCGTTGGTGAGCGTGAGGACGCCGGCGGCGATCATCGGAACCAGCACTGAGGTGGTGATGCTCGAGGATTGCACCGCAACCGTCATGATGAGACCGATCCCTATCGCCGTCACTCCGCCACCTTTGGCGAGTACCGCGTTCATTGATCGTTCGATACGCCCGGCCACGACCAATTTCATGTTGCGGCTGATGTAGGCCAGGGCGAGGAGAATCAGAGCAAGCCCCACGATGAGCAGCAGGAAGCCGAGCACGGTGTTGTGTGCGCCCAGTCCCTCGATGAAGTTCTCAAAGGCCTTCACCGGCGCTTTGACCGCCGTCTTGACAGGGCTGTCCGGGTTCTCGAATTCGAGATTCGCCGACCTCCCCAGGAAACCCGCCAATGCTTGGGCGGATTTCGACAAGAACCTGGTGGCGAGTTCGAGGGGCAGGAGAACCGCCACCGTCAACAGGTTGAAGAAATCGTGCATGGTTGCCCCGGCGAAGGCCCGGCGAAATTCGGCGCTGCGGCGCAAGTAGCCAAGCGAGGCGAGCGTGTTGGTGACCGTCGTCCCGATATTGGCCCCCATGATCATCGGAACGGCCAAGGGCACGGTGAGTGTGCCCGCCCCGACCAGGCCGACGATGGTCGAGGTCGAAACAGATGAGGATTGCACGAGGACCGTCGCCAGAAGGCCGACCAGGAGACCCGCCAACGGATTGGAGACACCTTCGAAGAGCGAGTCGGTGAAATCCTCCCCAAAGCCCTGGATGCCACTTTCGATTGCCTTGACTCCCACCAGGAATAGGTAGAGAAGGAATAGCACCAGCACCACGCGGACTCTCACCGGGATATGGCGCCTGGTTGTCGCTTCTTCGGTCAAGATCGCACCAAGGTCGGCCGGCCTCTCCCACCGCCGGCGTTGGCCGCATCATAGAGACCTGTGTGCGAGCCTTCGCCCTGCGGGAGGCGTACGCTTGGTTGGGTGGAAGGTGCCGTGCCCCGGGTAGCAGTGACCGCCAGCGTCGAAGCGTCGGCGGGGATGGCCGCCGAACTGGTAGTGGTTGGTCTTCGTCCGGTCGCCCTTCCCTGTGTGCGGATCCGGAAAGCCGATGACGTGGATCTGGCGCGCGCTCGCGCCGCAGTGGAAGAGGCCGACCTCGTGGTGTTGACGTCTTCACGGGCGCTCGATGTGCTCTGGCCGGACGGTGTGATCCCGGCCACTCCGATTGCGATGTTGACGGCGGCGGGGGCGGCCCGGGTGGAAGAGCGCGGCGGGCGGGTGGTCCACGTCGGAAACGGCAACCCGTCGGACTTCATTGCCTATCTGGGCCGCAAGGCGGCAGGCAAACGA
>Ga0209751_10001908_pt1 | contig 21183 bp, 22 predicted proteins | sample RifCSP13_1_FD_184019 | JGI IMG/M metagenome (GOLD analysis project Ga0209751, IMG submission 184019) | Soil microbial communities from Rifle, Colorado - Rifle CSP2_sed 13_1 (SPAdes) (version 2) | ecosystem: Environmental > Terrestrial > Deep subsurface > Rock core/Sediment | place: Rifle... | reverse complement strand
GAGCCGCACGAGCGCGCGCCGGAGCCCCTCCTCGACCGAGGCGGCCGTGGTGAGCGGGGTGAGCAGGTCGGGGAAGACGCGCCCGATCTTCATGGGCTCAGGGCGGGGTCAGCACGCGGCCGGGGAGGCTTCCGGTGTGCTCGCCGTCCTTGACGACGAAGCGGCCGTTGACGAGCACGTGCTCGATGCCCTCCGGGTAGCGGTGCGGGTCCTCGTACGTCGCGCGGTCGGCGACCCGCCGCGGGTCGAGGAGGACCAGGTCCGCGCGCGCCCCCGGCGCGATCACGCCCCGGTCGCGCAGGCCGAGCCGGCGCGCGGGCAGCCCCGTCATCTTGTGGATCGCCCGGGCCAGCGGGAGCACGCGCTGCTCGCGCGCGTACTCGCCCAGCACGCGCGGGAACGTCCCGTAGCTGCGCGGGTGCGGCTTGCCGGCGGCGAGCTCGCCGTACGGCGCGAGCGCCGAGCCGTCCGAGCCGATCATCACCGCGGGGTGGACGAGGGCCCGCCGGAGGTCGGCCTCGTCGAGCTGGAACAGGATCATGTAGGCCTTCCCGCCCTCGGCCGCGATCAGCTCGAGGGCCGCGTCGATCGGATCCTGCCCACGCGCGGCGGCGATCTCCGAGAGCCGCTTGCCCTCGGCGTCCTTCCGCACGGCGCAGTAGGACACCATGATGTTCTCCCACCCGACGCGGTCGAGCAGGCTCTGGCCCGACGGCGGCGCCTCGAGCTCCCGGCGGATGCGCGCGCGCGCCGCGGGGTCGGCGAGGCGTCCGAGCATCGCGTCCACGCCGCCCTCGAGCGCCCAGTCCGGCAGGAGCGTCCGGAGCGTGGTGCTCGAGGCGGTGTACGGGTAGACGTCGGCCATCACGTCGAGGCCCTCGGCGCGCGCGGCGTCGATCAGCGCGAGGGCGTCGGCGACCTTGCCCCAGTTGGGCCGGCCCGCGGCCTTGATGTGGCTCACCTGCACGGCGAGCTCCCCCTCCCGCCCGACCCGGATGGCCTCGGCGACCGCGTCGAGCAGTGCCGCGCCCTCGCCGCGGATGTGGCTCGCGTAGAAGCCTCGGGCGCGCCCGGCCACGCGCGCGAGCGCGACGATCTCGTCGGTCGTCGCGTACGAGCCCGGCGCGTAGATGAGCCCGGTCGAGAGCCCCCACGCCCCGTCCTCCATCGCCTCGCCGAGCAGCCGCTGCATGTGCGCGAGCTCCCCGGCGTCGGGAGCGCGCCTGGCGAAGCCCATCGCCGCCACGCGCAGCGTGCCGTGGCCCACGAGCTGCACGACGTTGAGCGCCGTGCCGTGCTGGTCGAAGGCGCGCAGGTACTCGCCGACCGAGCGCCACGCGAAGTCCATGCCCGCGGGGAGGTAGAGGGCGAAGCCGCGCAGCTCGTCGAGGTGCTCGGGGGCGACGGGCGCCGGCGAGAAGCCGCAGTTGCCGACGACCTCGGTCGTGACGCCCTGGCGGATCTTCGACTCGGCCCGCCGGTTGGCCCAGAGCCGCCAGTCCGAGTGCGAGTGCATGTCGATGAAGCCCGGCGCCAGCACCCGGCCCGCCGCGGCGAGACGGTTGCCGGCGGGCTCGCGCGAGAGGTCGCCGACCGCGACGATCGCCTCGTCGCGGACGCCGACGTCGGCGCGGCTGCCGGCCGCCCCGGTGCCGTCCACGACGGTCGCGCCCTCGATCTTGAGGTCGAGCACGGGCTAGAGCGCCGGCGCGGCGCCGGGGCCGAGGACGCCCTCACACCACGCCGCGACCCCGAGCAGGCGCGCCGAGGCGCCGGCCGCCTGCACGAGCTGGACGGCGAGCGGCAGCCCCGAGGCCGCGAGCCCGCTCGGCAGTGAGATCGCGGGGACGCCCGCGAAGCTCCAGGGCGCGCAGTGCCAGGCGTCGCCCGTGGACGCGAGCCCCGCGGGCGCGGGCGCGGGCGCCGAGGGCGAGAGCAGGGCGTCGTGCGCCAGGAGCAGCGGCATGACCTCTTCGCGGAACGCCAGGCGCGCCCGGGTGGCGTGGATGTAGGCGGTCGCGGGCGCCGCGAGCCCCGCCGCGACGAGCGTCCGGATCCCGGGGCCGTAGTCGGCGGCGTGCCGCGCGAAGGCGGGCGCGTGGTACGCGGCGGCCTCGGCCTCGAGGATCGCCTGGCCCGCGGCGTGGAGGCCCGCGAAGGAGGCCGGCAGGCGCACCTCCTCGACGCGGGCGCCGGCGCGCGCGAAGGCGTCGGCCGAGGCGCGCACGTGCGCCGCCACCTCGGGGGTCGCGTGCGCGAGCAGCTCGGGGGCGAGCGCCAGGCGCGGCGCCCGGACCTCCGGCGGCTCGAGGTCGCGCCCGGCGAGCACGCCGATCGCCAGCGTCGCGTCGGCGACGTCGCGGGTGAAGACGCCGACGTGGTCGAGCGACCAGGCGAGCGGCACGACACCGTCGGCGGGCACGAGGCCGTGGGTCCCCTTGAAGCCCACGACGCCGCAGTAAGCCGCGGGCCGGAGCACGGAGCCCACGGTCTGCGAGCCGAGCGCGAGCGGCACCATGCCCGCCGCCACGGCGGCCGCCGAGCCCGACGAGGAGCCGCCCGGCGTGTGCGCCTCGTTCCACGGGTTCCGCGTCGGCGCGGGGTCGCGGTAGGCGAACTGGGTCGTGTGCGTCTTGCCGAGCACGACCGCGCCGGCGCCGCGCAGCCGCGCGACCGAGGCGGCGTCCGCCGCGGGCCGCGTGTGGGCGAAGGGGGCGGCGCCCGCCGCGGTCGGGAGCCCCGCCACGTCGAAGATGTCCTTCACGCCGAGCGGCACGCCGTGGAGCGAGCCGCGGAAGCGCCCGCCGCGCGCCTCCGCCGCGCGCTCGCGCGCCTGGGCGCGCGCGCCCTCGGCGTCCACGTGCACCCACGCCGCGAGGCGCCCGTCGAGCGCCTGGATCCGCTCGAGGCACGCCTCCACGAGCGCGACCGGGTCGAGCGCGCCGCGCCGGATGCGCTCCGCGGCCTCCCGCGCGCCCGGGAGGGCCGGCTCAGCGCAGCGCACGTGCGGCATGCGCGTCCCGCAGCGCGGCCAGCACGCGCGCGACGACCTGGTCGGGGCCGAGGCCCGTCGTGTCGACGCTCAGGTGCGCTGCGCGGTAGTACGGCTCGCGGGCCCGGTAGAGCGCCTCGACCTCTGCGGCCGTCCGCTCGGCGAGCATCGGCCGCGCGCCCGCCCGCCGCGCCCGCGCGACCAGCTCGCCGAGGTCGCCGCGCAGCCACACGACGGTGCCGAGCGCGCGCAGCGTCTGCATCCGCCCCTCGCGGCACGGCAGCCCGCCGCCGGTGGCGACGACCTCGCCGGACTTCTCGCGCAGCGCCTCGACGGCCTCGGCCTCGAGCTCGCGGAACCGAGCCTCGCCGTGCGTGCGGAAGATCTCGGGGATCGCGCGCCCCTCGCGGGCGGTGATCAGGTCGTCGGTCTCGACGAAGCACCGGCCGAGGCGGCGCGCGAGCAGGCGGCCCACCGAGGACTTCCCGGCCCCCATGAAGCCCACGAGGATCACGTTGTCGGCCCGCATCCCCCGCATCCTACCATCCCCGATGCACCGTGCGCCGGGCCGGCGCGCGGCGATACGCGCAGTCGCGCATCCAGCAGCGGGCGCACTGGCTGAAGTAGTGGTCCACGCGCGCCTCGGGGCCGGCGCCGACCAGGAGCGAGATGGACTTCACCGGCGTCATGAAGCACGCCGCGTTGAGGCGCACGCCGATCGCGTCGCCCGGGCAGAGCGCGAACAGGCGCGGCTGCTCGCCGACGTCCCAGCGGGCGTAGCCCGGGCTGATCCGGTTGGTGACCCGGAGCCCGCGCGCGAGCCCCTCCTGGCACAGGAGGTCGTTGACGTGCTCGGCGAGGCTCTCGACCGCGCCCGAGCCGACGCTGTCGAGCATCGCGGCGAGGGGCAGCTCGCGCGCCTCCCAGAGCTCGGCCGCGCGGCGCTCGACCGCGTCGCCCAGCGTGCAGACGCCGGCGACCACGTGCTCGACCGGCCCCCAGTGCGCGCCGATGCCCGGGATCGTGAGCGTCACGCCGCCGGCCTCGAGCGCGTCGCCGGCCCGCCGCGCGACCGGCGCCCAGCGGACGACGGCCCGCGGCGCCATGAGGCGGCGCCCCAGGGCGAGCGCCTCGTCGAGGAGCGCCCGGACATCGGCGCCGGGCGCGTCGGCGCCCTTCTTGTACCCCTGGAAGCGCAGCACCTCGTCGGGGTCGATCGCGAGCGGGAGGTCGGCGAGAACGCGGGGCGCGTCGCGGAGCGCCGGCGCGCTCACGTCCCGCGGGTCGTGCCGCGGGTCGTGACGAGCTCGGCGATGCGGCGGATGTGCTCGGGGTTCGAGCCACAGCAGGCGCCGACGATGTTGCACCCGGCCTCGAGGAGCGCCGGGTACTCGCGCGCCATCGCCTCCGGCCCGAGCTCGTAGGTGACCGTGTCGCCCGTGGTGACCGGGAGCCCCGCGTTCGGGTACGCGACGAGCGGCGCGTCGGTCACCGCGCGCATCTCGCGGATGATGACGATCGCGCGGTCGGGGCCGCGCCCGCAGTTCATGCCCACGACGTCCGCGCCGGCCGCCAGGAGGTTCTTCGCGACCTCGGCCGGGCTCTCGCCCCACATCGTGCGGTCGCGGTCGTTCCCCTCCTCGTACTGGAAGAACATCGTCGCCATGACCGGCAGGTCGGCGACCTTCCGGCACGCGCGCACGGCGGCCGTCGCCTCCTGCGGGAACATCATCGTCTCGACGGCGAACAGGTCCACGCCGCCCTCGGCGAGGGCCTCGGCCTGCTCGCGGAACGTCGTCTCGTACTCCTCGTCGGTCACGCCCGCGTCGAGCGCGTAGTCGAGGGGGAGCCGGCTCGTCGGGCCGATCGAGCCCGCGATGAAGCCGCCGCCCGGGTCCGCCGCCCGCGCCAGCCGCGCGCCCTTCTCGTTGAGCTCGCGCGTGCGGTCGCCGATCCGGTACTCGTCGAGCTTGAGCCGGGTGCCGCCGAACGTGTTGGTCTCGACGATCTGGCTGCCCGCGTCGAAGTACGCCCGGTGGATGCCGCGGACGACGTCGGCGTGCGTGTCGTTCCAGAGCTCGGGGCAGGCCCCGTTGGCGAGGCCGGCGGCGAAGAGCATCGTCCCGTAGCCGCCGTCGAAGACGAGCGTCTCGCCCGCCCGGACGCGCTCGAGGACCTCCCGGCCGCGCGCCGTCACGGGGCGACCGCGGCCCCGACGCCCATGAGCGCCTTGGCCTTGACCACGGCGAGCGTCGAGTCCTTGGCGTAGCCGTCGGCGCCGATCTCGTCGGCGAAGGCCTGGCTCACCGGGGCGCCGCCGATCATCACCTTGACCCGCGCGCGCAGGCCCGCGCGGACCAGCGCGTCGATCGTGCGCTTCATGGCGGGCATCGTGGTGGTCATGAGCGCCGAGATCCCGACGATCGTGGCGGCGTGCTCCTCCACGGCCTTGACGAACACGTCGGGCGCCACGTCGCGGCCCAGGTTGACGACCTTGAAGCCGGCGCCCTCGAGCATCATCGCGACGAGGTTCTTGCCGATGTCGTGCAGGTCGCCCTGGGCGGTGCCGATGACGACCACGCCGAAATAGTCGTCGCCGCGCGCGGCGGCGGTGATGAGCGGCTTGAGGAGGTCGAGGCCCGCGTACATCGCGCGCGCCGAGAGCAGCACCTGCGGCACGTAGTACTCGTTCCGCCGGAACTTCTCGCCGACCACGTCCATGCCCGGGATGAGCCCCCTGAAGATCAGCGTCTTGGGGTCCATCGAGAGGTCGAGCCCTTCCCGCGTCTTGCGCGCGACCGTGTCCTTGTCGCCGAGGATCAGCGCGCGCGCCATCGTCGGGTAGTCGAAATCGTCTGCGCCCATGCGACCTCCCGCGTCCCGGTCTCCCGCGTATCTTAGCGCGATTTTCGCGCGAGGAACTCGGAGATCGCCGCCACGACCTCGGGGGCGACGCGCATGAACTGCAGGCCCGCGGCCTCGTCGGTTCGCCACGCCACGCGGCTCTCGGCCTCGATGGGGTGCGGGAGCGCGGGGTCGCCCTCGCAGCGCACGCGCACGGGCGCGTCCACGGCGAAGCCCTCGGGCAGGGCGGCGACGGCGACGCCGTAGCTCCCGAGGTCCCGGCCCGCCACCCGGACGACGCCCCCCGCGCCCTCGACGGTCACCGTGGCCCCCTCGAGGGGCGCCCGCGGGTTCCGGCGCTGGTCGGCGGGCACGATGGCGTAGATCCGCACCGGCACGGCCCGGTCCTTGACCGCGACCGTGTCGAGCTCGCGTGTCAGGAACCGGCCCTGGACGCGCTCCCAGGTGGCCTCGCTGACGATGATCGAGGCCGGATACTCCTTGGTGAGCGCCTCGAGGTGCGCGGCGACGTTGACCACGTCGCCGATGGCCGTGAACTCGAGACGCTGCCGCGACCCCATCGTGCCCACGATCGCCTCGCCCGTGTTGACGCCGACGCCGTTCTCGAGGGGCGCCCCGAGCCGCGCCTGCCACCGCTCCGAGAGCGCGCGCGTGCGCTCGCGCAGCTCGAGGGCCGTGCGCACCGCGCTCGCCGCGTGGTCGGGGTCCTCGATGGGCGCGTTGTAGAGGGCCATGATGCAGTCGCCGATGTACTTGTCCACCGTGCCGCCGTTCTGGAAGACGATCTCGGTCATCTCGCTCATGTACTCGCCGAGCATCTCGACCACCTCCTCGGCGCGGTTGCGCTGGGAGATGGCGGTGAAGCCGCGGATGTCCGAGAAGAGCACGGTCACCTCCCGGCGCGCCGAGCCGAGCGCCCGGCCGGGATCGCGCACGATCTCGCGGACGACGGCCGGCGAGAAGAACTGGGCGAGCCGGCGCCGCTCGCGCTGCTCGCGGACGTAGCCCGCGACCACGGCCGAGCCGTACCCGAGGACCAGCGCGAGCGTGGGGGCGATCGCGCGGAGCCACACGTCGAGCGCCACGAAGGCGCCGTACGTCACCGCCGCGAGCGCGCCCCAGAGCAGCACCGCGCCCGCGAGCGCGCGCGCCGGCCGCAGCCGGACGAGCAGCGCCGCGCCGACGAGCCCCGCGGCCAGGGCGGCGAGGGCGCTCGTCCAGGCGGGCACCTCGCGGAGCCCGATGCCGCGGAGCAGCGTCTCCAGGACGTTGGCGTGGAACTCCACGCCGGGCATCGTGCGCGCGGGCGCGAACGGGGTGGAATACACGTCCTGGAGGATCAGGCTCGTGGCGCCGACCAGGACGATCTTGCCCCGGAACGTGTCGGGCGGCACCTCGCCCTGCACGACCCGGTGGTACGGGATCCACGGGAAGGTCTTCGGGCCGCCGCGGAAGTTGACCAGGACCTCGGCCCGCGCCGGCAGCGGCGCGGCCGGCACCCCGCCGGCCTTCGCGAGCCCGTGCAGGATCGCGTCGAACGACGGGATGACCTCGGCGCCCAGCGGGTAGCGGAGCGGGACCCGGCGCAGGGTGCCGTCCGGGTCCACGGAGACGCTGACCGGCCCGACGCCGGCGGCGCCGCGCCGGATGACCGGCAGGGGCTTGTTGAGATCGGCCTTCCGGACGACGATCGTGGCCAGGGTCTCCGCGACCTGCGTGATCGCGGCCGCGAGGACGACGTTGCCGGCGCGCTCCACCGAGCCGCCGAGGAACTCGTCGTCCGCGCGCCCGCGCGTCGACGGCTCCGGGAACATCACGTCCATCCCGATCGCGATCGGGCGGCCCGCGTTGATCGTCTCGATCAGGTTGGCGTGGAGCGCCCGCGGGAAGGGCCAGGGCAGGTCGAGCTCGTCGAACGAGTCCTCGTCGATCGTCACGATCACGATCGGCGCGGCCGGCGCGCGCGCCCCGCGCAGCTCGAAGAGCCGGTTGAGCACCGCGAGCTCGACCGGCTCGAGGGCGCCGAGCACGACGAGGACGGCCGTGACGACACCGGCGGCCAGCCCCCAGAGGAGCGTCCGGGCTGCGGTCATCGCCTTCCAATGTATGCTAGTATCGCCGCGGAATGAAGATACGGGTGCTCGGCGCCTTCGGAGGCGAAGGGCTTGGGCATCGCCCGTCCTCCTTCCTGATCAACGACCGCGTGCTCATCGACGGGGGCTCCGTGACGGGGGCCCTGACCGTGCCCGAGCAGCTCCGCATCGAGCACGCGCTCGTCTCCCACGCCCACCTCGACCACATCGCCGGGCTCGTCTACCTGACCGAGACCCTCGGCTTCTGCGAGACCGGGGCGGCCGTCACGATCGCGAGCATCGACCCCGTGGTCACGACGCTCCGGGCGGGCGTGTTCAACAACGTCCTCTGGCCCGACTTCAGCCGGATCCCGCACGCCGACGTCCCGGTGGTGAAGTACCGCACGCTGGTCGAGGACGTCGAGCAGCGGCTCGGCGACCTCTGGGTGACGCCCGTCCAGGTCCAGCACACCGTGCCGACGGCGGGCTTCATCGTGCACGACGGCTCGACCGGGCTGATCTACTCGGGCGACACCGGGCCGACGGCCGCGCTCTGGGCCGCGGCGCGGGGGCTCCACGGCCTCCGCGCGGTGATCCTCGAGTGCGCGTTCCCGAACCGGCTCGCGCAGCTCGCGGACATCGCCAAGCACATGACGCCCGACCTGATCCGCCGCGAGCTCGACAAGCTCCCGCCGGACCTCCCCGTCTGGATCTTCCACGTCAAGCCCCAGTTCCACGAGGAGGTCGCCGAGGAGCTGGAGCGGAGCGGCGGCGACCGCGTGCAGCTGCTCGAGCAGGACCGGACCTACTCCCTCTAGGCCTCGGGCACGAGCACGACCGTGTCGCTCGAGACCTCGACGCGCACGCGGTCGTCGAGCCTGAAGATGCGGGTGTCCCCGGTCGAGGGCACCTCGACGCGCACGGGCAGGCTGCCGCCGATCTCGACCTCGTAGATGTGCCGCGCGCCCTCGAACACGCGCAGCGCGACGCGGCCGGGGATCCCCGGACCGCGCGCCATCGCCGCCTCGGTGATCGAGAGCGTCTCGGGCCGCAGGACGAGGAGCCCGCGGCTCCCCTCGCGGAACGCGCCGATGCCGGCGACGGGGACCCGGTGGCCGCCCTCCGTCTCGACGACGACGCCGAGCTCGCGCACCTCCTCGACCCGCACGGGCAGGAAGTTGGCGGGCCCGAGCGCCTCGGCGACGGCGCGGCTCGAGGGCCGATGATAGAGCGCGTCGGGGTCGCCGACCTGCAGCAGCCGCCCGTCCTCCATCACCGCGATCCGGTCGGAGAGCGCGAGCGCGTCTGCGGCGTTGCGCGTGGCGTGGAGCGTGGTCACCGCGAGGTCCCGGTGGAGCTTCGCGAGCTCGAGGCGGAGCGTCTTGCGCGCGACCGGGTCGATGTTCGCGAGCGGCTCGTCGAGCAGCAGCACGCGCGGCTCCACGGCCATCGCCCGCGCGAGCGCGAGCCGGCGCCGCTGCTCGATCGTGAGGTCGCCCGGGCGTCGCGCCTCGAGGCCGGCCAGGCCGAGGCGCCGCAGCACGGTCTCCACCTTGCGCCCGACGTCCGCCCGCGGGAGCCCCTGCTGCTCGAGGCCGAACGCGACGTGCGCGGCGACCCCGAGGTGCGGCCAGAGCGCGCCGTCCTGGAAGACGTAGCCGACGCCGCGCCGCGCGGGCGGCACGGCGGAGATGTCGTGGCCGTCCACGAGCGCGCGCCCGGCGGTCATCGGCAGGAAGCCGGCGACCGCGCGCAGCACGTCCGACTTGCCGGACTTCGGCGGGCCCAGGAAGGTGAAGAACTCGCCGTAGCGGACGTGCACCGACACGTCGCGCACGCCGGGGGGGACGCCGCCGCGCGTCGCGAGCCCCTCGATCCGGACGTCGACGAGCGGCCGGCCGCTCACGCGCGCGCCCTCCCGGGGCGCGCCGCGGCGCGCGGCAGGCACGCCGCGCCGATCGCGGCGAGGACGAGGGACGTCCGGCTGCGGAAGGGCAGGCTCACGTCCACGAAGGACCAGGAGAACGCGTGACGCGGGGCGCGCCGTGGAAGTCGGGGCTCATCAGCGACCCCGGAATCTTAGCACGATGCGCGCCGGGCGCCGGGACGGGGAGGCCGCGCCGGCGTGCCTTGCGCGGCGCCGGGCACTGGTGTAAACGGAGGACTGAACACGAGGAGGGTTCCATGCCGGAGCATGACGGAGGCAAGGTCGGGGCGCTGCCCAAGGAGCTCGTCGGGGCGGACTGCCCGCGTTGCGGGTTCAAGATCTCGCAGGACACCGAGGTGACCTTCAGCCGCGAGGACTCGTTCTTCGTGGGCTACTCCCTGACCTGTCCCGCGTGCGGCAACGAGTTCTGCTACACGCTCTACTTCAAGTAGGAGGCGCGCCATGGCGACGAGGGCGAACGCAGCAGCGACCGCGGAGAGCCCGCGGGTCGCGTACAAGGACCTGCGCGACTGGATCTCCGCGCTGGACGCCGCCGGCCAGCTCGCGCGCGTGCGGGCGGAGGTCGACTGGAACTGCGAGCTGGCCCACATCACGCGGCGCACCTGGGATACCCACGGGGACGCCTCGCCCGCCCTGCTCTTCGAGAACATCAAGGGCTACCCGGCGCCGGGGCCGAGCAAGGTCTTCGTCGGGACCTTCCGCTCCTGGTACCGCACGGCGATGATGCTGGGGCTCGACCCCGCGGTCACGACCCGCGCCGGGCTGCTCCGGGTGCTGCGCGAGCGCATCAACGACCGCGACCGCTTCCTGCCGCCCCGCGTGGTCTCCTCGGGGCCGGTGAAGCAGAACGTCGTCACCGGCGGCAAGGTCGACCTGACGATGTTCCCGGTGCCGATGTTCGGCGAGCGCGACGGCGGCCGCTTCATCGGCACCATGCACTCGGTCATCACGCGCGACCCCGACACCGGCTGGGTCAACGTCGGGACCTATCGCATGATGCTCCACAACGGCCAGGAGACCGGGATCCAGATCGACCCGGCCAACCAGCACATCGGCCAGCACTACTGGAAGTACATCGAGCGGAACGAGCCGATGCCGGCGGCGATCGTGATCGGCCAGGAGCCGGCGCTGACCTTCATGGCCGCGTCGCCCACGCTCGACCCGGTGTCCGAGCTGGACATCGCGGGCGCGATCCGCGGCGCGCCGATCGACGTCGTCAAGTGCGAGACGAGCGACCTCTACGTCCCGGCCAACGCCGAGATCGTCCTGGAGGGCACCATCCACCCCAAGGAGCGGAAGCTCGAGGGCCCGGGCCCCGAGTACGCCGGCTACTACGCGAACCAGCCCGGCATGAAGCCGGTCTTCCGCTGCAAGGCCGTCACGTTCCGCGACGACCCGATCTTCCGCGCCACGCCCGAGGGCCACCCGATCAACGAGGACCACATGATGCTGGCGATCAACACGTCCGTGTACGTGACGGACGCGCTGGCGCGGGCGGGCGTGCCGGGGGTCCGGGAGGTGGCGATGCCGCTGGACGCGTGCGGCTACGGCATCTGCGTCGTGTCGATCAAGCCGGCCACCGAGGGCCACGCCGACTGGGTGGCGAGCGCGATCTGGGGCACGAAGATGAACATCTGGTGCTTCAAGTACGTGATCGTCGTCGACGAGGACATCGATCCCTGGAACATGGAGCAGGTGAACTGGTCGGTCGTCTGGCGCGCCAAGCCGAGCGAGGACATCAAGATCTGGCCGCGGCACAAGGGCTCGCGCCTCGACCCGCGGGTCCCGCCGGAGGAGAAGGGCTTCCAGGACCGGGTGCTCATCGACGCGACGCGCCCGTATCACTGGGCGCCGCGGGACATCTGGGGCGCCGACGGCGTCGGCAAGGGCATCCCGCTCAAGTTCCCGCCGACGAGCCGGCCGCGCTCGGACACGGCCCTGCGCGTCAACCAGCGCTGGAGCGAGCTCGGCATCCAGCCGACCAGCCGCTACATCGGCAAGCCGGAGGGGATCTTCAAGCGCTGGTGGGAGGACGCGGAGATCATCGCCGCCCGCGACCTCAAGATCATGCCGTAGCGCCGGGGCGCACCATGATAACTTGCAAGGGAGCGGTCCCACTCTGCTTGCCTGTGGGGAGGGGCGCGATCCCTCCCCAAGGAGGGTCCCGTCATGGACGCGACCGCTGGCCCGCCGACGGCTCCCCCGACAGCCTCCGTGGCGCCCCGCCCGGAACACGGCGCCCTCGCCCAGTTCATGCTCAGCTTGATCAAGGCCATGATCCAGACCGGATACTACGCAGCGGACCACCCGGAGGCGAAGAAGGCCCTCTCCAGCCTCTACGGGGAATTCCGGCAGGTGATCGGCGACCGGTCGGAGCTGACCTGCCTGCTTGCAGGCACTCAGAGCGGTCGCACCATCCTCATCGATGGCTACGAGGCGACTCCGCTCTCGCTGGACCAGGTGATGATGAAAGGGATGGCGCAGCTGTTCACGCCGAAATTCATCGAGTTTTTCGATCGGTGGGCCCTGCTGAGCTTTTCGCTCAAGGCCGACCTCACGGCCGAGGAATTCCAGGCCTTCGTCGAGCTGATGGCCCAACTCCCCGTCGCCGGTCCGGACACCGGGCACGAGCGCCAGCGGCTCACCCAGGCGCTGCTGGACCACCACATCCTCCACATCTCCACGGTGTTCAACGACGACCTGGTCGGACGAGAGCGGCGGCTGTCGTGGCGAGTGCAGATGGCCCTGAGCCGACTGCGGCGCGATCTGCGGATGCTCCCGCTCTACCAGCGCGCCACCCCGGAGCAGCTCCGCCGGATCAAGATCCAGATCATCGACGACGTGGTCCGTCCGGTCCGAGCCCCCGAGCTGCTGACGGAGTTCCTGCTGAACTGCGACCTGGTGGCCGCGGACATCGCCGTGCTGGAAGAGACCCAGGTCGAGCGGGAAGTCATGGCCCGCCTGTCCAAGGAGATGCTGCCCCTGACGCTCCGCCAATTCCTCAAAGACCTGGACCGGGTGGCGGCGACCCGCGAGGGACCGTCCCCGGAGATGACGCGGCGGTTAGACATCCTCCGCGGCATCGTGGAGAGGCTCCGCGCGGAGGGATGCGCCATCGAGCACGATCTGCTCGAATCGCTCCTCGAGCGGCAGGTGGTCTCGCTCGAGGATCTGCCGCCCGATCTCCGGCGCACCGTGGAGACATCGCGGCTGACGGAGGCCTTCCTGGCGGCGAAGGACGCCCACCTGGCGGCTCTCGGTCGCATCGCGGCGGACGCGGCGGGGACGCGCCTCGCCGCCCTGGTGTCCCAGGTATTCCCGGAACTCCTGCGCCGCAGGGACTACCAGGTGGTCGCCGAGCTCCTGCGCGCGATCCGGGAAGGCGCGCGCGACCCCGCGACGCCCCCGCTCCTCGAGCGGCTGGCGGCGCAGCTGCGCCAGGCGGCGGCCGACGAGCAGAGCATCGCTGGCGCCATCGAGGACCTCGGCCGCCAGGACAAGGCGGGGCGCAGCCGCCTCGTCGAGATCCTCGCCTTCATCGGGGATGCGGCGGGACCCGGACTCGTGGAGGCCTACGCGACGAGCGACAACAGGTCGGTCCGGGTGGACGCGTTCGAGGCGCTCAGACAGATCGGGGCCTGCGCCCTCAACCCCTTCCTGGCGCGGCTGCCGGACATCGAGCGCGAGTGGCCCATGATCTGCCACGCCCTCCTGGCTGCGGCCGACCTCGGAGAACCCTCCCTGGCCCAGGCGATCGCCAAGTTCCTTCACCATCCCCACGCGCACGTTCGCCAAGCCGCGCTGACGGCATGCTTCAAGCTTGAGGGCGCCCGCGCGGAACCCCGCTTCCTGGAGGCCCTCAGGGACCGAGACGCCGCCGTCCGGCAGGCGGCCGTCGAATGCCTCGGGCGCGCGCAGAGCCGACACGCCCAGGCCCTGGAGTTCTACGCGAGATGCCTGGACCTCGCGGACCCCGCGGCACCCCGGGAGGACGACGCGGTGCTGCTCCAGGTTTGTCAGGCCATGGCCAGCCTGGGCGGCCGGTCGCCGGAGGAGGCGAGCAGAGCGGAAGCGATGCTGCTCGCGGCCATGCAGCCCTCGGAGCAGAAGGGGCTCCTGGGCCGGCTCAAGAAGGGCCACCACCGGCACAGCGACAAGGTCCGAGCGAGCCTCTGCAAGACCCTGGGCACCGTGGGCACGGCGAGGGCCGTCGGCCTCCTCGGCCACGTGGCCGCGACCGAACGGTCGCAGGTGGGAGAGGCGGCCAGAGCCGCGGCGCGCCAGATCCAGGAACGCGCCTCCCGGAGCGCCACGGTCTAGCAGCGAGCGTTGGGCCGTAACTGCTCGAGCACGCAGAACCCCTGGGCCTCGATGCCGAGGGCGACGTTGAACTTGCTGCGGAAGTTCTCGAGCGCGACGGCGGCGGTCAGCTCGACGACCTGCGCCTCGTCGAAGTGGGCGCGCACGCGCGCGAACAGCGCGTCGTCCACCCGCCGCTCGGAGTAGGTCATGGCCTCGGCGTACGCGAGCGCGGCGCGCTCGGCCTCGCCGAAGTGCCCGCTCTCCGCCGCCCGCGCGACCGCGCGGATCTTCTCCTCCGAGGCGCCCGCCTGCATCCCACGGGATGCGTTGATGTCGATTCAGAACGGGCAGCCGTTGATCAGCGCCACGCGCAGATAGACGAGCGCCAGCAGCTCCTGCGGGAGCCGCCCCGAGCGGTCCACGGCCGCCGAGAGCTGCTTGGCGGCCTTCATGATCCCGGGCGTGTGGGCCTGGACCTTGGTCGTGTTCAGCAGGAAGCCGAAGGTCTCGCGCTCCTTCGCGAACGTCTCGCCGAGGATCGGGTCGTCGCCGGGCTCGTCGATCTCGCGCACGCGTGGCATGGCGTGAGTATACCCCAGCGTCAGCGTCCTCCGGGCGTCCGCGCTAGGTGCGCCTCGATCGCGGGCAGCGCGTCGAGCAGCACGCGGCCCACGACCTCAAGGCTCCGCGCCGAGACCTGGTCCAGCGTGTCCCCCGGCGTGTGCCACGGCGGGAAGTCGAAGTCGATCAGGAGCGCCGCCGGCACTCCGTGACGGAGAAACGGGGCATGATCGTCCTCCACCGGCAGCGGGTCGTCGGAGAAATGGGCGCCGTAGCCGAGCCGCCGTGCGCTCGCCCAGACCAGGTCCGTGAGCCACGGTGTCGAGAACGCCTCGCGGCGAATCCCGAGGTCGCGGTCGCCGATCATGTCGGCGACGAGCACCGCGCGCGGCAGCCGGCCCGCGCGCCGCAGGTCCTCCGCCATCCGCCGCGAGCCGTAGAGGCTGTCGGCGGCGGTCCACGTCACGCGCGCCTCCTCGCCGTCGAACCAGGCGATCCAGTACGTGAACTCGCGCGGGCGCGCGTGCAGGCGCCGCGCCAGCTCGAGGAGCAGCGCCGCGCTCGAGCCGCCGTCGTTGGCGCCGACGAAGCGGAACTCGCGGAAGAGCTTCGTGTCGTAATGGCCGCCGAGCAGGATCACGTCGGGCCGCCGCCCCGGGAGCACGGCGACCACGTTCGCCATGGGGAGCCGCCCGTGCGGCGTGGCGGCCTCGAACGGCTGCACCTCCGCCCGGATCCCCGCGGCGCGCAGCCGGTCCACGAGGTAGCGGCGCGCCTGCGCGGCGGCGGCCGAGCCCGCGGGCCGGGGCCCGAGCGCCACCAGCCGCTCGACGTGGCGCAGGGCCGCGCCGCCGTCGAAGGGCTCGTCCGCGGCCGCGGCGCCGGCGAGCGCGGCGAGCAGGAGCGCGCCGAGGCCCCGCGCGCGCAGCCTCACGGGCGCACCCCGACGGCGCCGTAGTAGTTCATCGTCAGCACGAAGCGCCCGCGGGCGACGAGCGCGGTGAAGCCGTCGAGCCAGCGCTGCGCGGCCGCCGCGTCCACGAGCCCGAAGCGGACGGCGTTCGCGGCGCGGCGCTCGAGGAACGACTTGCTGAACGGCTCGAGCGTCGTGTCCTGGTAGACGTCGGTGAGCAGGCGCACGCGCTCGAGGCCGGCGTCGAGCAGGAGCCCCGGGAGCCGCCGGCCGCTCCACGGCTCGGCGTAGATGCGCGCGGCGACCCCGCGCATGATCCGGTCCGTCAGCGCGCGGTCGGGGTGCGTGACCGCGATCACGCCGAAGTCCTGGTCCTGCAGCGCGACGCGCCCGCCCGGGCGCGTGACCCGCGCCATCTCGCGGACGACGCGCAGCGGGTCGGCGACGTGCAGGATGACCGTGACCGCGAGCGCCGCGTCGAAGCGCGCCGCGGCGAAGGGCAGGCGTGCGCCGTCGGCCGCGCGCAGGCTGATCCGCGCCGCGCCCCGCGCCGGCCGGCAGAGCCGCCGCGCCAGCGCCAGGATGACGCGGCTCGGGTCCACGCCGACGACCGCGCCCCGGCGGCCGACGAGCGCCGCGACGTCGCGGAGGACGACGCCGGTGCCGCAGCCGACCTCGAGCACGCGCGCGCCGCGGCGGATCGGCACGAACCGGAGGAAGCGCCGGCGCAGCCGGGCCTGGGTCGGCGTGCGGCCGCGCGCCTCGAGCGTGGCCGCGAGCTGCTCGGCGCTCGGCTGGGCGTCCACGTCGCGCCAGGGATCGGGATGGAGCGCGGCGCTGCGGCGCACGGGCACGGGGGTCAGTCGCCGGTGAAGCGGCCCGCGCACTCGGCGCTGCAGAAGTAGCGCGTGCCGTCCGCCGACGCGCGGGTGACGGCGCGCGACTTGACGACGTACGTCTGGCACACGGGGTCCTTGACGAGCTCGTCGGGCAGGGAGCGCGCGGGCCGCGCGGCCGGCGCGGCGAGCCGGCGCAGCAGCGTCGGCAGCAGCAGCACCAGCACCGCGACCACGACGACGAGCAGCGCGAGCCGCATCGGCCCTCAGCGGTCGGGCTTGATGGAGACCGCCCGGAGGAACTCCTTGTCCTGCGACGTGAGCTCGGCGGAGAAGGCGCCGCCCTTCTTGCTCCCGGCGAAGAAGATGCCGGTGTCGGCGCCGCGGCGGAGGATCTCCTGCACGGCCTCGCGCGCCGCCTCGGTCGCGGCCAGCGAGGCCTCGATCGTGGCGAGGAGCTTCCTCATCAGCAGGTCCGCCTGGCGCTGTCGCGGCATGCCGCCCTTACGATACCATACGGGCCGCATGGACCCGGGCTGGACGCCCCTCGAGTCACGCGCGGTCTACGCGCGCGGCCGCCTCACGCTGCGCGAGGACGCGTGGCGGCTGCCCGACGGCCAGGCGCGCGTCTATCCGGTGCTCGCGGTCGGCGTGAGCGTCGGCGTCCTCGGCTTCGTGGACGCCGGCCGCGTCCTGCTCGTCGGCCAGTACCGGCACCTGCAGCGCGCGGTCTCCTGGGAGCTCCCGGGCGGCGGCGCCCTGCCCGGCGAGGACCCGGCCGCCGCCGCCCAGCGCGAGCTCCGCGAGGAGGGCGGCTATCGCGCCGGGCGCCTCGCCCTCCTCACGCGGTTCCATCCCTCCATCGCCTACCTCGACGAGGTCGCGTACGGCTACGCCGCGTGGGACCTGGTACCCGACCCCCTGCCCGCCGACGGCGACGAGTTCCTCGAGCGGCGCGTCGTGCCGCTCGCCGAGGCCGTGCGGATGGCCGTCGAGGGCGAGATCACCGAGTCGGTCTCGAAGGTGACGCTGCTTCAGTACGTCGCGCGGCCCCCCGAGAGGTCGTAGACCGCGCCGGTCGAGAACGAGCACTCGTCGGAGGCGAGCCAGGCGACGAGCGCGGCGACCTCCTCCGGCCGCCCGATCCGCCCCATCGGGATCTTCGCGACCAGCATGTCCACCGTCTCCTTCGACATCTGGCGGACCATGTCGGTGCCGATGACCGCCGGGGCGACGGCGTTCACGAAGATCCCGCGCGCCGCGACCTCCTTGGCGAGCGCCTTCGTGAAGCCGATCACGCCGGCCTTGGCCGTCGAGTAGGGCACGAGCGTCGGGTTGCCCTCCTTGCCGGCGATCGACGCGATGTTGACGATCCGGCCGCCACCCTGCGCGAGCATGATCCGTACGGCCGCGCGCGAGACCAGGAACACGCTGGTGAGGTCGCACGCGATCACGCGGTGCCAGTCCTCGTCGGTGAGCTCCCACGTGAGCCGGGAGCCGCCCGTGATCGCGGCGTTGTTCACGACGATGTCGAGGCGCCCGAGGCGCTCGTGCGCCGTCCGGACCGCCCGCTCCACGTCCTCCGTCCGCGTGACGTCGGCGACCAGGGCGAGGCCCGCGGCGCCGAGCGATGCGGCCGCGGCCTCCACGCCGGGCGCGTCGAGGTCCACGAGCGCCACGCGGGCGCCGTCGGCGGCGAGGCGGCGGCTGATGGCGAGCCCGATGCCGCGGGCCGCGCCGGTGACGAGCGCGCCACGTCCCTGGAGCCCCATCGCGTCCCCCCTCACGCGAGCGCCTGGGCGAGGTCCTCGACCAGGTCGTCGGCGTGCTCGAGCCCCACCGAGAGCCGCAGCAGGCGCGCGGGCGTCCGCGTGCCGGGCCCCTCGATCGACGCGCGGTGCTCGACGAGGCTCTCGGTCCCGCCGAAGCTGGTCGCGCGCGTGAACACGCGGAGCCGCGCGGCGACCGCCAGCGCCTCGGGCGCACCGCCCTGCACCTCGACCGACAGCATCCCGCCGAACGCGGACATCTGCCGCCGGGCGACGTCGTGTCCCGGGTGCGTGGCGAGCCCCGGGTAGTGCACCGCCGCGACCCGCGCGTGCCCCGCCAGGAACTCGGCGACCCGCTGCGCGTTCGCCGAGTGCGCGCGCATCCGCCACGGGAGCGTGCGGACGCCGCGGAGCACGAGCCAGCAGTCGAACGGCGACGGCACCGCGCCCCCGGCCGCCTGCAGCGCGCGCACGCGCTCGAAGAGCCCGCCGGGCTCGCGCGCGACGACCGCGCCGCCCATCACGTCGCCGTGCCCCCCGAGGTACTTCGTCGTCGCGTGCACGACGAGGTCGGCGCCGAGCCGGAACGGCGACTGGAGCACCGGCGTCGCCGTCGTGTTGTCGCAGACGCAGAGCGCGCCGGCGCCGTGCGCGATCGCGGCGAGCCGCGCGATGTCGGCGAGCTTCCACAGCGGGTTCGAGGGCGTCTCGACCCAGACGAGCCGCGTGCCGGGCCGCGTCGCGCGCGCGACCGCGTCCGGGTCCGTCATGTCCACGAACGTCGTCGCGAGCCCCCACGCGGCGAACGTCTCGCGCAGCAGCCGGAGCGTGCCGTGGTAGGCGTCCGTCGGCGCCACCACGTGGTCGCCGGGCCGGAGCGCGAGGAAGACGGCCGAGGTCGCCGCCGAGGCCGAGGCGAAGGCGGCCGCCGCCGCGCCCCCCTCGAGCGCGGCCAGGCACGCCTCGAGGTCGTTCCGGTTCGGGTTGGCGTTGCGGCTGTAGAGGTAGCCGCGCGGATAGGACCCGTCCGGCGCGCGCTCGTACGTCGTCGAGGGATGGATCGCGGGCGTCACCGCGCCGGTCGCGGGATCGACCGCGCGGCCCGCGTGGACGGCGATGGTCTCGATTCTCATGCGGCTTCCCCCTCGCGGCTGTCGTGGGAGGTCCAGGCCTGGGTGCGGCGCGTGACGCCCGCCAGCAGCCACCAGTAGACGAGGCGCACCGCGAGGCCGATCGCGATGATCAGGACGGACATCGCCGCCGCCTGCGCGGTGTCGCCCGCGTCGTCCATCAGGAGGACCGCGACCGCCGCCAGCTCGGTCCCCGGCGCCACGAGGAAGACGACCGCCGAGAGCGTCACCATCGCGTTCAGGAAGAAGTACATGCTGATCGCGACGATCGAGGGCAGCGCGATCGGCACCGTCACCCGCGCGAACGTCCGCCAGAACGGCACGCCGAGCGAGGCCGAGACGCCCTCGAACTCGGCGTCCATCTGCTTGAGCGCGCCGGTCGCCGTGAGGAACGGGACGGTGAAGTAGTGGACCAGGTTCGAGATCACGAGGATCGCGAGCGTGCCGTAGAGGCGGTTGAGCACGGAGCCCGGCGCGTTGAAGACGAAGATGTACGCGAGGCCCAGGACCATGCCCGGGATCGACACGGGCAGCAGCGACAGCATGTAGAGGGGCGCGCGCACCGGCGTCCGGCGCTTCTCGACCAGGTACGCGCCGGCGAAGACGATCAGCGTGCCGGCGACGGCGGTCAGCGTCGCGACGACCACGCTGTTGCCGAGCGGCGCGTAGCCGCCGATCGTGTCGAACGCGTAGTGCTTGAGCGTCGGCGTGAGGTCGTAGGGCCAGCGCCGCACGAGCGAGCTCACGAGGAGCGCGGCGTAGACGGCCGCGATCGCCGCCGCCACGAGCCCGCAGTAGGCGGTCAGGAGCCCGTCGGCGAGCGGCCGGAGCCGGGGCACGAGCGGCCGGGCGGCGGAGCCGATCAGCGCGTACTGGCGGCGCTGGACCATCCGGTCCACCACGAAGGCGACCAGCGCCGGGATCAGCAGCACGACGGAGACGGTGGCGCCCATCGTGAAGTTCTGCTGGCCGATGACCTGGTCGTAGATCTCGGTCGCCATCACCGAGTACTTGCCGCCGATGACCTTGGGCGCGCCGAAGTCGGTGAGCACGAGCGTGAACACGACGAAGCAGGCGCTCATCAGGCCGTACTTGACGCCGGGCAGCGTGACCGTGAGGAACGTCTTGAGGCGCGAGGCGCCGAGCGCGGCGGCGGCGTCGTAGAGCCGCGCGTCGGTGGCGGAGAGCGCGGCGACCAGGATCAGCATCGCGTGCGGGAAGCAGTAGAACACCTCCGCCAGCACGATGCCCTTGGCCCCGTAGATGCCGACGTTCACGCCCGTCCAGCGCGTGACCATCCCGTTGTTGCCGAAGAGGTAGATGAACGCGAGCCCCTGGACGAGCGAGGGCGCGAAGATCGGCAGCATCGCGGCGAGGCGGAACAGGCCGCGCCAGCGCACGCGCGTGCGCGTGAGCGCGTACGCGTAGACGAACGCGAGCGCGACCGTGACGATCATCGCGAGCACCGAGACCGTCAGGCTGTTGGTGATCGACGCGGCGATCGCCGGGGTCGCGAAGTAGCGCACGTAGTTCCGGGCGCCGACGAACCGCCCGCCGTTGTCGAGCAGGCTGCGCCAGAGCACGTGCAGCATCGGGTAGAGGACGAACAGGTAGAGGAACGCCGCGAACAGCGCCACGAGCCCGTACCCCAGGACGGTCTCCCGGTCGAGCCGATGGCCGACGGTGCGCTCGGGGATCGCGCCGGCCCCGCCCGCGCGCGTCGCCATCACCGCGAGTGCCCCGTCCGCGACATCATGTCAACGGTCGCCGCACGCCGGGCGGCCCGGACGCCACG
>Ga0209751_10001905_pt1 | contig 21208 bp, 18 predicted proteins | sample RifCSP13_1_FD_184019 | JGI IMG/M metagenome (GOLD analysis project Ga0209751, IMG submission 184019) | Soil microbial communities from Rifle, Colorado - Rifle CSP2_sed 13_1 (SPAdes) (version 2) | ecosystem: Environmental > Terrestrial > Deep subsurface > Rock core/Sediment | place: Rifle... | reverse complement strand
CCACCGCCGCTCCCTCCGGCGCAGACGCGGTGAACAAAGCGCAGGAGCAATCCGCGCTCGCCGGAGCGTCGGCGCCCGAAGCGCCGCAGGGCGAAGCCGCGAACGTGGTGAAAGTCGTCGGCGCGCGCACTTTTGTCTTCAGCAACGGCGCGTGGATTGACACCGGCTTTGATCCCTCGACGATGAGAGCCGCGCCCGTCGGGTTTGCCAGCGACGATTATTTCTCGCTGCTCGCCGCCCGGCCCGAGCTTGCCCCGGCCTTCGCCCTCGGCTCGCGCGTCATCGCGCTGGCGAATGACGGCGCGGCCTACGAAGTCGTGGAGGCGGGCGTCCAATCGAACGCCACGACTGTTCCGCCCCTCAACCTGCCGCCGACTTACACGCCTGAAGCCGTCGCGCAGGTCACGCCTGAACCCGGCGCGACGCGCGCGGGGACGGGCGCGGGGACCGCGGCCCCTACGCCTTCACCGGCCCCTGGTGGTCGCAGCGGGGGCCTGTGCTCCGGCGCATTCCTCGTCCCGCTGTTGGTAGCCGTTCCCTTCCTCCTTCGGAGAAGGAACAAATCCTGATCCTTGCAGAACACAGACCGGTCAGGTCCGCTTCGCGAGACCTGACCGGTCTGATTTACAGAACATGAAATTCTCATAGCACACTCAGGGCTATAATCCGTCATGGAGGCCGGATCATGCCACGCCCCCACACTCCCACACTCCCTTACCTTGCTCTCCTCCTCGCCTCGCTGGCCTGCAACACCCTCCAGCCGCCCAGGCCCGCCCTTACCTGGGACACCACGCCCGCGACAGTGATTATCGAGTTGACGACTTCTGGCGGCCTCGTGCCGATGGAATATGTGATGAACGCCCTTCCGACTGCGCGCCTCTGGGGCGATGGGCGCATGATCTGGGTGGAATACACCTCCGGCGGCGGGCGGCGCGTGCTGGAGGGACATCTCTCCGCGCAGGAGATGACCGACCTGCTCACACAGATTTCAGACGCGGGTTTCTTCGGATGGGCAAATTATTACCGGCCGCGCGCTCAGGTCTTTGACGCCGGAACGACGACGCTTACCGTCAACTTGCCCTTGCAGACGAAGAGCGTCTCCGAATACGCGGGCGAGGGGGCGCCCGAGAAATTTCACGCGCTGACCGGACTGCTCAGCAGCGGCGCGGGGGCGAGCGGGGCCGAATTCGTCCCGGCCAAAGGCTACTTGCTGGCCTTCCCGCGCGGGGAAGCCAGCGGGCAGGCCCAATATCACTGGCCCGAAAGCAGCCTGGGTTATGGACTGGATCAGGCGGTCAGCGGGATATACATCGAGGGCGAGGGATTAGAGTTCGCGTGGAAAGCGGTTAACGAAAGCCAGTTCGCAATTATCGAGTCCGGCGGGATGGATTACCAGATCGCGGTGCAGATTCCGGGCGTGAGTCAGCAAGAGCCGCCCGCCGGGCCATAGGCAGAGACGCGCCTTGTGGCGCGTCTCTAAAAAAGACCCGGTTATCGGTTGTTACGGCGTCCAGAGCGTCCCATCCGGCCAGCGGCTCTGGGTCCACTCGATAGGCGGGATCGAGATCGGGAACTTGGCGGCTTTGGCCTCGTCAATGTCCACGCCCCAGCCAGGCTGGTCGTTGGGCCACAAGTAGCCCGCGCGCAGTTCCGGCGCGCCAGGGAAGACTTCGAGCAGCGGCTCGCCAAAGAAGATCACTTCCTGAATCCCGAAGTTGTGGCACGCCAGATCGAGGTGCAGGTTGGCGGCGTGGCCGATGGGCGAGACATCGCCCGGGCCGTGCCACGCAGTGCGCACGCCGAAGGCCTCGCACAGCGCAGCCAGCTTGCGCGCCGGGGTGAGGCCGCCTAACTGCGAGATGTGGGCTCGGATGAAGTCAATCAACTGCTCGGCGATGAGCGGCCGCCACTCCAGCGGATTGTTGTGCAGCTCGCCCATGGCGATGGGCGTGGCGCACTGCTCGCGCAGGCGGCGGAACCATTCGATCTGATCCGGCGCGAGTGGGTCTTCCAGGAAGAACAGGCGGTACGGCTCCAGCGCCTTGGCCATGCGGATGGCGTCAATCGGTGCGAGGCGCTCATGGATGTCGTGCAGCAAGAACAGGTCGTAGCCGATCTTCGAGCGCACGTAGTCGAACAGGTTAATCACCGAGCGCGAGTATTTGTCCGGGTCGTAGTACGCGCCGGGGAAGTTGCTGTTCAGGCGGTCCATCAGCTTCATGCGATGGGTGGCTTGCGGCGCTTTCTTGCTTGGCCGTGCGGTGCGCTTGCTGATATCTTTGACGCGCCCGCCGTAACCGCCCATCTGGCAGCGCACGGCCAGCGCGCCCCACTCCTGATACTTGAGGACGTTTTCCAACACCTCCTGCGGGCTGCGCCCGTCGGCGTGGCGGTACACCATCGCGGCCTCCCGGCACTTGCCGCCAAGCAGGTCGTACACCGGCATGTTGGCGACTTTCCCCTTGATATCCCACAGCGCCATGTCCACGCCGCTGATGGCGTTGTTGAGCACCGGGCCGTTGCGCCAGTAGGAGTTGACGTACATCATGTGCCACAGGTCTTCGACGTTGGCCGGGTCGCGCCCTCGCAGGAGCGGATCAAGATACTCGTCCACCGCTTTCGCCACCAGCGTGGGGCGCTGGGTGAACGTGGCGCAGCCGAGGCCGTACAGCCCGGGCTGGTCGGTTTCGACTTTCACCACGACGAGCGCGATGCCGTCGGGTGCAGTGAGGATGGATTTGACTTTGGTGATTTTCATGGTGAGTGCCCAAACCTGTCAGGTCTCTCAAGACCTGACAGGTTTCTAAATTATGACCACAACCGGTCCCAACTCCGCTCGGCGTCCCACTCAGGCGTCGGCTCGAAGAAGCCGTGGTCTTCGCGTCTTCGTTGAGCGTGAAGCCCAGCCCCGGCGCATCGGGCACGGGGATGTAGCCGTCCTGGATGATCGGTTTCGGCCCGCCGCCAACGAAGTCGTTCCAGAACGGCGCATCGCTGAAGTGATGCTCGAGGGCGATGAAGTTCTCGGTGGCGGCGGCGCAGTGCACACTCGCCATCGTGCTCACGGGCGTGCCCGCCATGTGCAGGGCCATGCTCACCCCATGCTCCTGCGCCAGGTCGCCGATCTTCTTGGTCTCGAGGATGCCGCCGCTCGTCGCGAGGTCGGGGTGGATGACGTTGACGGCGCCCGCCCGCAGGAGGGGCAGGAAGCCTTCCTTAAGATAGATGTCCTCGCCGGTGCAGACGGGCGTCTGGAGGGCGCGCTCCAGCTGCACCCACTGCTCGGTGTACTGCCACGGCACCATGTCCTCCAGCCACGCCAGGTTGTACGGCTCCAGCGCCTGGCCGAGGCGGAGGCAGTCGTCGAGGCCGATGTGGCCGAAGTGATCGGCGGCGATGGGGACTTCATACCCCACCACGGCGCGCACCTGCTCGACGTATTCCGTCAGCATCCGGATGCCCGTGGGCGTGAGCCGCACGTGCGTGAAGGGGTGCTGGATGGAGTGGATATCCAACATGCGCTCCAGCGGCGTGCCGTCGTTGGCGTCGAGCATGCCCGCCGGGTAGGTCAATGCGCCTTTGACGCCGATCAACGGCTGGATGCCCACGTCCATCTTCAACAGCGTGAAGCCGCGCGCCATGCGTTCCTTCAGCCGGCGGCCCATCGCCTCGCCGGTCGGCTCGTTGGGGGTATCGCAATACATCCGGATGGCGTCGCGGAACTTCCCGCCGGCAAGCATATAGGCCGGCGCGCCGTAGGCTTTGCCCGCCAGATCCATCAGCGCCATCTCCACCGCGCACACGCCCCCGCCCTGGCGCGCGTGGTGGCCGAACTGCTTGATCTTGCGGAAGACCTTGTCCACGCTGCACGGGTTCTCGCCGAGCAGGCGGCTCTTGAGCATCAGCGCGTAGGTCTTGCTCGCGCCGTCGCGCACCTCGCCGTAGCCGCTCAGTCCCTGGTTGGTGTCAATACGGATCAGCGTGAACCGCCAGCCTTCCCAGCCGACCGTGGCCGTGCGCAGGTCGGTAATTTTGAGATCGCCGGGCCGCGAATACTGGCGGACGTAGTCTTCGGGTCGCGGGTTCATTTCTTGTTCGCTTTCTTCCAGGCCTGAAAGTCGGCTTCGATGTCGTCGCGCCAGACCGGCACGTCAATCTCGCCGCTAGAGTACCTGCCTTCGTCGAGCCGGAGCTTGCCGAACTCGTCGCGCACGCGAATAGCCTCGCTGCGTTCCACGACTTCCTGCGCCAGGTGCGGCGGGATGAAGATCACGCCGGTCGGTGTGCCCAGCACCACGTCGCCCGGCAGGACGGTGACGCCGCCGATGCGGATGGGGAGGTTTAGGCCGGCGAGCGTGACGTCGGCGATGGCGGTGGGGTCCACGCCGCGCATATAGAAATTCACGTCGGCGAGCTGGACCAGGCCTTGATAGTCGCGGATGCCGCCGTCAATCACCGCGCCGGCGCGGGTGCGGGTGCGGGTGGCGGTGCCCAGGTTGTCGCCCACCACCGTGCCATCCTTGATCTTGCCGAAGATGTCCACCACCATCACGTCGTTGAGCTGCAGGGTCTCGATGATCCACGAGTTCTGCCCGCCCACCGGGCTGCGCCCTTCGCGCAAGCCGGCCTGCTGAATCACATCATGGTAATCGGGACGATGGGGCAGGAACTGCGCCGTCACCGCGCGCCCGACCGTGATCTTGCCGGGATGCGATTGCATCCAGTTGCCCTCGAACTGGCGAGGATAGCCGTGCTCGCGCAAGACGGCCCAGGCCTCTTCAGTAGTGACCAGCTTCATGCGCTCCAGCAAATCGTCCGGCACGCGCGGGCGGCCATCGGGGAAACGGTCAAAAGGATTGAGTTGGGTGAGTTCGGTCAGGTCTTCGCGGGAAGGTTGAATGTGCATGATGTTTGGCTCCCTTTGGGTGACGATCAGGCGCGGCGAGAAGCCAGTCAGCTCTTAATCTGCCGCTCGCAGCGAGAGGCGCCCGCCAGACTATTGGGACCACGGCGTGGGTCGGCGGTCCCAGCGGTGCGCGCGTAATCTCCCGATCAAGGCCAGGTCAAGTCCGCCCGCATCGCTGGCGGCGATGTTCATTTCCACGTTCTTGATTTTTCGCATCCCGGGGATGATGGTGTCCACGTCGGGGTTGGCCAGGATGAAACGCAGCGCCATTTCGGGCATGGTCATGCCCGAGGGGATCACAGGCCGCAGGGCTTCCGCCCGCTCGACGCTGGCTTTGAGATTTTCCGGCACGAAGTAACCATTGCGCCAGTCGCCCTCCGGCCACCGGCTATCGAGGGTCAATGTTCCGGTCAGGGTGCCCTCGTCAAACGGCACCCGGGCAATCACCCCGATGTTCAGTTCACGACAGACCGGGAACAACTGGTCCTCCGGCGCCTGGTCGAAAATGTTGTAGATCACCTGCACGGCGTCAATCGCACCCGTGCGTAAAGCCCGGAGCGCATTCTCAGGTTCCCAGCGGTTGATGCTGATCCCCGCCGCCTGGATCAGGCCTTCTCGTTTCAAGTCGTCCAGGGCCTTCTGCCAACGCTCGTCGTCCGCCCACGCGTCGTCCCACACGTGAAACTGGACCAGGTCCATCTGACCCAGCCCTAGGTTTTGCAGGCTGCTTTCGACATATTGGCGGATGTGGTCGGGCGGAAACGTTTCGTCCAGGGGGTATTCGGGACGCGCCGGCCATTTGAAGTCCTTGGGCGGGATCTTGCTGGCCACATACAACTTCTGGCCGGGATGGGCGCGCACCAGTTGACCCAGGAGATGCTCACTATGCCCACTCCCATAGGCCCACGCCGTATCGAAAAAATTGCAGCCCAGTTCAACCGCCCGGTGCAGCGAGCGCAGCGACTCGTCGTCGTCGTAACCGGTCCACCCGGCCATGCCCCACATCCCATAGCCGATGTCGCTCACTTGCCAGCCCGTTCGTCCAAAGGTTCGGTAACGCATGAGTGATTCACCTTATGCATCGTGTTTCCAGCCCAGCAGGCGTTCGGCTTTCGAGCAGTCGAAGAAACCGCGCTGGCCGCTCAGGTCACCCTGGATGGGCACGTCGGGGAAGAATTCACGCGCCAGCTCAAGCGAGGGCGCGTCCATCGTCGTGTCAGGCGCGATGATGTAGAAGGCCTCGTGCCCTTTGAAGTTCGCCGTCAGCGCGAGCAGGCAAGCGCGCGCCGCCGAGTCGTAGCGGGTGTAGCCCCACAGATGCTTCGCCAGCGCCCTGCCCAGGTTCTGGTTGTGCTGGGCCGCCGTGGCCCGCTCCGGCACCACCCAGTGAAAGCGCAGGCTGGAGATCGTCATCGTCTCGTAGCGCCGCGCAATCGAGTCGCCCTGCTGTTCGCAAATCCACTTGGACAGGCTGTAGGGGTCTTCGTTGTAGGTCGGGTGCTTCTCGTCAAGCGGAAAGTAGTCGTAGCGCGGCCAGCGGCTGTAGGCCGCGCCGGTCGCGTTGACGCTGGAGGCCTGGCACACTTTGTGGATGCCCAGTTCCGCCGCCGCGCGCAGCGCGTTGTAACTGCCCACCACGTTGTTGTTGTGGACGACGTGATCGGGGTGATACCCCGGCGTGGGGATGGCGGCCATGTGCACCAGCGCCTCACACCCGCGCATCGCCTGCTCGAACTCGGCGTAGTCGGTGATGTCAGCCTGAATGAACCTGGCGTCGGGATAAGCAGCCTCGGACGCGGGCGACACGCGATCAATGCTCACGACGCTGTGCCCCTGCGCCAGCGCCATCTCCATGATCGCGCGGCCCACCCGGCCGCTGCTGCCAGTAATTGCGATTCGCATAGTCAATCCCTATGGAGATTAGAGATCGGGGGTTGATTCCAACCTCTAATCTCCAGTCTCTAACTCGCATACACCGCCTGCCGCAACCCGCGGATGTAGCCGATGGCGTACAGGCGGCCAAAGGACGAATAACCCGCGCTCTCGTTGCTGTCGCCCTCGACCGTCGGGACGTGGTCAGGGCGCAGGACGCCCTCGAAACCGATGTCTTTGTAGGCCTGCATGCACGCCAGCATGTCGGTCTTGCCCGCGTCGTGCCAGGTCTCTTCGAACTTCTCCGGCGCGCCGCGCACGTCGCGGAAGTGCACGAAGAAGATCTTGCCCTGCTGGCCAAAGCGGCGGATCACGCCGGGCAGATCGTCGGTCATCAGCGTGAAGTTGCCCTGGCAGAGCGTGATGCCGTTCATGGGGCTGGGCGCGATGTCAACCAGGCGCTGGTAGTTCTCGACGCTGCGCATGATGCGCCCCACGCCGCGAATGGGCGAGAGCGGCGGGTCGTCGGGGTGCATGGCGAGCTTGACGTTCCACTTCTCCGCGACCGGAAGCACTTTGCGCAGGAAGTATTCCAGGTTCTGCCAGAGCTCGTCTTCGCTGATAGGACCGTTTTCGGTCGGCGGTGCGCTTTGCATCAGCGCGTTGTCAAAGCTGGTGACGACCGAGCCGCCGCGCGACGGCGTACTGGTGTTGGTGCGCAGCCAGTTGAAGTCGGTCATCCACTCGTAGCACCACACTGGGATGCCCAGCCTCCCCATGTTCTCGATCAGCGTGCAGACAGTGGCGATCTCCTCGTCGCGCCCCGGCAGGCCGCGCTTGGCCTTGTTCAACGGGGGCCGCGCCTCGATCACGGATAGATTGAAGCCGCCGCTCTCGTAGCGCTGTTTCATGCGAAGCAAGGGCAGATAGTCCCACGGCGCGTCGGCCCCGTTCTGCGGGTCGTCGAACGGCAATCCGCCCACGGCCCAATCCACGCCCGCCTGCTTGGCCAGCTTCCACAGCGGCGAAGGGGTGGGGGGTAGAAATTCGGCAATTTGAATCATGGTCTTTCCTCCACGGTGATTTACGGATAGTGCACTACGTCTTAACGCGGCTCGTAGTGCGCAGTCCGTATTACGGATCATCCAGCCAGCACGACGACATTCTGCCATCCATCAGGGCGTAGACAGGATTGTGATTGTCACCTCGCGTTAGTTTGTTTGAGAGCATATTCCTCAACGCGATCCAGCCACTCATCCGTCAAGGCTTTAAACAGGGTCAGTTGTTCAACGCCCAGCGCGTGCCCGGCGCAGTCTAACACGGCAAACGTGCCTCTGGGATAGTTGTCCAAAATGCGGTAGGCCTGACGGTAACCGCACCAGTGATCAAACCGCCCGGTTAAGATGAGGGTGGGCGCGGGGAACGGCTCTGGGAGCGCGTCCACGTCGAAGGTGAAGGCGTAATGCTCGTGCAGGCGATTCAGAAATTCGTGATCGGCCATGCCGACGGCGGGCGCAATAAATTTTCTAAGCGCCTCCAGCACCGCCATGCTTTGAGCCACGACCATCCCACGCGTGTCTTGTTCATCCGGCCTCAAGGCGGCGAGAAATTCCGCATCTTCTCGCAGGACGCGGTGGGTTGGCAGGTCCCTTTGCGGCATGTTGGCTTCGATCACTGGCACAGTCAGCATCAGCCCATTCATTTGCTCACCCCGCCGATGCACCACCCCGCGCGCGAGATAGCCCCCATACGATGTGCCCGCCACCGTGAAGCGTTCGCCGGGCGCAACCGCGTCAATGAACTCCATCACCACGTCTAGCATGTGGTCTTGAAGGGTGATCCACTTTGCGCCGGGGGTCCGGCCCATGCCGGGCAAGTCGGGGTAAATCCGCCGCCACCCGGCGCGCTCCGCGAAAAGCGGCTCCATATCCGCAACCATGTGGCGATGATCGGTCGGCCATCCATGCAGCATGAGCAGGGGCCTGCCGGAGCCAACTTCTTCATAGTAGAGAGAGATATCTCTTATCTTGCATTCCATTCCGGCCTCTCCTCTTCGCCCGAGCAGAGCGCATCACGCGTTGGCAAACTTCAACCGTCCTGCATCACCGCGCTGCGCCCGCCATCAATCAGGATCGTGGTTCCCGAAATGAACCCGGCCAGCGGACTGCACAGGAACGCGCACAGCGCGCCAACATCCTCAGGCACGCCCAAACGACCCACCGGGTGCATCTGCACCACTTGCGCGCGTTTCGCATCGGGGTCGGGGAAGCCGCCGAACCACGCTTTGTTGAGCGGCGTATCCACAAAGCCCGGCGCAACGCCCACGGCGCGGATGTGCGGCCCCCACTCAATCGCCAACGACTGCACCAGCGCCGTCAGCCCAGCCTTGGCGACGTTGTAGGGAAAACAACCCGGCAAGGTGCGGTAAGCATGATTCGACGTGATGACGACGATGACCGGATGCTCAACGCGATCAAGGTGTGGCTTGGCGGCCTGCGCCACGCGCCAGTGCGCGGCCAGGTTAAGTTCGATGTTGGCTTGCCAATCCACATCGGTGGATTGCGTCACGCCCGTGAACACGTTGCGCCCCGCGTTCGATATAACAATGTCAATGCCGCCCACCTGCGTTGCCGCCCATTCGACGAAAGCGCGGGCCGCCGCCGCGTCCGCCACATCAACGGCCTGATAAAACGCGCGCCGCCCGTGCTGTTGTGCGGACGCGATAAAACGTTGTGCGCCCTCGCTCTGCGCCTCATCCAGCCCGCAACCGGCCACATCACACCCGGCCTGCGCCAGCGCGGACGCAATCCCTTGCCCGATGCCACTGCTCACGCCGGTGACGACGGCGCGCCTGTTGGTGAGGTCAATGCTCAATGTCATGTTGAGTGTGCCAGAGCGCGCTGTGCTCCACCGGTGCGCGACTAACCCGCGGCCAGGAGCATATCCATCCGGCGCAGCGCCTCGACCAGCGAGCGCCCGGAGTGATAGTTGATCTTCCAGTTGTTGCCGAGGTGATCCCACAGCGGCGCGCCATCCTCGCGCGCCAGGAAAATCCATTCCCCCACCTGGTGGTTAATCATATAGCGGTTCGAGAAATCCCAGCACAGATGGAACGCCTTCAGGTAAGCCGGGTCGCCGACCACCTCATACGCATCTAGAAAGCCGGGCAGCACTTCCATGTTCTCCCAGAACTCCTTATCGCGATTGGCAGCCGGGCCGTCGTACGGGCCGGCGCAGAAGACTCCGCCGTGGACGTAGTCCACGCCGTACTTCACCGCGTGATCCACCAGGCGGCGCACCACGTCCTGGTAATGGCGGTGATCCTTGCCAAGCACATCGCCAGCGCGCACCAGCAGCCAGGCCAGCTCGACATTGTGGCCGTAGCAGGTGGTCTCCTCGGCAGTGTCGAGCGGATTGCCCTGGCGCTCGTAGTCCCAGCTCCGGTAAATGGAGAGGGCCGGGAGGCTGTTCCAGGCCAGGTCGAATTGGGCCAGGCCGCAGTCGTAAACCGGGTGAATCATCTTGGCGAGGATGAGCTGGATGATCTCCTCCAGACGCCGCCGGTGGACCTCCAGGCCAGAGGCCTGATAGAGGGTGGTGAAGGCTTCCATGAGGTGCATGTGGGTGTTGAGGGTCTTGCGGTCTCCGGCATAGACGCCTCCCGGGCAGGGGCGCCAGTCCGGCTCCATGTTCTCAAAGTAGCCGCCGTGGGCGGCATCCACGACGTACTTCTGCAACAGGTCAAAGGTGCGCCCGGCGTACTCCAGGCCGCGCCCGTCGCCCGTGGCCAGGGAATACTCAGAGAGGGCATAGATGGCGAAAGCGTTGCCATAGATCACCTTGCCGCCATCCATCAGCGCGCCGTCGCGCTGCACCATCCAGTGCCACCCGCCGTGCTCGCGATCCCAAAAATGCTCGACGAAAAAGTCCAACCCCTGCCGCGCTGCTTCCAGGTGAACCGGGTCATGCGTGTAACGATAAAAGTTCGAAAAGCCCCAGATCAGACGGGTCTGCGAGATGATGCTCTTATCAGTCTCACTTTCGATCAGATTGCCCCGCCCATCGAAGCGGCACAGGAAACCGCCGTATTGCCGATCAACGGCGCGCTTTGTCCAGAAGGGCATCAGTTCGCGCTCAAAGTGATGCCGGATCTCGTCGCGCGCCTTGATGAGCGCGGCGCGAGCGCTTTCGCCGATTGCGTGGCTTTTCGTATCCATAAGAGACCTTCTGACAAGTTATAGGCTATGGCGTTACCGTTTGTCTCCGCTCCCAGCCCGAACGGAACAGCGGCAGGAAGTTGTTTGGGTTGTACGGATGCTTGGCGATCTCGTCGTAGTTCAAATCGGTGCCCCAGCCCACGCGGTGTTCTTCCAGTTCGATGTGGCCGTCCTTCACCGTGACCGGGTTGGTGAGGATGCGGCGGCTCCAGTCGTCGTTGAACTCGTCAAAGATTTCGTGGATGAAGAAGTTGGGCGTGGCGGTGTTCAGATGGGCGCACACCAGCGAGCAGAGCGGCCCTTGCGCGCTGTGCGGGGCCGTCACCCCGTTGTGGGCATGCACCATGCCGCAAACCTGCTTAGAGATCGTGAGTCCCAGATATTGCGGCTCCAACTGGATAATGTGAACGGCATCGTGCGCCAGCAGTTCCGTGAATTGCTGAGCGCAGTAATAGTCCTCGCCGCAGGCCACCGGCACCGGGCTGCGCTTCGCCACCTCGACCATCTGCGAGATGCGCTGGGGCGGCACGGGCGTCTCGAACCAGGTGGGCTGATATTTCGCCATCGCGTCCGCAAATTGCAGGGCGGTGTGGACGCTGAAGCGGTTGTGGCCCTCAATCAGGATGTCCACGTTCGGGCCGACGGCGTCGCGCACGGCGGCGATGATCTCGATGGCGAGCGCGAAGTCGGCGCGCTCCACGTAACGCCAGGCCGCGCCGAACGGATCGAACTTGAGCGCCGTGTAGCCGCGCGCCACGACTTCCTTCGCCTTGTCGTGAAAACTCCCCGGCTCGCGCGGGCCGCGATACCAGCCGTTGGCGTAGGCGCGCAGGCGCCCGTGACAGCGCCCACCGATGAGCTTGTAAACGGGCTGCCCGGTGGCCTTGCCCATGATGTCCCAGCAGGCGAATTCGAGGCCGGCGAGGGCCGCGCCGTGAATCTGCCCGCCGTCGGAATACACCTCGCGGAACAGGCGGAGCGAGTGGTTTTCCACGTCGAACGGGTCCTGGCCTATGACGAAGCGCTTGAGTTCGTGGACGGCGGCCTCGACGGTTTTGGCGAAGCCGTTCACCGTGGCCTCGCCCAGGCCGTGCAGGCCCTCGTCGGTGTCCACGCGCGTGAAGACCCAGTTCTTCCACGGGTTGCCGGCGATGTAGGTTTTTACATCAGTGATTTTCATGCCGTCCGCTCTGCTTCCAGCCGCCGCGCCCGCGAGCCGCGCGGGGGCAATCTCACCCCACCCACTCCCTAAACTCGTCCATGAATTGCTCGATCTGCGCTAACTCGCGGGCATCGAGGGCGTAGGCGGGACTGCGGCAGTAGTCGCTCGCAATGATGCCGCGCCGCTGCAAGATCACTTTCTCGGCTTTGACGATCAGTTCGGTGCCCTGCATCCAATAACCGATGTACGGCAGCAGCTTCTCATGCAATGCGCGGAATTTGTCTTTGTCGCTCTGCCAGCGCCGCCACAGCTCAACATACACCTCGGTGAACGAACAGCCCGGCTGGATGCCGGCCGCGCCGCGCGCCAGCGCATCGGGCATTTGCACGCCCGCGTAACCCACCAGCGCCTTCAACCGCCCTCCCGATCGCTCGACGAGTTGCGAGATGTAGCGCCCGGGGGGCTGCGTTTCCACCTTGACGAAATCGGCGTTGGGCAGGGCTTTGCGCAGGCGCAGGAACACGTCGGGCGAGAGGCGCACGCCCGTCTGCATGGGCGCGTATTGCACGATCACGGGAAGGCGCACACTGCCGATGACGCGCTGGAGGTGATCGAGGATGGCGTCTTCGCTTGGCCCGAGGAAGTGCGGCGGCAGGAGCATCAGGGCATCGGCCCCCTGCGCCTCGGCCGCGTGGGCGCGCCCCACGGCCACTTCCCAACTGTGGTCGGTGATCGAGATCACGCCCGCGACGTTCGCGGATTGGCTTGTCTCCGCGAGCAACGACGCTTGCATCCGGGCGCGGTCGGCGTCGGAGAGTTTGTAGAACTCGGTGGCGAGGCCAAAGAGGGTGAGCGCGCTTGCGCCCGTGTTCAGCAGGTGGCGCACGAGCGCTTGAAAACTGTCTTCGTCCAGCGCGCCGGTCTCGGTGAAGGGGGCGGCGACGATCGGGGCGATGCCCGCGATAGATTTAGGCATTCGTCATCCACACTACCACCCGGTGAAAAACCACAACCCCCAGCAACCGAAGGGCAAGGCCAGAATGATGCCTATGAGGGCCGCGACGATCATTTGCTCGGCCTGCCCGCCCTCCCTGGGGAGCCGGCTGCCGATCAGGCCCCCGACCAACGCCGCGGGCGAGGCAAAGATCAACACCATCACGAGGATGAGGGGCAGGCCCGGCCCCGCGCCGTAGTAGTGTTCGATTCGCACGAGCGCTGGGAAGAATAATGGCCAGAGAAGACCCAGCGCCGCCGTGGCGGCGGCGCCAGCCAGCCACCCCGTGAGCGCATACGACAGGGGGCGGGGAATTTTCATCGCGCTTCCCCAGGGACAGGCATTCGATTACACCGGCAGCAGTTCCGACAGCCTCTCCGATTCGATCGGCTGGTGCTGGTCGTATAGATAGCACGACGCGGCCTGATGCTCGCTCAAGCGGAACAGCGGCGGCAGCGTCTGGCATTTCTCCATGGCGAACGGACAGCGCGCCAGAAATTTGCACCCGGCGCCGTAATCGGACAATTCCGACTCTTTCGCCTTGATCTCGGTCTCGCCCCAATGGCGGTTGATGTCGGGCCACGGAATCGAGTCGATCAGCAGGCGCGTGTACGGATGCTGCGGATGCTTGATGACGCTGTCCACGTCGCCGGCCTCCATCACCACGCCGCGGTACAGCACGATAATGGACTTGGCGATGTGGTAGGCGGTCGTCAGGTCGTGCGTGATGTAGATGATCGAAACGCCGTAATTCCGTTGCAGGCCGCGCAGCGTTTCCAGGATGCTCGCGCGGAGCGAGGCGTCCACCATCGAAACCGGCTCGTCGGCCACTAACAGCCTGGGTTTGAGCAGCAATGCGCGCGCCACGTTGATGCGCTGGCGCTGCCCGCCGGACAGCTGGTGCGGAAAGCGACCCAGGATGTCATCCGGGTGCAGGCCGACCGCCGTGAGCGCCTCGACCATTTTGTCACGCGCCTCCTGCCTGGATTTCGCCAGCTTGAAGCGGTCAATCGGCACGGTCAGCAGGTGATCCACGGTGTAGAACGGATTGAACACCGCGAACGGATCCTGGAACACCGCCTGCACTTCGCGGCGGAATGTCATCCGGTCGTCGCCCCGGAGGCGGCGAATGTCCTGCCCTTTGTAGAGGATCTGGCCCGCCGTCGGCGGGATGAACCCGAGCAGCAGCATCGCCAGCGTGGTCTTGCCGCTGCCGCTCTCGCCGGCGACGGTCAGGACAGTCGGCTCGTTCTCGTCCAGCTTCAGCGACACGTTGTTCAGCGCCGTCGTGGATGTCCGGGACAGCAGGCCGCGCGAATACACCTTGGTGACGTTCCTGAATTCCAGCAATTCCGCCATGGCTACGCCTTTTCCGAATAGAGATAGCACGCCACCTGTCGTCCGCCCGGCAGCGTCTCGAGATTCGGACGCACGGTTTTGCACACCTCCATCACATGGGGGCAACGCGGATGGAACGTGCATCCGCCCGGCAGCCGCAGGAGCGCCGGCGCCAGGCCCGGAATGCCCTGAAACACTCCCTTGTTGTCCAGGCTGGGCAGGCTGTTGATGAGGGCCTTGGCGTAAGGGTGCTTGGGATCGGTGAACATTTCCTTCACCGTGCTCACTTCCATCAGCCGCCCGGTGTACATCACGGCCACCTTGTCCACGAACTGCGCCATCAGGCCCATGTCGTGGCCGATGAGGATGACGGCTGCGCCAATCTGCTTTTGCACGCGGTCAATCGTCTCCATCACCTGGCGCTGGGTCACCACGTCGAGCGCGCTGGTCGGCTCGTCGCAGATGATGACCTTCGGCTTGAGCAGGATGCCGATGGCGATGCACACGCGCTGTTTCATGCCGCCGCTGAGTTCATGGGCGAACATTTTGAACACGCCGCGCTTGAGGTCCACCGATTCGAGCGCCTGCCGGCAGCGTTCTTCCATGTCCGCCTTGGGCGCCTGGGTGTTGTGCGCCTGGATGGCGTCCACCATTTGCGCGCCGATCTGCATCACCGGGTTGAGCGAGTTCATGGCCCCCTGCGGGATGTAGGCGATTTTGCTCAGGCGCGCTTTGAGCATGTCCTCTTCTGAAAGGGCCGTGAGGTCGGCGGCGTCCACGATCACCCGGCCGCCTTCAATCCGGCCCGGCGGCTTGATCATGCGCATCATCGCCAGCGCCATGGTGCTCTTGCCCGAGCCGGACTCCCCCACCAGGCCGAGCTTCTCGCCGGGGTTCAACGTCAGGCTGACGCCGTCCAGCGCCCTCGCGCGCCCGGCGTCGGTGTAATAGGAGACCTGCAAGTCAACGACTTGAAGAACGGGGTTCATCGCTCTGTCCGAGGAGGCTTCAGTGAGGGTCCATTCAAGAATGTTGGTCATGCGACTCTAAGAGCGTGTCTCAAAACCGCTCACCGTCCGCGTCCTTCGCGAAGCACCCCTATGGGGCGCGGACGCTTCGGCCAACCGCGAGGACGCGGTTGGAGAGCGCTTTAAGACCGTCTCTAAGTTTCACTCCGTCCTTCGCACACGCGGGTTCGCCAGCTCGTCGAGGCCCATGTTGATGAGGGCGAGCGAGCCGAGGATGAGCACCAGCGCCAGCGCCGGCTCCACCGGCCACCACCACCAGCCGTTGAAGAACGCCCCTTGTTTTTGGGCGGCCCAGACGATGTTGCCGAGCAGCGGCTCGCGCAGTGGGCCCAGGCCGAGCACGGCCAGGTAGAACGACACGAACACGGCTGCGAACACCTGGGTCGCGAACGCCGCCACGATGAACGGCAGCAGGTTGGGCAGGATCTCGCCGAAGATGATGCCCAGGTCGCCCGTGCCCGAGAGCTTGGCGACGGCGACGTACTGCCGTTCTTTCATGGTCAGCACTTGCGAGCGGATCACGAGCGTCGGCCCCATCCAGGCCAGCAGCACGACCACGAACGCCATCGTATAAATGGTGACGTCGCGTCGGTCGAGCGAACCGGCGATGATGATCTGAATCAAGAAAGCGGGGATGGGCGTCAGGATCTGGCAGATACCCTTGATACCGGCGTCGAGGAAGCCGCCAAAGTAGGCCGAGATGAACCCCAGCACGACGCCGATGAGCGTGCCCAGCGCGCCGGCCAGCACGCCGATGAGCGCCGTCTGCCACATGCCGATCACCATGGCGGCCAGCAGGTCACGCCCGAAGAAGTCGGTGCCGAACGGGTATTGCGCGCTGGGCGGCTGCTTGGGTTTGACGGCCAGCGGATAGGCCGTCTTGTGATCTATGGTGGCCAGGCCGATCACCGTGAAAGCGATGAGCGCGAACATCAGGAGCAGGCCAATCGCCAGGCTCTTGTTGCGGCGCAAATAGCGAAGCAGCAGCGTGAGCCGGCCCGGCTGCAGCACCACCTGGGGTTGGGAAATGGCGATCGTGGTCATGAGGTCTCTCTTTCAACGCTATCTATAAATCTTGTCCGGGCGACCACCAGGGTCGCCCCTACTCGTGGCGGATGCGCGGGTCCAACAGTGGGTAGAGCAGTTCCACCCCCACCATGAGCGTCGCCACGGTGATGGTGATGAACAACACGATCCCGTAGATCACCAGAAAGTCGTTCGACTGGATGGCGCTGCTCAACACCGTGCCCAGACCCGGCAGGCCATACATCTGCTCGATGACGACGCCCGAGGTGACCACGCTGCTCAACGCCAGCGCGAGGCCCGTCACCTGGGGCAGCATCGCATTGCGCAGGTAATAGTCCTTAAAGATGGTGTAGCCGTCCAGGCCCTTATGTTCGGCGAAGAGCACATAGTCCTCCCCCTGGATGGTCACCCCCATCCCACGCATAGACAGCACCCAGCCCCCCACCGTGCCGAAGATGAGCGACAGCGCGGGAAGGATCTGGTGCCTGCTCACGTCCAGCATGAACTCCGGCGACAGGCTCGGCACCGTGCCGATGGAGTAGGAACCGCTTATGGGCAGCAGCTTGAAGCGAAAGGCGACAAAGAAAATCAGCAGGATGCCCAGCAGCACGGGCGGCACACCCTGCAGCAGGATGAACGGGGTGGCGACGGTGCGCAGCCATTGCGGCGCACGCGGCCAGGCGGCCACGGCCCCGAGCAAGTTGCCGATGATAAACGACAAGACCGTCGTGACGGACAACAACGCCATGGACCATGGCAGCGCTTCCATGATCAGTTCCCAAACCGTCTTCGGGTACTTGTTGAACGATACACCCAGGTCGAAGCGAGCAATGCTGGAGACGTAGTCCACATATTGCTGCCATAAGGGCTTGTCCAGCCCAAACTTCTGGTTGTACGCGGCGACGATGGTTTCCATATCCTGGGGCGAGAAGCCGCCCGTGCGCGCCAGTTCGGCGAAACGCTCGCGGATGGGGTTCTTGGACGATATGCGCGGGATAAAAAAGGTGATCGTGGACGCCGCCCAGACCACCAGAACGAGGAAGAGCAGGCGTTGGATCAATGTCTTGAGACTCATAGTCGCTTCTCCTCGCGCTTGGCCAGACCCCAAGGGTCTTAGAGACCCTTAGGGTCTGGCGACGAAGCGTTGCGCGGCGCAGTGGGGATGCGCCGCGCAACCTGTAACTGCTGACTTGCTTACGGCTGGGCCGCCTTCAGGCTGGTGACGACGAGCATGCCGGTGTGGTGCCAGAATGCGCCGTTGCCCCCGAAGCCCAGGTTGGCCGTGGTCGGCCAGTTGGTCCAGTAGGTCTGATTGTAGGCGATGCGGTGCAGCCACTGGATGACGGGGATGTCAATCACATCCCGCCAGTAGATGTCCAGCGCCTGCACGGCCAGTTCCTTGAACTCCGGATCGTCGGCAGCGAGCGGCGCCATCTGGTCGAGGATCGCGTCGTACTCCGGGTTGCTGTAGCGCGAGAAGCGGTTGCTGCCGGCGGTGGTGCCGATCGCCGCGCTGAACCTGCCGTGGTACAGCTCGAGGGCAGCGTACGGATCCACCAGGCTTGCGCCGTGGCCGAACATGTACAGGCCAGGCTCGCCATTGGCCATGCTGTTGTAGGCGTTGGCGCTGAAGTCAATCGCCGCGTCGAAGCCGGCCTGCCTCAGCATTTCCTCCAGCACGGCGACGATGTCGCTGTGGATTCCCTCGAAGCCGTGGATGGTGGCATTGACGGTCTGACCATCCTTCGCCCACAGGCCATCGGCGTTCTTGGCGAAGCCCGCCTCGGTCATGAGCTTATCACTCTCGGCCAGGTCGAACTTGCGCGGCTCGTACTTCGCCACGAGCGCCTGCACCTCGGGACTGTCGGCGAACTTCACCAGCCCGGGGTAGAGCGGGAAGGGATAGATGGTTGTGACCTTCGCGCCCTCGTAGACGATCTCGTCCACCTTGTCGCGGTCAATCGCCAGGCTGATGGCGCGGCGGACGCGCACGTCGGTGTAGGGCTCGAGCTGCGTGTTCATCCACAGCGAGTTCGGCCACCAGTCCAGGTAGCCGTAGGGCGGCTCGTTGGCCGTGTGCGACGTCACCTTCGGGTTCTTCTCCAGGATGCTGGCGATGAGGTTCTGACGGAAGTCGAGCGCCGTGTCGAATTCGTTGTTCGTGACGCGCTGCGCGACCACGTCCATGCTCTGGCCGACCTGCCCGCCGATGTTCACCATGATGATGCGCTTGACGTCCGGCACCGGGGAAACGCCCGCCTTCACCGCCCACCAGTCCTCCCGGTAGTCCAGGATCTTCTGAGTGGCGTCCCACACGACGGTGTCATAGGGGCCGGAGTGGGGCATGTCCAACCCGCCCACGAAGGCGTTCACGTCGGCTTCCTTGCTCAGCACGTGCTCGGGGACGATCGGGATGCCGGTGTCGAACTTCAGCGTCAGCACTTCGAACTTGAAGCGCGGCGCGGGCGCCTTGAAGGTCACCACGACGGTCTGGTCATCCGTCGCTGTGACCTCCTGCACGAATTGATCGAACGCGGCGTGGTAGGGCAGCTTGTCGTTATTCATCTGCCCTTCGAACGTGAAGACCACGTCCTTCGACGTCAGAGGCGTGCCATCGCTCCACGCAGCTTCCGGCTGGAGCTTGATGGTCAGCTCGGTAAAGTCGTCATTGTACGTCATGCTCTCCGCCAGCCAGGGCGCTTCCTTATCGGCGTAGATCAGGTAGTAGGACAGCCCTTCCCACATCATGGCGTTGGCTTCCTGGTGGGTGTAGCCGGGCGAGGCCCACGGGTTGGTCACGCCAAGGGGCGAGGCAACGCTCCAACCCATCACCAGCGTCTGGTTGCGGGGGACTTCCTTCAAACCACCCTCAGGGGGCTGGGTGGCTGCAGGGGGCTGAGTGGCTGCAGGGGGTTGAGTCGCTGCGGGGGGCTGGGTCGCTTGGGGGGCGGCTGTCGTCGCCGGGCCACCGCATGCGGCCAGCACCAGCGCGACAAGCGCGAGGGCGTTGAGAAACTTGAACTTGGTCATGATTTAGTTCTCCTCCAAATAGTTAGTGGTCGGCTTGCCTTCTCATTGCGGCGAAGAGATGTGATGAGTATTGTCTGGATGGCGCCTCCTTCTCGGCGGGGTTTTGCCTTTTTTTGTGTGAGCGGATAGAATTTTAGGCGACCTGTGGTTCTATGTCAACTATGCATTGGCATCTGTCGCTCAGTCGTCATATCTATTTGGGGAATCGCTGACATGATCTCAACCTCGGATACCGTCAGGGCATGGGCTGAAACCATCACGATTCCGACCTATGGCACTGGACAGCCCGACAAGAATCCGATGTTCCTGGAGAAGCGCGTTTATCAGGGCAGCAGCGGGGTGGTCTATCCCTACCCGGTGATCGACCGCGTGCTGGACCAGAAGACTGAGCGACCATACACGGCGCTGTTTCTTGAAAATCGCTATCTCAGGATCATGATTCTGCCCGAGCTGGGTGGGCGCGTCCAGATGGCGCAAGACAAGACCAATGGGTATCACTTTATCTATTATAACCGCGTCATCAAACCGGCGCTGGTGGGGTTAGCCGGACCCTGGATCTCGGGCGGCATCGAGTTCAACTGGCCCCAGCACCACCGTCCCAGCACCTTCGACCCGGTGGACTGGCGCATCATTGAAGACACTGACGGCAGCCAAACGGTGTGGTGCTCGGAAATCGAGCGCATGTTTTTCACTAAGGGCCTACACGGCTTCACGCTCTACCCCGACCGGGCGTACCTGGAAATCAAGGTGCAATTGTACAACCGCACCAGTGAACCGCAAACCTTTCTCTGGTGGGCCAACCCGGCCGTGCACGTCAACGACGCCTATCAGTCTGTCTTCCCCCCTGACGTACACGCGGTGATGGATCACGGCAGGCGTGATGTGTCGGACTTTCCCATCGCGACTGGCACCTATTATAAGGTCAATTACAGTCCGGGAACAGATATTTCCCGTTACAAGAACATCCCCGTGCCCACCTCCTACATGGCCTATCACTCGGATTTCGATTTCGTCGGCGACTATGACCACGGCCCGCAGGCGGGCATGATGCACATCGCCAATCATCACCTTGTACCGGGTAAGAAGCAGTGGACGTGGGGCAACGGCGACTTCGGCCAGGCGTGGGACCGGCAGCTCACCGACGAGGACGGGCCGTACATCGAGTTGATGTGCGGCGCCTTCACCGACAACCAACCCGACTTCTCCTGGCTGATGCCGGGTGAAGAGAAGTGCTTCACGCAAGTTTTCATGCCCTATAAGCTCATCGGCCCGGCGAAGAACGCGAGCAAAGACGCCGTGGTGAACCTCGAGTTCGAGGGCGATCGGGCAAAAGTCGGCGTGTACGTGACTCAGCCGCGCCAGGTCCACGTGGAACTGCGGCGGGAGGGGGGCGTCGTGTGGGAACGGATCGCTGCGCTCTCGCCTGAGCAGGTATTGATGGAATCGGTCGTATTGCCTGAGAACACGCGGCCACAGCGGGTCACCCTGCGCGTCCTTGACGCGCACACCGGCGGCGAACTGATCTCGTTTACGCCTCTGCCTGACGAGAAAGCCCCCATCCCTGCCCCGGCCACTGCGGCCAAACTACCCGTCGAAATCGCCTCGAACGAAGAACTATTCCTCAACGGCCTGCAT
>Ga0209751_10001904_pt1 | contig 21212 bp, 13 predicted proteins | sample RifCSP13_1_FD_184019 | JGI IMG/M metagenome (GOLD analysis project Ga0209751, IMG submission 184019) | Soil microbial communities from Rifle, Colorado - Rifle CSP2_sed 13_1 (SPAdes) (version 2) | ecosystem: Environmental > Terrestrial > Deep subsurface > Rock core/Sediment | place: Rifle... | reverse complement strand
CCTGGTTTTCCAACCACCCCAGATAGCACAGGCAAAAGATTTCCTGTGTTGGGTCGCCGATTTCACGGGCGAGATCCAAGCTGGAAAGCAGGCACTCTCTACCCTGTTCTACATGGCCACTACCGGCCAGAGCCACACCCAGATCTCCCAAGGCGATGCGCCGTAGATAGGGTGTTTTTGCCTGCTCGCAGCGCGCCAGAGCTTCCTGGGCCAGGTTTTCTGCGCGCCGGAAATTGCCGGTGTAACTGTCAAGCGCGGATAGATTACACAAGGTGTGGATTTCATAGCCCACTTCGTCCAGATCATGGAAGATCTGCAATGCTTGTTTCAACCTTGCTTCGGCAGGGATGAAATCGCCTGTGGCGCGCTCTGTCAGGCCGATCTCGCGGAGCGCCCGAGCCTCCAGTTGCCTGTTCCCGATGAGGAGGCTCAATTGTAGAGTCTTTTCCGCACATTCCCGCGCCTTCAGGTATCGGCAGAACCAGCGATGCGCATTTGCCTCGCGGATGTAGATATGCGCCAGGGCACTTTGATCGCCCAGCGCGTTGGCCAGGCGGGCTTCTTCTGCAAGATCATCCTGGTAGGATTGCATCTCTCCCAACGCTCGGAAAACACTGCTACGCTGGGACAGCGCCAATATTTGCAAACGATAATTGGCAGTGATGTCTTCTGGCATGGTCAGGTTAACTGCCTGTTGCTTGAGCGAAACCAAGGCGCGACTGAAGAAATCCAGTGCTTCGGTATATGCCAGAACCCGGATGGATTTCTCCCCGGCGCGCAAGGCATACTCCGCTGCCTTTGCGGATTCCCCGCTTTGTTCAAAATGCCAGGTAAGCAGGGCGAGATCGTCCGGATAATATTTTTCCACCAGCCTGGCGCACTGGCGGTGCAGGTAGCGGCGTTGACCATAACGGATGTCGTTATAGACGACCAAGCGCACCAGATCGAAAGCAAATTGGTATACACCGTGGTGCTCCGAGAGGAGGCGGTGTGAAACCAGCTGATCCAGGCTCTCCAGGATTTCTAATTCACCGGCCACGATCAGTTCTGGAGCCATTTCTTGAGTGATTGATTGGTTCAAAACGGCGATAACCTCCAGGATCTTACGCTCCTGAGAGGTCAGCGGGATCAAACGGTACTGGATCGCCGTCTGCACTGTCTTAGGGAGCGGCAGGGCAGCCAGATCTGTCACCTGTTCGGGGACCAAATGACTCTCGATCAGTGCTTGTATCGTCTCGAGAAGATAGAAAGGATTGCCGCCTGAAATCTGATGTAGCCTGACTGCCAGGTCTTGTTGCTCCTCGTGGATGCCAAAGTGATGAGACAGGATCTGGCTGACCTCATCCGTATTGAAGCCGGGGAGACAATGCTCTTCCAGCAATCCCAGCCGGTTCAGCGCAGCGCGCAATCCGGCCAGGGGTTGGGCCTCTTCCCTACGGTAAGAGCCGATGATTAACAGATGCCCCAAACCTTCATAAGCTAACCGGCTAGATAAATAGACTAACCATTCCAGGGTAGTTGAATCGGCCCAATGAAGATCATCCAGGATGATCACGAGCGGTCGAAATCGGCTCTGCAAGCTGGTCGCGACCTGGTAAAGGGCTTCGAAGAGCCGCCGTTGCGCTTCCTCCTGCCGGGCTGGCAGCGGCGCCGGCAGGTTGGGGAAGCGAGAATAGATTTCCGGCAGTAACCTGGCAGCTTCAGCCAGCCAGAGTGGGTTGATATTCAATAAATGGGTTTGGATTTCGACCACCGGCCGAAGGGCTTCTGCGATTGGATGGTAGGCCAGGTTTTGCAACCCTTGGGTGCATGCGCTGTATAAGACGGTCCCATTGCAATGATAATGTGAAGCGATTTGTCGCAGCAGGCGTGATTTTCCGATGCCCGCATCCCCGCTGAAAAGGATCACCTTACCCCGGCCCGAGCAGGCCAGGTTGAAAGCCTGGTCAATGGCGTTTAGAATTTCGTCCCGACCGATAAAGGGCGTCTCCAGGCGGTGTAATGACCTGTCAACCAGCCCATGTGGACGGGGTCCGGAGGCAGACTGGTAAACCGCCCAGGTCTTCGGTGAGGGGCTGATCCCCAGCTCCTGTTCCAGGGTGGCGACACAGGATTCAAACTGGCGCTCCGCCGCGCTGCGATCCCCGACGGCGGCGTACAGCTCGATCAGCTTGCAATGAACATCCTCCGCCAGGTTGTCGATTTCGAGATAGCGCCTGGCGTGAGCGATCGCCTTGTCATGGTCCTTGCGATGGTGGTGGTAATCGATCAGATCGGACAAGATCTCCAGATAACGGCACTCGTAATATTGCCGCTCCCGGTTGACCCAGGCTTCGAATTCTTGAGTATCGCTTAGATTAAAGTTGCTCAGGAATGGACCACGATAGGACTGGATTACATTCTCCAGGGTGTTCAAAGAAAACGGCAAATCATCCTCCAGGCCTGGGTGTCTCTGGAGCAGCTTATGGCGCTCAGCATAAAGTTTCACAAGGGCGACTGTATCGGACCACGTACGCACTGGATCCAGGGCAATATACTCGCTGGTAAATTCAATCAGATCCGGCTCAGGCAAGGCCAGGCGCAGATGGGTAAGTAAATGGGTGAGATTGCGCCGGGCTTTGGGCAGGGGATCTTCAGGCCACATCAGATCGCAAAGCTGTTCACGGGGAATGGGTTGGAGATCGGCGGAAAGGCGGTATAGTAAGGCACGCACCTGGCGGCGCGAGATGGATAGGATCCCATCTGACCAGGTGATCACTGGCGGACCCAACAAGGCAACCCGGAAGGCGGGTTGGCCAACGCTTTGCCCGCCGTTTATCGCCGTCAGATCGGAAGATTCATTTCTATTGCTCACCGCGGTCTCTTACAAGTGGTCAACTCCAAAAACATACCTGTGGTTGTCTAATCAATTTTATTATACATACTTTCTTTCCCAATGAATATTCGATTTGGTGGTCGGAGTGAAGCCTTTTTAATAGTCGATTCTTCCTGGGGATGGATGACCACGCCTGAAGCCCGCGCTCGCCAGAATATCGACGCCCAGCTCACTGGCCGCGGATGTGTGGTGCAGGATGGCCTTGCCATGAACCAGCTCACCCGGTCAGATCTGGACGAGTTCGTCGCCTGCTACCACCCGCACAACCGCCACGACCGCCGGCCCACCTGGTCGCCGGAGAACCCGGATGTTCGTTGGCGCTCTTTCACCTATGACGAGCTAATCAGCCGCGACAAGGTCAACCTGGACATCTTCTGGCTGCGCGATGAAACGCTGGAGGATTCAGCCAACCTGCCTGACCCGGACGTGCTGGCGCGCGAGATCGTGGAGCAGCTGGAAGCGGCGCTGGAGCAGGGCGTTGAGGATTTCGTAGAACCAGTGCACGGCGTAATGCGCCAGCCTGGCAGCCACCGGCTTCCATCTCCGGTTGGAGATTTCGTTGGCATAGACATACACCACCAGCGCCAGCGCATGAGTTACCCAAACTACACTATTGTTTGTTACTGGCGATCAGCGACTTTACGCCCAATCCCCCCTCTTAACGTCCTGAACGTCTGAAACGTCCTTAATGTCCAAACTAGAATCATTCAGACACTGGGGGTGAATCACATGCGCCGACCCTCACAGCCACTCATCTGAACACGGAGAACTGTGGTCAGACAATAATTTATTCATCCTTCGATAAAAGTTGTTATGCAAATCTGTGAAAAAACCACCGCTTAACCATTTCAGCCGAGGTGAAATAAGCAAGTATGATGCCGAAAATAGCTACAAAGTACAGCGGAGGTAAAACCTTGAAACCTAATAATTCGGCAAGCAGCGAGTAAGGAAGCGCCAACGCGATGACTGCGACTGCACAGGAGATTGCCAGCATGGGTCTACTGGGTTTGCTTTGGTGGAAAGGCAGACGCGTTCGCAAGGCAAAGACCACCACTACAGCCGATAACACTGATTCGACGAACCAACCGGTATGAAACAAGATCTGGTTCGCCTGCATTGCCCAAAGTAAGACCCCAAATGTGAGCAAATCGAACACCGAGCTGAGTGACCCAAAGGTAAGCATGAAACGGCGGATAAAAGCAATATCCCAGCGACGGGGGTAATCAACCAAGACAGCGTCCACATTATCACCAGCGATGGTCATTTCCGGCAGACCAGTCCTTTTGAGCAGGCTCTTGAAATCACGCAGTAGATTACGGAAGTGAATAGGAGTTCCGTTTGTAGAAGTGAAGATCAAGCCATATTCGGACCAATTCTCCCCGGCCTTTCTTCGTTCTTCATTCTGACGTCCATAGTGGAGACGCAAGACTTCAATAGTTCGGTCTCCGAGCATAACCATTCGCTTGGCGTTACTCGTTTTCGGTTGAGCAAGCTTCACGCCTTCTCCCCTGACGAGCTGCCTTTCTACCTTGATAGTCCGTTTGATCCAGTCCAGGTCATTCCATTTCAATCCCAGATTTCCATCCGGCTTCATCGGGCAGTGATGAGCAGTTGGCTAACCTTCCCCCGTAGCTTGTTATGACTGGCATTAAATCGCCTGTCCTTTAAACTGGCTGACATACAGATGGTGGTAAAAATCTTTTCGGTCTAGCAGTTGCTGATGTGTGCCTTTTTCGACAATCTCTCCATTGTTGATGACCAAGACCTGGTCTGCATCGCGGATGGTGCTCAGGCGATGGGCAATGACAAAACTGGTACGACCTTCCATCAAACGCAATAACGCCTTTTGGATACGGGCTTCGGTGCGGGTATCAACACTGCTGGTAGCTTCATCCAAAATCAGGATTGCGGGATTGGCAAGAATGGCGCGAGCAATGGAGAGCAATTGCCGCTGTCCCTGGCTCAGATTGCTGGCGCGTTCAGACAATGGCGATTGATAGCCCTGTGGCAGCTGGCGAATAAAGCGATCGGCGTCAGCCAGCTGGGCGGCTTGAATACATTCATCGTCGGTAGCGTCCAATCGGCCGTAGCGGATATTGTCCATTACAGTCCCAGAGAAGAGAAACGTATCCTGTAAAACCAGGCCAAGCTGGAGGCGCAGATCGGCTTTCTTGATATCGCGAATATCAATTCCGTCAATACAAATACTGCCGCTGTTAATCTCATAAAAGCGCGTTAGCAAATTGATAATGGTCGTCTTGCCCGCCCCGGTTGGACCAACCAGCGCAAAAATCTCCCCAGCTTTTGCATCCAAAGTCATATCTTTGATAATGAGCGTACCAGGGCGATAGCCAAAGTTGACATGCTCAAATTGAACATGGCCTTTAATGACCATCGCCAATTGGGCATCTGGCGCATCATCCACTTCTGAAGGCGTATCAATAATTTCAAACACCCGCTCCGCCCCAGCCAGCGCGGCCTGGATGGAGTTGTATATGTTCGCAAGTTGGCGTAAGGGCTGAGTGAAATTTTGCGCATATATGATAAATGTAGCGATGACGCCAACGGTGACTAGTCCCTGCAAAGCCAGCCAGCCGCCCAAGCCAGCTAGCACAATTATAAAGAAATTGCCCAGTACTGTGATCAACGGCATCAAGAGAAGCGCATAACTGTTAGCGTAAACCCCGGCGCGATATACCTCACCATTATGTTGACGAAACAAAGCGATGGCGGATTGATTATGGCGAAAAGCCTTGACAACTTTCTGACCGCTGATGGTTTCCTCCATCACGCCATTGAGTTCTCCCAATTGTTTTTGTAGGTCGCGAAAACCGCGTCGGGTGTACTTGGCTACAAATTCTGTAAACCATAACATAATCGGGACGACCAGCACCGAAGCCAACGCCAGCCATTTATCAAGTAAGAACATGGCGATCAGGATACCCATCAGCGAAAGCACACTCGCCAGAAGGGAGACCACATTTTGCGAGACGGCTTGATTGATGGCGTCGATGTCATTGGTCAGACGGCTCATCAAATCTCCGGACGGATTACTATCGAAAAAGGAAATTGGCAGGCTCTGCAAATGACCGAAGAGATCCTTGCGTAATTGTTTCAATACGCGCTGGGAAACATCCGCCATCAGCCATCCGGAGATTGCCTGGAATAAATTGTTAAATAGATAGATAACCAACATTGCGATGGAAATTTTAACAAGTCCGGAGTCGTTTTTCGGGGTGATGAAATTATCAATCGCCTTGCCCATCAGGTACGGACCGATCAAACCCAAGACAGTGTACAGTAATACCAGACCAAGGATCACAATCAAAACTGCTATAAATGGTTTAAGATAAGGCAGCAAGCGTATCAATGCATTTCTTGGATCGCGTGCCTTTTCGATTTTGCCAAGTTCAGAGGGCCTTCTCTGCCCACCGGAACGGAAACCGCCTGAGCCAGGTAAGCTCATTCTTCATCTCCTAGCGGCAAGGGTGCGGTTCCAGTAGTTGCATCACGCACATCGCTTTCTAAATCTTCCAGACGAATTCCACTCCCCAACTGCGACTCGTAGATCTCCTGATAGATCGAGCTGGATCGAATAAGCTCCTGGTGCGTGCCTTCAGCGGCGATATGGCCTTTGTCAATCACCGCGATCTTGTCTGCCTTCAAGACCGTGCTGATGCGCTGTGCCACCATCAGACTGGTATGTTGGTACGTCTGCGACTCTAACGCCTCCTGGATTTTGGTTTCGGTCTCTACATCGACCGCACTGGTGCTATCGTCAAGGATCAGTATTTTCGGCTTAGTCAGCAGTGCCCGGGCGATGGCAATGCGCTGTTTTTGTCCTCCTGAAAGATTCATCCCACGCTCTTCGATATGCGTATCGTACCCTTGTGAGAACTCAACGATAAAATCATGTGCTTGAGCCGCTTTAGCCGCAGCGACGACATCTTCGTCGCTAGCAGTGGAGACTCCGTAGCGGATGTTGTCACCAATTGATCCTGAAAATAAAACTGTTTCCTGAGGCACGATTCCAATTTGGGCGAGAAGCGCATCCTGCTTGATCTTCCGGATATCCACACCATCGAGCAATATCTGCCCCGACGAGACATCGTAAAAGCGCGGCACCAGATTAACCAGCGTAGATTTTCCAGCCCCAGTGGAACCTAAGATGGCAACATTTTGTCCGGGTTCAACGATCAGGTTGATATTTTTCAAAACTGGTTCAGCGCTGTCACCGTTATAGTGAAACGACACATTTTTAAAAACCACCCGTCCCCGTGTTGCTTCAGGCAAAGATGCTGCCTTGGGCGCATCTTGAATTTCAGGAACAGTATCTAGAATTCCATTGACGCGCTTGGCCGAAGCGATTCCGCTTGCCCAGGTATTAGAAAGCATGACCATCATGATCAGAGGGGTCATCGTCGTCAACAAGTAATTCGTGAAGGCTACGATTTGCCCTGTGGTGAGGTTTCCTTGTATGGATTGCATACCACCGGCCCAGATAACGGTCACCATGCCGATGTTCACACACATCGTCAATACAGGAGACATGGTGGACATGACCTGCATGGCCCGCACGGAAGTCTCTGTGTAAGATTCGTTGGCATCCTCAAAGCGCTGGCCTTCAAAGTCTGCGCGTACAAAGGCTTTTACCAGTCGTGTCGCGGCAGTGTTTTCCTGTAAAACGGTGTTGAGCCAGTCAAGTTTTTGCTGCATGCTGCGGAAGAGCGGCTCCATCTTGACAACAAAATATACAATGATGAGAGTAGTGACCAGCAAAAGCGGGAACATGGTTAGCGCCAGGCTGGGACTGGTATTGAACATCAGGATCAGACTGCCGATCATCAACAAGGGCTCGCGTGTTCCGATCCGCAAAGAGATCTGCGCCACCTGCTTGACATTGGCAGTATCGCTGGTCAGGCGCACCATCAGTTGACCGGTTTTCCACTCATCAAGGTTGCTGTATGAAAAGGTTTGGATCGATGTGAATAGCGCGTCATGTAGGTCCCGCGCTAGACTCTCTCCAACCTGCACCGACAAATTATTATTCGCGATCGCAATGACCAAGCTGGTGAGAGACATACCAATCATCAACAAAGCTGTTTGAATCACAACTTGTTGGTTGTGGGCTGTAATTCCCTGGTCAATGATTTCCTGGATCAACCGCGGGATTGAAAGGTCGAAGAAGACTAGCGTAGTGAGAAGGATCAGCGCTATGACTGAACGCTTCCAGTAAGGACGAATAAAAGGGAGAAGTTGATAAATTTGGTTCATATGCTTCCCGGTTCGGCGTCAAAACAAGCATCAGCTTAAAAGGTAATAGCTCAGCGCGATTTCCAAAAATAGTGGCGTCGAATGGGTATTTCCGGTAATTTTTCGATGGCCTGTTTACGTAATTTTAAGTAGACTTGATCTGTTTCGATTCGGTCGATTTCCGAAACCGGAATGGTCACAAGCTTTTGCCCCCAAAGGTGCCCTTCTTTAAGAACAAGATGGGAGATACGGTTATCTACGGGTGAGATCAGAAATTCATCGACAAACCCGACTTTACCATCCGTGGCTTGTACAGCCGCCCCACGGTGGATCCCCAATTCTTCTGGGGGAATACACTCGATCTCCTCGATCAATGGTTCATACCCAAATTCTTCATTAAGGATGGGTACGATATATGGGTGATAATAATAATGTTCAGCCTGATAATCGAGAAACTCTTCTTCACCACTGATATAGTGACTTTCTGTGAAAGATTCGAACTTGGATAACTCACTTTGTGAGCAGCGCAAGGTAATCTGATCAGCCTGGCTCTCGAGAATTTCTTCAACAGGGATCAGCCGCTCGCTTCCGATGAAACCCTTTTCTTGAACGACAATATGCGTGACCACTTTGCTAATTGGATTGATCACAACACAAGTCGTCTTCCCACATTCATGATTCTGGCAAACCACTTTCGCATTAATCGGAATATCCATCATTGTCCTCCCTCTCACTGCCCAAGCGTTACCTGGAGACCCTGGATCAACCTTTGTTTTTCTGATTCGGTGAATCTGGCATCGGGGTGTAGGATTAGAAATTGGAATGGCGGCATTTCGCCATTATCGATCAACCTGGATATCTCATCAGTTTCCTGTCGTCGCTGGCCCCATACGGAAAAGTTAAAGCGTTGGCGTCCTTCATCCACGTCATGCTGTACTAGCCAGGAAATAGGCGCGATGTTACTGTACCAGGGCCAGATGGTAGTATTGCTATGACAATCCAAACAGGCTCGCGCCGCTAAAGCCCTTGTTTGGGGAGAATCCCATGAGGGTTCTGCCACCACGGGTGGATTGGTGTGTTGATGACCGTATGGTATCAACTGGATAAGAAGGAATAATGCCACCAATCCGACAATGATGATTATGATGGTTCGTTTCATTTTCTACTCCTTTGTTTTTCTTTTCTTGGCTCCCCAAATTCGATGAGTTGCTCTGCGAGTTGGAAGAGATGTCGATCTGCCAGTGCATTAACAGAACCTTCTGGATAGCTTCCATCGGCAAGTTTTTCTCCGGCTGGCACGCCGGTTAGAACTTCTATACCTTCATCGATGGTCTTGACCGGCCAAATGTGAAATTTCCCGTCCTGTACAGCCTGTACCACCTCGTCTTTAAGCATCAGGTTAGTGACGTTGCTTTCCGGGATCACGACCCCTTGTTCTCCTGTCAGCTCTCTAGTTTCGCAGACCTTAAAAAATCCTTCGATCTTCTCGTTGACTCCGCCAATAGCCTGCACTTCTCCCCTCTGGTTGACCGAACCGGTGACAGCGATACCTTGCCGGATCGGGTTTCCGGAAAGGGCGGACAGGATTGCATACAGTTCGGTGCTGGAAGCACTATCGCCTTCGACCCCGGAGTAACTTTGCTCGAAAACCAGGTGAGCAGACAGGCTGAGCGGTTTATCCTGGGCATATTTTCCCAGCAGATAACCAGAGAGGATCATCACGCCCTTGGTGTGGATCGGCCCTCCGAGTTTGGCCTCACGCTCGATATCAATAATGCCCTCACGGCCCATCCCAACACTGGCTGTGATGCGGCTGGGTTGGCCGAAGGCAATATCTCCCAGCTGGATCACAGAAAGTCCATTCACCTGCCCCACTTGGGCCCCGCGAATGTCGATTTTGATCGCATCCTGCTCAATCATCTCATGAAGGCGTTCCCGGATCATGCTAGAGCGATGAAATCGTTCATCGATGGCTTTCCGGATGTGTGTATCCACAACATAAGCAGCCTTATCTAGGGCGGCATAATAATTGGCCTCGCGGATGACATCGGCAATCTCGCCAAAATGTGTGGAGAGCTTGTTCTGATCTTCGACCAACCGGGAACCATGTTCGATCAACTTTGCAATAGCAGATGAATCTAGGTGTTTGAGATTCTCCAGCTCACATAGCGATGATATAAACGAAACGTAATCCTGGACGTTCTCATCATTGCGTTCCATTTGGGTGTCGAAATCAGCCTTAACTTTGAATAGTTCGCTGAAATGCTCGTCATAGTTCAACAGAAGCTGGTAAATATCCGGGCGTCCAACCAGGATGACTTTAATATTTAGGGGAATTGGCGCTGGCTTTAGGCTTTTAGTGCTGATCAATCCCAGCCTCTCTCCTGCGTCCTCGATGATGATTTCCTGGTTCATTAAGGCGTATTTCAGAGCTTCCCATGACAAGGGATTGCGCAAAACATCCTCCACAGGGAGAACCAGATAGCCGCCATTGGCGCGGTGCAATGCTCCGCTCCGGATCAAGGTGAAATCAGTGACCAACGCGCCAAATCGGGCTTCCTGCTCGATACGACCAAACAGGTTGCTATACGTGGGATTCATCTCGAGGATGACGGGGGCGCCTTTCAAGTCAGCATTATCGACAATGATGTTTACTATGTAATTCTTTAGAATTGCACCTTTTGGAGCTTCGAAAGGTAGCAAAGCAGCTTTTTCTTCCTCCGATTCCGAACGGAACTTAGCCTGGTTGTCGACGATATCCTTGCGAACTTCATCGAAATATGAAAGCAGATCACTTTCTTGTTGATATTTTTCCTTGGTTTCCTCAAACAGATGGCTGACCGCATATTGGGCCACGCTTTCATCCAATTCTTGGAGGGCGGTTCTGGCATCTTTATCCAAAGCCTTAACCTGGCGGAGATTGGCTTCAAGTTTTTCTTGGAGGATTTCCTGTTTCTTGGAGATTTCATCTCTCTCGGCTTCGTGTAAGGCCACAAACTCCTCTTCGGTCATGGGTTTACCTTTATGCATTGGGACGGTCAACACCCCAACGGGTGTAGGCTGGACCATAAAACCGACCTGGAGGGCTGCTTCGTTGATCTGTTCCAGCAATACTTGTTTTTGCTGTCGGAAAGACTTAAGGTTTTCCTCCCGTTGTACAAGAAACTCTTCGCTCTCGAAGGCATTACGGATTTCACGCACGGCCGAATTGATCAGGGTCTCCATATCATTACAAAATTCCAACGCCAGGCCTGGCGGTAAGCGCAAAGCACTGGGGTGAGCGCTGTCGCGAAAACTATTCACATAGCACCAATCCGAGGGAACCGGTGCATCTTTGGCAACTTCTTCCAGAAAGCGCTCGATGGCGGTCGTGCGACCTGTGCCAGGCGCCCCTGCCACAAAAATATTAAATCCTTTTTCCTTAATTCCAAGGCCGAATTTCAGGGCACGTACAGCCCTTTCCTGGCCAATGATATTGCTCAGAGCGCTGACCTCAGCGCTGCTTTCACAACCTAAAGTTTGAGGGCTACACACTCGCCGTAATTTATCGATGGGTAGTTCACTAATCATGGCTCAATCCTCCATTTTATGGCATCTCAATGCAGTTGATTATGGCTTTGATCGTCTGAAACCCAGGAAACCGAGACCTCCATTTCGTTGTATCGCAGTCCAAAGCTTCCTGCTTAGATGTTTCCCATAAATTCACCATTTCAAACACAACCTTCCCCCTTATATTGGGGTGATACCTTTCTTAATGGGACCAGCCAAAGATGTAAGCTTTGGTCTGTTTTACCACTCCAACTTTACATATCACTAAGCGTCTGGAGTGAGCGCAGATAATTGATGATATCTTCCCGGCTGAGCATGCCTTCAATGTGACCATTATTCATGACAGGTAGCTGGTTTACACCGTTAATACCCATCTCTCCCAAAGCATCCTCGAGCCCCACCTCTGGTTTGATTCGTTTCATTTTAGAAATAGGAGTCATGACATCACCTGCGGTGACAGTTCTCCAGCGGTCCCTTGGCACCTCTCGGACTTGGTGCAGCGTAAGCAGGCCGGCGATTTCTTCGTCCCTTGTCAACATCAGGCAGCGATGCCCTTCTCCAAGAATATGGCGGTCAGTCAGCTCCTGAAGGGTGAGATCAACAGGTGCTATAGCGCAGCTACGGCTCATCGCCTGCGCCACAGTATGCCCGGCCAATAAGTCATGAAGCCGCTGTTGTTGCACCTGGCCAACGGCGGCGTTTTCAAGGAACCAGCCGATGAAGGCAATCCAAAGTCCGTTTGCCCAGTTTCCCTGTAAGACTTGCCATGCTCCATACAGGATGAACAGGAAAGCAACCACCCGACCTAGGGTAGCAGCAATTTCGGTGGCACGCCGGAGGTTATGGGTAATGCTCCACACAACGGCGCGGAAGACACGGCCGCCGTCCAACGGAAAGCCGGGGATCAGGTTGAACAAAGCCAGCACGCCGTTGATATAAGCCAGGTACTTTACCATGGCAAATAGGGGTATAACGCTGGCCGATACTCCTTCCAATAGACCAAAAATGGCCGCCAGAGCAAAACTGGTCAATGGTCCAGCGATCGCAATAAAGAATTCGGCGACCGCGCTGGGAGGCTCCGACGCGATCCGAGCGATACCCCCAAAAATATAGAGCGTGATGCTTGTCACCGGGATCTTGTAACGCAGAGCCAGGATCGAGTGACCCAGCTCGTGTAGTACCACACTGGTGAAGAATAGGATGGTCGTCGCTGCGCCAACAATCCAGTACTGGACAGCGGGCCAGCTCTTAAATTCGCTTGGAAAGTAACTGGACGCCAGCATCCAGGTAATCAATACGAATATCAGAAACCAGGATGGATCCAGGCCGATTGGGATCCCGAGAATGCGTCCTAAGGGTATCGTGTTCATACGCATAGTCTTTACTCCTCACACTCTTTCTTCTTCGGTGCTGACTGGTGACCTACTCAAATAGGCGGCTGCCATGAATCCCAGAAGGCTTGGCAGCCAGAACGAGAACAGCCGGTATCCCAGGATGACCACAACGTTGACCGGATTCGGTACCTTGAGGCTGGTGTACAAGGCCACCATGCTCCCCTCGATTACCCCGACCCCACCTGGGAATATGAAGGCTATCTTCCCTAGGATGAATGGCAAGCCATATCCAGCGAATAGGACGCCAAGGCTGATGTGTTGACCGGCTGCGATGAACATGAAGTAAAGCGTCATCATATCAAAGCCGATATTTGCCATGGCACCAAGCAACGGGTGCAGCCAGTTGCCATTACGCAAATGGCGCCAGGCAAGGACGAACCCTTCCATAGAGGTGATGGTATTTTGAGGCTCGAACGGTTTGCGACGCAGCGATGCCCAACGGCCAGCCAGCCAAACGGCGAGACGGGTGGCCGGTTCTGGGAAACGCAGAGCGATCAAGACTCCCACGGTTGTCAAACCCAACACAAGCACAACGATCCCAAATTCGATCAACTGGGTATTGGTCAGGTCGTGGACCATGATCAGGTATAGGGTTCCGATTAATGCCACACCCACCAGGACAGCATTGTTCAAAATTGCTGGGAGCGTCCCAGCCAGGACTGCGGTGTTTCTACTATGGCTTTCACGCCGAACCCAGCCATATGTAGCTGCGGCTCCGCCTACCCACCCCCCTGCCACCAGACCGATACTGTAGGAGGCCATAGTGATCAGGATCCCCTCAAACACCGACAACCGCTCCTGGTTGGTATCCAGGATAGCGTGCAGCGTAAAGCCGCTGCCAACATAGCTGAGGGCCTGTGCGATGATCGCCAGAGCCACTGCCCACCAAGTCATACTCCGGACGACCGACCAGGAATTTTCCAGGGTGGTTATTTGTGGCACGAGCAGGTGGACCGCCAATCCCAGGATGATCAGGAGGGGTAAATAGCGCCATAGACGTATTCTAGGGGAACCCAATGGATGGTCATCGTTAGCCATTATTTTTTACCTGACGATAGAACCAGCGCTTGGTCATTTCCGCCGAAAGGAAGTACAGTGCAACAATTCCAAATATGACCACCAGAAATGGAGCCGAGAGCGGCACAAAGCCCAACAATCCAGCCAATGGTGAATAGGGGAGCCACAACGTAACCAATATGACTGCCCCGGTGACAGCCAGCATGGCGCGGCTGGGGCGACTGGAAGTGAATGGAAGGCGCGTGCGTACTGCAAAGACTACTACTCCCGCCGAAAGGATGGACTCTATAAACCAGCCCGTTTGGAAGCTCTGCTCGGTAGCCTTCATCAACCACAACAGTACACCAAAAGTGGCATAATCGAAAATCGAACTTAGCGGGCCAAAGACCAGCATGAAGCGGCGGATAAAGCCGATGTCCATGCGGTGCGGACGTTCGACAAACACATCATCCACCCGGTCTCTGGCGATGGTCATCTCGGGCAGGTCGGTCAGGAAATTGATCAACAAAATCTGCTTGGGCAACATCGGCAGGAACGGCAGAAACAGCGAAGCCCCTGCCATGCTGAACATGTTGCCAAAGTTGGCACTGGTCGCCATGAAGACGTATTTGAGTGTATTGGCAAAAGTCTTGCGCCCCTGCACAATGCCCTCACGCAGCACATCCAGATCTTGCTGGAGCAGCACCAGGTCCGCGGCTTCCTTGGCAACATCCACAGCATTTGCCACTGAGATGCCCACGTCGGCGCCATGTAGAGAAGGCGCATCGTTGATGCCGTCGCCCATGTAACCCACCACATGCCCACGCTTCTTGAGCGCTAAAATGATGCGCTCCTTCGCGTTGGGATCCACCTCCGCAAAAATGGTAGTCTCTTCAACAGCATGCCAGAGCGCCTCGTCGCGCAATTTGTCCAGTTCTGCGCCAGTCAACACCTTTACGTCGCCCAATCCCACCACCTGTCCGGTGTGGCGCGCCACCAGTTTATTATCACCCGTGATCACTTTGAGGCGCACACCGAGTTTCGCCAACGATTGAATGGTCTCCTGCACGCCATCTTTGGGGGGATCGAAGAACAACAGGAATCCGGCGAAAGCCATGTCATTTTCATCTTTTGTGAAATAGGGATGTCTCTGCCCGCTTACGGATTTGACCGCCAACCCCAGCACCCGGTAGCCCTGGGCGCTCCACGCCTCGTATCTTTCCTGGATTTTGGCCTGCATCCCGTCATCGAGGGCTTTTTCCTCGTCCTCAATCTGAACTCGTGAACAAATCGCCAGCACATTTTCCAGCGCGCCCTTGGTGATCATGGCTACCGACAAATCCTTTCGCCCTGCTACCACTGTCAGGCGTTTGCGGATGAAGTCGTACGGGATTTCATCCACTTTGGAAAATTCATCCGCGCCCTTGGCACCTTTATTGACAATCGCCTCATCCAACGGATTGGGTAGTCCCGTTTGCATATGTGCGTTTAGGTACGCATACAGACTTACTTGATTAGATGGCTCGCCGTTTACATCTAGCGCACCGTCCAACTGCACCACGCCTTGCGTGAGCGTGCCAGTCTTATCGGTGCAGAGAATATCCATGCTGCCGAAATTCTCGATCGATTCCAACCGCCGCACAATTACGCCATGCTTCGCCATCTCCTGCGAGCCTTTCGACAGGTTGATATTGATAATGGCTGGTAATAGTTGCGGCGTTAACCCAACTGCCAGTGCAACCGAAAATAGCAGTGAATCAAGCACTGGTTTATGAAAAAAAACATTGAAGAAGAAGATACCAAATACTAACAAGAACATAACCTCGGTCAGCAAGTAACCCAATTTACGAATACCATGTTCGAACTCGGTTTCCGGCGGGCGCAAGGCCAGTTTGTTGGCGATTTGACCGAAGGCGGTCTGCAACCCGGTTTGCACGACCAGCACTTTGGCGCTGCCACTGCGGACATTGGTGCCCATAAAGACGACGTTCGTCCGTTCGGGCAACCCGGCGTTTTCAGCTACTATGCCCGGTGTCTTTTCCACGGGGAAGGTCTCACCGGTTAGCACGGCCTGATTGACAAAGAAATCTTTGGCTTCGATTACTATTCCATCGGCGGGAATCAAACTGCCAGCGGAGAGTAAAACCACATCACCAGGAACAATATCATCGGTCCGGACAGAAGCGGTATTCCCATCCCGCAGAACATCTGTCTTGAATGAGATCTGTCCCTTCAATTTCTCTGCGGCGTTATTGGCGTTATATTCCTGGATGAAGCTCAAGACAGCACTGCTAAAAACGATCACCAGGATGATCAGAGCATCTATCCAATCTCTCAACAAAGCCGAAATCCCAGTGGCAAATAACAGGATCAGTGTGATGGGGCTTTTGAATTGATTGAGGAATAGACCGATATTCGAAGCCTTTTTTTGAGCTTGTAATCGGTTCGGACCGAAATGCACCAAGTGCCGTTGGGCTTCGAATTGAGTCAATCCGTTGGTCGAAGTTCCGAGCACTTGGAACAAACCTTCTGGAGGCTGGCTCCAATATTGTACAGGAAGTGGAGGATAATCATTCATTGTGTCAAATTGTGATTAGCGGCCAAAAAATTGGAAACAAGGCAATGATTACAACCAGCAGGACCATTGTCAGCGGCAAACCTACTTTAAAGAAATCCTGAAAGCGATAAGCTCCTGGACCCATCACCAGTACATTGACTGGATGACCAAGCGGCGTAAGTAAGGTCATCGAAGAGGCCAGCGCTACTCCCATCGCCATTGCTCTGGGATCTGCCCCGATTTGTTGTGCGGATCCAATCGCAATTGGCGCGACCACAGCAGCCACAGCGGCGCCGTTCATGACTTGCGACAACAACATTGTCAAGACAACCAAGCCCGCCAGGAGCGCCAATGGATTTGCCGGTCCAAATATGGAGACCATCCAGTTTCCCAGGTTCGCTGCCGCGCCTGTTTTTGCCATGGCAATACCCATAGGTAGCATTCCGGCGATGAGAAAAATACTTTTCCAGTCAATCACCTGGTAGGCTCTGTCCATGGTAAGGATACCCGCCAGCACCATAACAAGCGCCCCTCCCAACATCGCCTCTGCCACCGGAACGAGGTTCATCGTAGCCAACAGCAGAGTTGTGCTCATAATGAGCAAAGCCAGCCAGGCATTCCTGCCTTTCGTGCTGGTTTGGCGTTCCTCACCGTTCAAGATGATCAGATCAGGTTCGGAGCGCAGCACCGTCACTCGATCGCGCTGTCCTTGCACCAGCAAGCCATCGCCAAATTGTAGAGGTAGATCGGACAGATTTGTGCGGATCGGTCTTCCAGACCGCCAGATGGCGATCACGTTCAGGTCGTACTTCTCACGAAAATGAGCGGAGCGCAACGTTTGCCCGATTAATATGGAGCGAGGCGCCAGGATAGCCTCTACCAGGATAACCCTCTGAGATTCCAACTCTCGCTCTCTTGATTTATCTAGCGGCAGGAACTCCAAAATAGGCCGCAATGTCGCCGGAGATATTTCTTCTGGTTTCCCCTCCAGTAATAATACATCACCTTGTTTAAGCGTCACCGCCGGGGAAGGTGAAAATGTTTTCTGTGTGGTGTGTTCTATGGCTACCAGGTTCAGATGATAATCCTGGCGCAGGTTGCTCTGCCCGAGGGTTTTTCCAACCAGGTTTGAACCCGCCGGAATACGCGCCCGTATCAGGCGCTCTCCCAACCGGTAAATACTGGGCAGGTCGCCTTCCTCCAGGCCTGCTGCGCGTAGATGGTGCGCGGCCGACTGCACTGGTAGTAATCGCCACCCGATAATCGCCATATAAAGGATACCGGCAGTAACCAGGGGTAAGCCCAGTGGAGCAAAATCCAGCAAACTATAACCCGCCAATCCCTCATCACGAAGTACGCTTGAAACAACGATATTGGTTGTGGTGAGCAAAGTCGCCATGCCCCCCAGAATTGTCCCAAAGGCCAGCGGCATTAGCAAATGTGCTGGGTTGATGGTAGATTTGCGCGCGCCACCTGAAACTGCCGGCAACAGGACTGATGCGGCGGCGATGTTGTTCATAAATAGCGATAGAAATGCTCCACTGAACATGACAACAACCATCAGCCAACGTTCTGATGTGCCGCCCAGCCGCAAAAGAAAAGTTCCGATCTTCTCTGTCACTCCAGTGCGCTGCAAACCCTCGGCGAGGACATAGATCGCCATAATAGTGATGACAGCGGAGCGGCTGAAACCGGAAAAAACTTCCTGGGGGGTTAATACGCCGGTAACGCCGAGCGAGATAGCCACCAAAAGCGCAACCAGATCGGGGCGTAACCGGCCGCTTAGGAATAATAGAATGGATCCAATCAGGATAAGGAACGTAATTGTCAAATAATTCATTTAATGTGCCTGGACTGCCTCGATAGGTTGGGGTATCTCTGAAGATTGGGCCAGGGTGCGCGGCCCCAGGATTTTCAGCAGAGTTCCCTGGTCAATAGTCTCATCATGCAAGAGTGCCTGCACCACCTGGTCCAATTTCTGGCGAGTCTCGATCAGCAGGTTTTTTACAGCCTGGTAGCGTTCCTGTAGGATGTGCTGGACATCCTGGTCAATGCGCGCGGCGGTTTCTTCGCTGTAGTCTCGGCCCTGGGAGAGTTCGTACCCCAAGAAAGGTTGTTCTTCGTCGGCGCTGAGCGCCATCAGCCCCAGGCTGCCCATTCCCCAGCGGGTAATCATACGCCTGGCTAAGCGGGTAGCCTCCACCAGATCGTTTTCCGCGCCGGTGGTAATGTCTTCCAGGGCAACCTCTTCGGCGGCACGTCCTCCCAACATAACCGCCAGGCGAGCTATCAGATAGTTCCGGCTGTAGTTGTACGTATCATCGCTGGGCATTTGTTCGGTGACGCCTAATGCCCGGCCGCGCGGGATGATCGTAACCTTGTGCACCGGATCTGCGAATGGCGTAAGCCAGGCCACCAGGGTGTGACCAGCTTCGTGGTATGCGACTGTATAGCGGTCGTGGTCATTGAGCAGAATGGTACGGGTGGCTCCGAGAAGAACCCGGTCTAGGGCGTCTTCAAAATCAACCATTTTCACCGTTTCATGCTTCTCGCGGGCGGCAATAAGCGCAGCCTCATTACATAGGTTTGCCAGGTCTGCGCCGTTGAAACCGGTAGTGGTGCGGGCCAGAAGACCCAAATTAACATCGGGGGCCAGTTGAATCTGCCGGGTATGGATGCGCAGGATGCCCTCGCGCCCCTGGCGGTCTGGCAGGCCGACAGCCACCTGACGATCGAAGCGCCCCGGTCTTAGCAAAGCCGGGTCGAGCACATCCGGCCGGTTGGTGGCAGCCAGGATGATAAGCTGGTGGTGTTCGTCAAATCCGTCCATTTCCACCAGGAGTTGGTTGAGGGTTTGTTCGCGCTCGTCGTTGACTGCGCCAAGCCCGGCGCCGCGCCGCCTTCCTACCGCATCCAATTCGTCAATGAAGACGATGTCTGGAGCAGTTGCTTTGGCTTGTATGAAAAGGTCTCGCACGCGACTGGCACCCACACCGACGAACATCTCTACAAACTCCGAAGCGCTGATGCTGAAGAAGGGTACACCAGCCTCGCCGGCAACCGCCCGAGCCAAAAGTGTTTTGCCTGTGCCAGGAGGCCCGACCAACAATACGCCGCGCGGGATGCGCGCTCCTAATTTATGGTATTTTTCCGGGCTGCGTAGAAAATCCACCACCTCTTGAAGCTCCCCTTTGGCTTCGTCTGCCCCGGCAACGTCTTCGAACGTCACCTGCGGGAGGTCCCCTGTGAATTGTCGGGGTTTGCTGCGCCCAAAGCGGAAGACGCCCGCCTGACTTTGGGCGGCGTTGCGGCCTAGCCATAACAGAAAAAGCACCATAAGCAGCAATGGCATACCATCTGTCAACAGGATCGTGAACCAGGGGCTGGGTGGAGGAACTACATTCACCTCGACGTTATATGCGCTCAGAAGCGCAAGCAGATTCGGGTCTCCCTCGACCTCCGGGAAGGTGGTCTGGAAAGCGGAGTAAACGACCTCAGGTGCAGGCCCGGATTGCTCAGTAACAGCCGAAGTAGGACCTGGTGTAGGCCTCTCCGGCCAGGTGATCGGTTTCAGGAATTTACCCGTAATAGCGCTGCCGCTAATCTGTAAGCTGAAAACGTTGTCCTTCTTCACCTGGTCGAGGAACGCGCTATAGGGCAGGCTTACCTCTGGCTGGCTTCTGGGCCAGAACGTCCACAGGTTCCAGATCATTAATGCCATGAAAAGCAGCCACCATGGCCAGGATATGTTGGGCCTTGGAGGGGGAGTGGTTTTTTCTTGCATCTCATAGACTCCAGTGACGCAGCGGGATGGCTGGCAACTTTTCAACGCTGTCTTTGTCTAATTTCAGGTATGCTGTATCTGCTCCAATATGGTCGATCTGCGAGACGGGGATGGTCACGTCCTTCTGGCCCCATAGATGGCCTTCGCGTAGGATCAAGTGGGTGATTTTCCCATCAGACGGGTCAACCAGAAATTCATCCACCTGGCCTATAGGCCCGTCGCTGGCTTCCACCCTGGCCCCGCGATGAATAGCCAGCTCACCTGGTGGAATGTGTTCCTCCTTCGATACGAGTGTCATCTTATCAGCGATAGCGTAAGGCCAGAAGGCGGTAGATCCTCCCAGTGGGTAATATCGGGGTATGTCCGCCTGCACAAAACGGATCCCAACAAACTCGTCTAACGCGGACAGTTCGGCGTCGTCGCATCTCAGGTGGATCGATTCTGGCGTCGTTTCCAGGATGAAATTTTCTGGAACCAGATGTTCGGTATGGGGCGATTGCTTCTCTTTGACCACAACGTGGGTGATCTTTTGCGTAATCGGGTTTACAATGATGCAGGTCGTATGGCCGCACAATCCACCAGAACAAAATACTTCCGCGTTCATTGGTATGTCCATAATTGTCTCCTTATTGTCAGCGGCATTGTTTGTGGTTTCATTACCACACCCCAATTGCCTGTATCTAGTAGCCGCTTCACGGGTCTAGCGCAGGTCCAAACTCGCGGCGAATGACCAGGGGGGGGTCTGCCCCTGCCCGTACCAGGACTGTCTTGAGCTCCCTCATGCTCATTGGGGCAACCGGATAA
>Ga0209751_10001903_pt1 | contig 21214 bp, 20 predicted proteins | sample RifCSP13_1_FD_184019 | JGI IMG/M metagenome (GOLD analysis project Ga0209751, IMG submission 184019) | Soil microbial communities from Rifle, Colorado - Rifle CSP2_sed 13_1 (SPAdes) (version 2) | ecosystem: Environmental > Terrestrial > Deep subsurface > Rock core/Sediment | place: Rifle... | reverse complement strand
TGCGCATTGCTGTGTTCGGCGCCGGTGGCGTAGGCGGGTACTTCGGGGGACGCTTAGCTTTTTCCGGAGAAGAGGTGTTCTTCATTGCCCGGGGGGAGCATTTACACGCCATGCAGGTGGATGGTCTACGTGTGGACAGCCTCCAGGGCGACTTTCTGCTGCAGCCGGTACAAGCTACGGACGATCCCCGGCAGGTGGGGCAGGTGGATGTGATTCTGGTCGCGGTAAAAGCCTGGCAGGTGGTTGAAGCAGCCCAGTTTATGCTTCCCATGATTGGTTCCACAACCTTTGTCGTCCCCGTGCTAAACGGCGTTGAAGCCCCCACCCAGCTGGCCGAAGCCCTCGGAGAAGAGCGGGTGTTGGGTGGGCTCTGTCGTATCTCCAGCCTGATTGCCGGCCCAGGCCATATCCGCCACGTAGGCATTGAACCGTATATTGCCTTTGGAGAACTGGATAACCGGTCCAGCCAACGTTGCGAACGCCTGAAAGCGGCATTTCAACGCGCCAGGGTCTCGGTCGAGATTCCAGCAGATATTTGGGCGGCTATCTGGGATAAATTCTTGTTCATCGCCTCGCTGAGCAGCGTTGGGGCGGTCACGCGCGCTCCGGTGGGCGTGATGCGCAGTCTGCCCGGTACGCGCCGGCTGCTCGAGCAAGCGATGGGCGAGATCATCGCTGTGGCACAGGCACACCAGGTAAGCTTGCCGGTCGATGCAGTAATCAGGAAGCTGGATTTCATCGATCGCCTTCCAGAAGACACCCAGGCTTCAATGCAGCGCGACATCCTGGCGGGTCGCCCTTCGGAATTGGAGGCGCAAACCGGTGCAGTGGTGCGGCTGGTAAGGGCGCGCGGCGTTCCAACGCCGGTGATTGCATTTCTCTACGATAGTCTCTTGCCCCAGGAACTTCGGGCGCGCGGGGAAATTTAAGGTATGTAGCGCACGATACTGCACCCTTGAGACAGCGTTTGCGCCGGATCGGGCTGCCGGCCGGCGAGCAGGGCTTCCACAGCCATTCGCAGATAATTCTGGGTTGGCCTGCGCTGCCTAAAGGTCACGTCGTCGAAAGCTCCCTGGTAGCGCAGGATTCCGTCCTGGTCGATCAGGAACAGTTGGGGGGTCGTCTGGGCGCTGTACAGGTCGGCGACCTGGTAGTCGGCATCGATTAACACCAAAGGCAAGCCGCGCTGCCCGGCCGCCCGTGCCAGTAGTGCTGGGCTCTCGTTGACATTAGACGCGATGGGCAACAAAGTCGCAGCGCCTCCCCAGGATTGGGTAAGCGCTAATAGCTGCGCGTCAATCCGCTCGCACCAGCCACATTCCGCCGACCAGAAATTGACGATAGCGATCCGGCCGCGCCCTTCTGCTAGTGAATGGGCATGGCCGGCTAAATCAGGTAGAGTGAATTCCGGCGCTGGCTGGCCGATCGGGATCATAGTATCCATCACAGGCATTCATTATATACCAGAGCAGGCCTGCTCGGAAACGTTTCCAATGAATGGTAGAATGAGCGCCATGAAGCGCTGGCAATTCTGGCTGGGAGTGAGCATCTCCCTGGGTTTTCTGTATCTGGCCTCGCGCGGCCTCCAGCTGCAGGATGTATGGGGTGCGCTCAAGGGGGCAAATTACTGGTGGTTACTGCCTGGCGTGGCGGTATATTTCCTCGCCGTATGGGCGCGCGCCTGGCGTTGGCACTATCTCTTGCGCCCGGTGAAACCTGTTTCCACACGCACCATATTCCCGATCGTCACCATCGGTTACATGGGCAACAATATTTACCCGGCTCGGGCAGGCGAGGTATTGCGGGCGGTGATCCTCAAACGCCGCGCAGCCGTGTCGATCCCCGCTTCCCTGGCAACTATCATTGTCGAGCGCGTCTTTGACGGGGTGGTGATGCTCGCCTTTGTGTTCTTAAATTTGCCCGAGTTAGCCCGTTTGCAGGCCGATTCAGGTTTTGTCGGGAACATCCAGACCCTGGCTTTATGGGGAACGGCGGCATTCACCGGCTGCCTGGTTCTTTTCCTTTGGATGGCGATGTTTCCGCTGCAAGCCAACCGGATTGTCGAGTGGTTAGCACAGCGCCTGGTACCCCAGCGCTTCCGGGAGCGTCTGTTGGGGCTGGCCCAGCGTTTCTTGTCGGGTTTGGCGTGCCTGCGCTCACCACGCGATTCCTTGATGGTCTTCATAACTTCCGTGCTGATCTGGCTGCTTGAGACAGGCAAGTATTGGTTTGTGATGCGCGCCTTCTCTTTCCAGGTCAGTTTCTTCACGCTGATGCTGATCAACGGTATTGTCAACCTGGCGACAACCATCCCCTCCGCTCCCGGATACATCGGGACCTTTGACGCCCCGGGGATCGCCGTATTATCAGCTTATGGCATCGATAAGGCGATCGCTGCCGGGTACATTTTGGTGCTGCATGTCGCCCTGTGGGTGCCGATCACTGCCCTGGGAGCTTATTACATGGCCCGCGAGGGTATCCGCTGGCGGGAAGGGATGGAAAACCTTGACGAAGATAGACCAAGGACGAAAGACCCAGGCAGGGAGGTCAAGGTAAGGTGAGGATTGCCATAATCGGCGCCGGGATCGGGGGTCTGGCTGCAGCCTATGACCTGGCGCGCGCCGGTCACCAGGTGACGGTATACGAATCTAGCCCCACCGTGGGCGGGTTGGCGGGCGGCTTCCAAGAGCAGCACTGGGAATGGTCGCTTGAAAAGTATTACCACCACTGGTTCGCCACCGACCGCCATATCTTAGGCCTGATTCGTGAATTAGGATGGGAGGATCGGGTGCTCTTCCCGCGCCCCTACACAGTGATGTATCACAACGGGAAGTTCTACCCCTTTGATTCGATCTTGAAGATGGCCTTGTTCCCGGGGCTAGGTTGGGGGATTGACAAAATCCGCTTTGGGTTGGTGGGGCTGTACTTGCGCCTGACGAATAATTGGGGACCATTAGAAAAAACGACAGTGGATGCCTGGATGCGCAAATGGGCCGGGGAGCGTGTTTATGACAAGATGTGGCAACCGCTGATCGTCGGCAAGTTTGGACCGCACCATAAAGAGGTTAACATGGCCTGGCTGTGGGCGCGCTTGAAATCCCGCACAACCCGCCTGGGAACTTTCCTGGGCGGCTTTCAGGCCTTCGCCGACGCTTTCGCCGGGCGCCTGCAAGAAATAGGGGTGGTGATCAACCTCTCGACCTCGGTGCAGCGCATCTCGATCGATGCAGCCGGTGGAATGGCTGTGGAAATCGCCGCGAGTAGGCAGCGTTACGACCAATGCCTGGTGACGACCTCTCCAGCGCTGCTGGCCCGTCTGGCCCCAGAACTTCCCCAGGCTTACCTGGAGGGCTTGCTCAGGCTGAGAAGCATGGGGGCAGTGGTTATGATTCTGGCTTTAAAGCATCGGCTTTCCGAAGAAGGCTATTATTGGTTCAATATCCCCAAGGCGGCTGGTTTCCCCTTCCTGGCGCTGGTCGAGCACACCAATTTCGTCTCCCCGCAACACTTCGGCGGCGACCATCTCATCTATTGTGGAGATTACCTCGATCCAGAGCATGAATACTTCCGCTTGAGCCAGGCAGAACTGCTGGAACGCTTCTTGCCGGTGTTGCCGCGTTTCAATCCAAAGTTCACCCCCGATTGGGTGCGTAAAACCTGGCTCTTTCGCACTGCTTACGCCCAGCCCATCCCGGAGGTAAACCATTCGCGCAACATCCCCGCCCTGCGCACACCCCTCCCAGGCCTATACTTCGCCAGCATGAGCCAGGTCTACCCGTGGGACCGGGGCACAAATTTCGCCGTGGAGATTGGGCGCAGGGCAGCTGGGATGATGATCGAGGAGAGTCATTAAATCCAGTTGCCAGCAAGGGGGAAATCCATTTCCCTAGATTCCGGGCTTCCTCACAATCACTTCATTCGCCGGCGTAGCTTGATCAGCAGGGCAGTTGTCAGCAGGATCGTCTCGGCGCCAGCCGTGATGGCGAAAGCCGTGGGGACAGCGATTATCCCTATTTGTGGAATGAGGGCTGCCATCAGCGCCGCGCGGCCGATCAGCTGCAGCGTGTTGGTCACAAGTGGAGTACGCGTATCGCGCAGGGCGATCAGGCCGCGCGTAACCAATTCTGTAGCCACATATGCAGGCAAACCAAGGGCATACACAGTCAGAACAGAATTGGTCAGGTCCCCGGCGACAGCGTCGAACTTGCCGCGCTCGAACAGGATCTCGATGACCGGCCGGCCGAGCAGGATCAGACCCAATAAGGCAGGGACGGCTAAGCCAATAGCGGCTGCCAGTGATCGAAGCAATGAACGTCGCATCTGCCCGTACTCCTCAGCTGCCGCGTGTCCCGCCAGGCGTGGGAAGGCCGCCTGCCCGATCGCCTGGCCTAACAGGGCGATGGGCAATCCCACCAGTAGCCAGGCGTTATACAACGCCGGTAGCCCTGATAGCTCGGCCGCCTTGGAGGCGAAGGCCGTGTCGACGATGAAGCCGGCGTAATTGATGCTTACCGACAGGCCGTTGGGGATGAGCAAGCGGACGATCTCGCGCAATCGTTCGTTGAACAAGTCCCAGACCGGGTAAACCCTGGCGCCTTGCCCGGTCAAGCCAGGGAGCAGGATCAACACCTGCAATAATGCACCAGCGACGACGCCCAAGGTAGGGCCAAAGATGCCTACTTCAGGGAAAAAACGGGCTGCCTGGATACCCCCGATCAAGGCGAGGTTATGTCCCAATACGGATAGAGCAGTGGGGACGAACTGGTTGCGCCCATTGAGCACCGCAGTCGCCACACTGCCCACCGCCAGGATCAACGGTTGGATCAGCATGATCTGGGTCAGTCGGATGGTCAGGCTGCCGGTTTCGGCGTCAAATCCGGGGGCGAGCAATTTGGTGACGAAGGCAGGCGCGAAGATCTCACCCAGGAATACTATCAGCGTAAAGACAGCCAGCAAGGTAGTCAGCACCAGATTGGTCAGGCGCCAGCCCGCTTCCTTTCCCTCAGAGCGGCTGGTGCTCAACAGAACCGGGATCATCGCGCTGGAGAGCGCGCCACCAGCGATCAAGCTGAACAGTGTATCCGGCAGGCGGAACGCGGCGTAATAAGCATTGGCCTCCATACCGGTGCCAAATTGGGCATTGAACAGCACTTGCCGCAATGCTCCCAGCAAGGCAGAGGTGAAGAACGAGGCCATCAAAACGAAGCTGGCTTCGGGGATGCTCAGCTCGCGCGAGTACAATCCAGCCAGCTGGATGCGCGGCAACCGGGGGACCACGACTTGCCAACGCGGGGCAGCAGCCGGTGTGGCGCGCAGCGGTTCGAGCACCTCCGTAGCCTGCACGCTGCCCATCCAGGCGCTTTCAGCCATGGCCGCGTACCCACCCAGTCTTAGGAGTGTTTCTTCGCTTGCTCCGGTGGTTTGACCCAGGGTAGGTGCAATGGCTGCCATCTAATCCTCCAGGAAAAATTTATTGAGAGGCAAGGGCGTTTTTTAGAGATGAGTACGAGATGGCCAGCTCTTCCTCCACCTGAGCCAGCAATGGGCTGTTCGCGTCCTTGTCTGAATTAACCCAGCGGTCCGAATAAAGCATGCCTTGGGCGCGGTGGAAAGCAGCTGGCTGTAATCGCTCAGTTGGAAGGTTGTAAACCTCCTCGTACAATCTCAACAAGGCGTCCACCAATTCCTGGTTATCTTCCTGGGCGAACAGCTTGCGGTGGATTACCCACCAGTTTACTTCCCAATGCGCTGTCCGATCGATATTAAAGTCAGCATGGTGGATCTTTTTGACGAAAGCGTAAAAGCGCTGGACGTATGCCTCAGCAGTAGGAATATCGTTGTCTGGAAACGGTGCGGCGGCGATCTCAGCCCGGGCGATTAGGTAAGCCCCGTAAACCGCCTGAAAAAAAGATAAATGGAAAAATTCTTTGACCATGCTTACGGATACGAGTAGCAGCTTCAGCCAATCCTTCTGATAATATGCCACGTAGTTTTCTTTTTCGAAATGGGCTACCAGGCGCGGATCGAATCGGCCGAGTGAGTCCCTGGCATTCATGACCGGGTCTGGATTTCCTTCAAAGTGAAATAGCCTACCAATTGCCACCTCCCCCACCACCATTTCAGGTGCGCCTTCCCCATGTACAGTCCTTCTGCTACCTGTACCAGTTCGTCCAGCACGCGGCGAATGGTCCACAGGGGGTTTACTTTCAGGTCGTAATCGATCTTGAGCACCTGCCGGTCTGGGTCACTTAATCCTGGGGCGACGTAAGTTTGGAAGGTGAAGGCGCGATAGGTTTCGGGGGTATCGTTGACGTAATCATGGTAGAGCGGCCAAAAAACGTGGGCCAGAAACAGGGAGTTGCGCCCGAAGATATTGTCGCCTGAGGCGCGGACCGCGATAAATGTCTTGCCTTTCCAGGGCATCCAGTTGGAGGCGATCCGTTCGGCCAACCAGGTCAGACCCGGGGCCACATCCAATGCAACCAATTCACCCCTATATACGCCGTTTAGCAGCTGCTCAGGAGCAGTCCCGGCGCGAAAGATATCATTCAGTGAGGCCAATGCATGCTCTCGCTCACTATTTAACCAGGACTGCGCCGAGCGGATATGTGTAAGCACTGAATCTGCACTGCCATCTCGCTGTGGAGTGAAATGGGGGATTGAAATACTTTCCATTTTGTTCACGGTTCGATAGCTCTCCATCGTCCACCGGTAAGGATGGCGAGGCGGATAGGATCAAGTGGGTCATCGATGACGGCAAATTCCAGGAATGGCTTTCCGACCGAGTTCATACCCTTACGTATTTCGTACGTGACGATCCCAGAGGATTCCCTGAGTTTTAACTGTGTTCCCTCAAAGAAGAACTCCCCGCTAGGTGTCTCTGGCGTGATCCCCTCCAGGTTATGGGCGGTGTGGTAAGTCCCATTCTCAAGGAAAACAAGGAAGTTGTCACAATCGCGGCAATCCGGATCGACGCCGGGAAGTGACCACACACCAACGATTTCCTCGATTGTGGTAGCCAGAGCCGGGATTGGTGTGATGGTGGGTGGTTGCGCGATGGGTGTGAAGGTGAGTGCTAAGGATGGCGGAATCGTTATTAGAGGCGGCACAGTGGGGGTTGTGGAAGGCAGCGCTGGAATCCCCTCTTGAGGGGACATTGTAGGCCGGGAGGTCTGCAGCGCTGGCGTCCTCTGACAGCTAACCAGGAGGAGCATTGTAAGATAGGCGATGAAGATAGATTTTCTCATCAGGGCTATCTGCTGCCCTGCCCTGGGGACGGAACAATGCCGAGCTGTTGAAACAAACCCAGGTTATCGGGCGAGCTCCAGTGCTCGACGATCTTGCCCCCAGCGAAGCGCTCGATGTTGATGCCCGTGACCACAACTTGCCTGCTGGTTGGAGGCCGGTCTCTGAACCCTCCCAGGTCAGTGCCGCTCATCGTCCAGCGGAAGCACACCCGGTCCCCCTCTGCGAAGATGTCGTCAACAGTGAAGTGAGCGTCCGGGAAGGTCTTGCGGAAATTGGCGATGCGCATTTTGAAACCCTCAACGCCGGGTACTGGCGTGGCGAAGGTGCTGTGGTCGATGTAATCAGGATCGATTGCTTCATCGGCCAAGCTAAAGTTGCCTATATTGAACCCTTCATCGAAGAGGCGTCGAATAGTGGATTTCATCTCGTCAATATTCATACTGGTTTCCTTTCTGGAGATAGGATTTGCTCCGCTTTTTGTATTTTTGGAACATTTAGAACAGGGTAGGCTCTGCTTACCATGTTAATCAATACTAATTTTACCTTAATTCACCTATAAAACCCTCCCTGACTGATTGACAAATCTTAACAGGATAAGGTTATCGCCATGCATTCCTCTATGGCAAACTCAAAGCGGACTAGATGCGTTCTTAGGTTGAAGGCGACCTTCATCTCAGGGATTCAGGCTTCGCCATCCATGAGGGTGGCCTGCAATTGGTGAAGAGAGGTGATGAGACGCTGCTGGTCAGCTTCGCTCAAGGCCCCCAGCCACATCTTTTGATTCTGATGCACAATCGGGCGAAACGCATCGGCGACCTGTCTTCCCCTGTCCGTTAGTTCTACCAAAAGCATGCGTCGATCCGACCGGTGAGGAATCCTGCGAGCATACCCGCGCCGCTCGAGAGAGTCGATCAAACCCGTTACGGTGGCCCGGCTTATGATCAGCCGCTCAGCTATCTCGTGGGGAGGCAAGGGCATCTCGGAGTCTGCCAGGATGCCCAGGACCAATCCGGAAGCAGGGCTCAGGTCAAAGGGGTGGAGCAATCCAGAGATGCGTTTGACGAGTAAGTCAGCCGTGAAGACCAGATTCATGGCGCATTCGGTGGCTCTGGCACTCGCATTGGGGTAGCGTTGCTCAAATTCTGGTGAAATTTGAACCGGTGATTGGTTAGCCATCTGATAATTAGCCTCTTGACAAATATAGTTAGGACGCTTATAATAAGGAGTATAACATTAAACCACAAACAATGCAAGTTAGGAGGTAAACATGACAACGAATCCATCCAAGGTCCTGGCTCCAGGGGAAGGTTTGAAACTGCAATCAGGCCCTGGCCGGGACCTCATTTTCAAGGTCACCGGCGAGGATACCGGTGGGGCATTCGACTATTTTATCGTCGAGGTTGCGCCGAAAGGTGGTCCCCCCCTGCACGTGCACTACAAGCAGGAGGAAACCATCCACATCTTGAAAGGGCGGTACAAAATCCGGATTGGCGAAGAGATTTTCTATTGCCAGGAAGGAAGTTTCGCCTATCTGCCCTCCAAAGTCCCCCACGCCTTCCTCAATTTAACGGATGAGTCGGGCGAGATCATTGTGGTCTATACCCCGGGCGGGGGGCACAAGTTTTATGAAGAGTTTGGACCGCTATCGCGGAATGGTCCGCCAGATCGAAAAGTCATCGCTTCAATATTTGCGAAGTATGACATGGCCCTGCTTGGGCCGCCATTGAGCCCTGATTGAGGACCGGTGATTTTTCCATGTCTTTTGGTTTGGACCCATTCACCTGGGATCGGCGCAAGGCCAACCGCACGTGGTTTTGAAGAGTGAGCTATTCTTCTGGTTTGAACCCGGACCAGATCTAGAACCGGTCTATTGAGAGGGAAAGCAGCTGTTAGAATCCATGCATGGACCTAGCGACTTTCAGAGACTTGCTCGCTCCCTCCGGGCAGGCAGCGCTGAAGTCCGCGCTTTCCCTGGAGCCGCGTGAGGCTAACTTCCTGGGCCACTTCCAGATCTTGAGCCGGTCGTATCCGGCTGACTTGGCGCGGGCGGCTCTCGAGGCCGCCATCCTGCGCGGCGAGGCCACGAGCAAGTTCCCATTTGCCGACAGGTTGTACTTCACCCGGGAAGCTCTCGAGCAGGCATCCTCCTTCGAAGTGTCGGCCTACCGGGTTGAAAGGTTCCGCACCTTCCCTGAACTCGCCGACCTGGGCTGCTCGGCCGGCGGGGACACCCTGGCCCTGGCGGCGATTGCCCCTACCTTGGGCATAGATTTAGACCCCCTGCGCCTGGCGATGGCCCAGGCAAATTTGCAGGCCATGGGCCTGGCAGAACGCTCCCGGTGCCTGCGCGCTAACCTGACCCAACCATTGCCCTTCCGACGGAAGGACAACCTGGCTTTATTCTTCGACCCCGCCCGGCGCGCCGCCGGACGGCGAGTGTTCTCGGTGCGTGATTACTTTCCGCCTCTGAGCCTGGTCAGCGACTGGCTGCCGCACTTCCCAGCAATTGGGGTGAAGATCTCGCCTGGTGTGAACCTGGCAGAGTTAGATGTCTACGATGCCGAAGTGGAATTCATCTCCTTACGAGGCGAGTTGAAGGAAGCCGTGTTATGGTTCGGCCCTTTGAAGACCGCTTATCGGCGGGCGACGATCCTGCCTGGGCCGCACTCAATGGATGTGCCAGCAGTTGAACTGCTGGCAGAACCGAAGTCTGTTGGTCTGGCAGTTTTACTCCCAGACCGACCAGCTGAGAGGATCAGCGAACCTCTGGCTTTCCTCTACGAACCCGACCCGTCAATTCTGCGTGCCGGCCTGGTGGCGACCCTGGGAGAGCAGCTGGACGCCTTCCAATTAGACACGGACATCGCTTACCTGACTTCAGGCAAATTAACACCCACGCCTTTCGCCAGAACGTGGGCAGTGGAAGATTGGTTCCCGTTCGGGTTAAAGCGTTTGCGGGCCTACCTGCGCCAGCGCCGGGTCGGCCAGGTGGTGGTCAAGAAGCGCGGCTCACCCCTCCAGCCGGAGGCCCTCATCCATGATCTGCGCTTGCAGGGAGACCAGGAGCGGGTGGTGTTCCTCACCCATTTACGCGGCCGGCCGATCGTCATCGTTTGTTATCCTTCACCCAGTTCAAAATGATACGGTCAATCCGTAAATAGTGGTAGATGTCCCAGCGCCAGCACGTGCGCCCAGCGCGCCTGCTCGCCTTCGGTCAGAATGGCCACCTCGGCCACCACCCTGGCGTTGGCTTTCTCGACCACCTGCTGCATGCCGTGCAAGGTCGAGCCGGTGCTGACCACGTCATCCAGTAAAACGGCGCGTTTGCCGTCCAGCAGGGGGTGGTCTTTCTCGTCCAGATAAAGGGATTGTGGTTGGCCGGTGGTGATCGAGAGCGTTTCGGCCCGGATGGTTTCCCCCATGTAAGGCCGGTAAACCTTGCGCAGCACCACGTAGGGTTTTTGGGTTTCAACCGATAACGCGTGCGCCACAGGGATGCTTTTTGCCTCGGCCGTCACCAGCACATCATAGTCGACCCCATCCAGTTTCTTCGCCAGCGCAGCCGCGCAGGCCTGGACCAGCTCGGTATCGCCGAGGATGTTGAGTACGGCGATGCGCAAGCCAGGCTGCACCTCAAACAACGGCAGCTGCCGGTAGATCCCAGCGATTTCGATCGGGTAAGTATTCCGGTCTGTGGGCATGGGCTTCGATTCTCCTCGTTTTCTCATCTATCCAGCATGAGATGGGTCGTATTATAGCCTTTTTTGGATGTGATTGCTATAATTGAGCCATGCTAGCAAGCGACCCTGGACACAGCGTACATTGCACTCAATGCGGGGGCGAGCTTCATCCCGATGAAGGACAGATATTTCTCACCTGCCCTTTCTGTAATTCTACCGTCTACCTGGACAAGTCCCAGGTAGTCTTCCACTGGTATTTGGCGTCCACCCTCGACGAAGCCAAGGCTCGCGCTTCTCTGGCGCGCTGGATGGCAGGTAACCAGACGGTGAAGGACCTGGATCGGAAAGCGCAGATCATCGGCATGACTTTCGAGTATTTTCCGATGTGGCATCTCAAGCAGCGCTCGCCCAATGGCAGTGAGCGTATCTATCTGCTCCCGGCAGCCGCCACATCTGTGACCGAGATCAGGCAGATGAATCTCCCGGCCGGGGACCTGCGTAAATATGAGGATTCCCTGGAATCTCAATCGCACGTCCCCAGCGTGCCATTGCAGACAATCAGGGACTGGTTGGGAGCTCAGAAAATCCCACCGGAGGAAATTGTCGAGTGGGCCTTGGTGCACATTCCACTCTATACCTTCAAATACACCTTTCAAGGGAATTCTTACACCGCTATCGTTGAAGGAGGAACAGGCGGAGTGTTTGCTAATATTTATCCAGCCAAGGTGGAAGCCCCCTACCGCCTGGCTGGCGGTCTGGCTGCGCTGGTCTTCCTGTGTTTGGCTTTATTCCCAATCGTCGGAGCGCTCGCGAACAGCGCAGGAGGCTTTGGGATTGGGTTGCTGGCCTGCAGTGGCTTAGGTTTGGTAGCGGCACCGGCCTTGATCGCCCTGGCGGCCTGGGTGGCGGCAAAGATATGATAGAACCTGAAACGGCGCAAGGAGCGGCGCAAGGAGCAGCGCAAAAAGCGGCGCTTGAAGCTGCGCATGGACTGGCCTGCCCCAATTGTGGCGGGGTGGTGCCGATCCCAGAAGGGCAGGTGATCGTCCACTGTCCGTACTGTGACTTACGTTCGTTGGTGCGCGGCGAGCGCGGCTTGCAGCGCTACCAGGTGCCGAGGCGCATCGACCGGGAAAAAGCAGGGGCGACCTTGCTTCAGTTCCTCTCGAGCAGCCGCGCCATCGCCAGCGGCGCCTCCCGCGAGGCGCCGCTGGTGGAAATCTTCACCGCCTATATCCCCTTCTGGGCTTCCTGGGCGCGGGTCGTCGGTTGGGTGCTTGGTGAGAAGAAGGTCGGCAGCGGTGACGATGCCCGCTATGAGCCCCGCGAGATAAAGATCACCGAGGAAATGAACTGGAATGGGGTAGCCTGCGACGTAGGTGAGTTTGGGGTGGAGGCCGTGCCCCTCCTCGACCAGACTTTAGAACCATTTGATGCCAATAACCTGCATGCTACTGGCCTGGTCTTCGAGCCGGTTGGCTCGCTCAGCGATGCCAGGTCCGAAGCAGAGCTGGAATATAACTCGCGCGTGCAGGACAAGGCCAAGCTCGACCGGATCAGCCAGGTTTTTACACGTATTCTACGCCATCGCATGGGGTTGGTTTATTACCCGCTGTGGGTCCTGCGTTACCTCTACCGGGGGCGTTCTTTTCAGGTGGTAGTGGATGGTTACTCGGGCAAAGTGTTGTACGGTAAAGCGCCGGGCAGCACACTCTATCGGGCAGTGGTGTTGGTTGGAGGGATGGCACTGGGGGCTGTGCTGGCGGTGGATGGATCGGCGCTTTCTTTTTGGATCGCTACCCAATCTGATGGGGATGGTGCCGGGGCCTTCTTCTTCGGCGGTCTGGCCTTACTCGGTCTTGGCTTTGGATTGATGTTGACCGCCTACCGCAGATTTCGTTATGGTGAGCACTATGAATTCCGCCAGCACCGTAAGCGCTTGCGCGGCGCGGACCGTCAGCTGGGAGAGAGCCTGATGCAGGCTTGGAAGGCGTTTAGATGACTACACCGGTAGAACTGTTCCCACTGCGCTGTATCCGCTGCGATACGCCTGTCCCGGCAAAGCCAGACGAAGTCGCCTGGACTTGCGTCCAGTGTGGCCAGGGGTTGCTGCTTTATAAAAATCAAGACCTGGTGCCGATCAATATCCACTATTCTGCGGCGATCCCTGCCAACGGGAAAGGTCAGCCTTTTTGGGTAACCATCGGCCGGGTCACTCTCTCGCGCCAGGTATATGGCGGTGGCGCGGGCAAGATGGCAGAGGCGGAAGGATTTTGGGGAGCGGGCCGGCAGTTTGTCATCCCCGCCTATACCTGTCCATTGGACACCTTGCTCAGCCTGGCGACTCAGTTCTTGAACCAGTCGCCTTCGTTGCAGGAGGGTCCTGTTGCTCGCTACGAACCGGTAACCCTCTCCCCCGATGACGCACCCGCCCTGGCTGAATATATCGTTATGGCGGTGGAAGCCGGCCGGAAAGACAATCTCAAGGCAGCTGAGGTGTCTGTCTATCTAGAACCCCCGGACTTGTGGGTTTTACCATAGCCCCTTTGTTTAATAGGTCTCTCGATAAGTAATAGTGACCTGCTCCTGAATTCGAGGCTTTAGCCGGTTTCACTAGGGAATTATATGGCCTTCAGAGACTTGTTGATTGGTGGGGTTTTGCTTTTGGGATTGGCGAGCTGTGTCCGTATGCCAGGTAAGAACCTTGATCACCCTTCTCCAAGTGAAGGGAGTGGTAGCTTTACCCCAGGAACGCCCTCATCCGACGAATTAGACCCCGAGAATTGGTATAGGGTTTATTTCACCGATCCCGCTGGGCCAACCGCGGAGACCTTCCGCGGCGGTCCTGATGCTGACCTGGCGGCAGCCATCGATCAGGCCCGGCTGAGCGTGGAGGTTGCTACCGATGACTTCGACCTATGGAGCTTGCGCGATGCCCTAATCGCCGCTCACCGCCGCGGCGTGGCTGTGCGGGTAGTGGCTGAAAGTGACAACCTTTCGGCACCGGAATTGCAGGCCCTGGTGCAGGCCGGCATCCCCGTCTTAGGAGACCGCCGCGAAGGCTTGATGCACAACAAGTTTGTCGTCATCGATCGTTGGGAAGTTTGGGTGGGTTCGATGAACTTCACCCTGAGCGGAGCTTATAAGAGCAACAACAACCTTATCCGCCTCCGCTCGCCGCAGCTGGCAGAGAATTACCTGGCCGAATTCGCAGAGATGTTCGTGGATGATCGTTTCGGCCCTGGCTCACCGGCAAATACACCTTACCCCAGCCTGTCCGTCGAAGGAACGCCCATCGAAACCTATTTCTCCCCCGACGACGGGACTGCACAAGAGCTGGTGCGCCTGATCCTCGGCGCGCAACAGAGCGTTCATTTTATGGCATATTCGTTCACCTCGGACGATATCGCCACGGCCATGTTAGCCCGCGCCCAGGCTGGGGTGGAGGTGGCCGGGGTGTTTGAAGAGACCCAATATAGGCAAAATGAAGGTACTGAATTCGATCGCTTGCTCGGAAATGGACTGGACGTGCGCCTGGATGGCAACCCGCGCAGCATGCATCACAAGGTCATCATCCTCGATGACCGGATCGTGATCACCGGATCGTACAATTTCAGCAATAGCGCCGAAATCCGCAATGACGAAAACACCCTCGTGATCCACAACGCAGATATAGCCACGCTCTATTCGGCGGAATTTGAGGAGGTGTTTCAGCTTGCGCACAGGAAATAAGCGGGAGTGGAAATAGAGGATAAGGCATAGGGTGTAAAATATGAACAGAATAAAGGTTCACTTCGATGAGGCGGATTCCTTTCTTGATGTGTTTCTGTGCGGTAGTTGCCTGTTTATCAAGTAGCTGCACCTTGCGCATCGGTTGGCCCAGCCGGATGTCCCATGCCCCCGCACCGACGGATATCCCGCTTATAAACACAGCTGAGCCGGTCGCGGCTCCAAATCTGGTGCTGCCGGAGCATCCCATCGCCCTGCCGCCCGGCTTTGCGATTTCGGTCTTCGCTCAGGGACTCGATAACCCCCGTATGATGGCGGTTGGTCCAGACGGCCAGCTATACGTCGCCGAGCGCGGCGCAGGCCGGGTTTCCCGCTTGCCTGATCTGGATGGAGATGGCTTAGCCGATCAAACCCAGGTCGTCGCCGAAGAGCTGCGGGCGCCCAGCAGCCTCGCTTTTTACCAGGATGGGTCCTTGTATGTCGCCGAAACGACCCGCGTCCTGCGTCTCAGCCAACCAGACCAGCAGGGAGTCTTCCAACAGAAGGAGATAGTCATCGATGGCTTGCCCGCCGGTCACCACTCCACCCGCACCGTGCTCTTCAGCCCGGATTATTTGCAGCTCTTTGTGTCGATCGGTTCCTCTTGCAATGTGTGTATTGAGGAGGATGAGCGCCGAGCGGCGATTATGCGCTATAACCCAGACGGCAGCGCTGGGCAGGTTTACGCTCGCGGCCTGCGCAATGCCGTCGGGATTGCCTTCCGTCCAAACACCCAGGAGCTATGGGCTACCAACAACGGCCGGGATTTGCTGGGCGACGACCTGCCCCCTGAGACGATCTACACCATTCAGGAAGGCGGAGATTACGGCTGGCCGCGCTGCCACGCAGCGCGCATTGTCGACCCGGAATTTGGTGAGGCGGGTGCCTGTGATGGAGTGCTGCCTCCGCTGGTCGAGATGCAGGCTCACTCTGCTCCCCTGGGCCTGGAATTCTATACCGGCACCCAGTTCCCGGCGGATTATCGGGGAGACTTGTTCGTGGCGTTTCATGGTTCCTGGAACCGCAGCATGCCGGTGGGCTATAAGGTGGTACGCATCCCGCTGGCGGACGGGAAACCTGATCCAGTGCAGGACTTCGCCGTTGGCTGGCTTTCCAAAGGTGATTCGAGTTGGGGGCGTCCGGTGGATGTCATCACCGGGTCAGATGGCAGCCTGTTCGTCTCCGACGACGCAGGCGGCAAGATTTACCGCATCTTTTATATCGGTGAATGATTTTTATAAGGAAGCCAGGAAACCAGGAACCAGAAGAATAATGTCTTTAGAACATGAGGAGCTGACCGGGAAAATCATCGCTGCGGCTATTGAGGTTCATCGACAATTGGGTCCCGGTTTCCTTGAGTCGATCTATGAGAGTGCTTTAGTCATCGCGTTGCACCAGATGGGGTTGAAGGTTGAGCAGCAGGTCGAAATTATTGTAGAATATGCTGGTATGGAAGTTGGTAAGCATCGCCTCGATCTGCTGATTGAAGGTACAATCATTGTTGAATTGAAGGCCATCAAAAATCTTGAAGATGTTCATTTCGCTATCGTTAGATCATATCTGAAAGCTGCGGGCAAACAACATGGCCTGTTACTCAACTTTGCTAAAACAACCTTGGAAGTCAAGCGAGTCATCCTCCGCTATTAATTTTCCTGGCTTCCTACCTTCCTGGATTCCTTATAAATAATAATTTTCTTGCTTTCCTGGTTTCCTCATAGATAAAGGAGTATCGACTTGGACAACAAAGGTTTCTACATCGGACGAATTTTTGACACCGAAAAGGGCAAGACCTCCGAAGAACCCTTGCTCTATGATCCTGGCGATCTGACCACCCATGCTGTGGTGGTCGGCATGACGGGTTCAGGCAAGACAGGCTTGTGCATTGACCTGCTTGAAGAAGCCGCCTTGAACGATATCCCGGCCTTGATGATCGACCCTAAGGGTGATATCACCAATGCGCTCCTGCACTTCCCTGATTTCTCCCCACAAGATTTCCAACCGTGGGTTAACACTGACCAGGCTCGGCGAGAAGGCAAGTCCGTTGAGCAAGCCGCAGCTGAGGCAGCCCAGAGCTGGAAAGAAGGGCTGGCGCAGTGGGGCATCGGGCCGGATCGGCTGGAAGCCCTGCGTGACTCAGTCCAATTCGCCGTCTACACCCCTGGCTCGGACGCAGGCATTCCGGTCAGCATCCTGACTTCCCTGGAGGCTCCAAAAATTCCCTGGGAAGAAAACCGGGAGGCCCTGCGCGAGAAAATCTCGGGCACAGTGATCGCCTTGCTAGGCCTGGTTGGACTTCAAGATGTCGACCCAGTGCGTTCCCGTGAGCACATCCTGTTGTCGAATATCTTCGAACACGCCTGGAGTCAAGGCCAGGACCTGGACCTGGGTGAATTGATCCTGCAAACACAAAGTCCCCCTTTCCCCAAGCTGGGTGTTTTTGATATCAACACCTTCTTCCCCGAGAAGGATCGCTTTGAGCTGGCCATGTTGCTCAACAACATCCTGGCCGCACCAGCTTTCCAGATATGGCTCGAAGGTCAGCCCTTGGACATCGGTAACCTGCTTCACACTCCCGATGGGCAAGCAAGGCACAGTATTTTCTATATTGCCCATTTGAATGATGCAGAACGCATGTTTTTCGTTACATTACTGTTTTCGGCGGTGGAAGCCTGGATGCGTGGGCAGTCAGGAACTGCCACCTTGCGTGCCATCCTGTACTTCGACGAGATCTTCGGCTACTTACCGCCTACCGCTAACCCGCCATCGAAACAGCCTATGTTGCGCATGCTCAAACAAGCACGCGCCTTCGGTGTCGGTTTGGTGCTGGTCACCCAGAATCCGGTGGATTTGGATTACAAGGGGCTGTCGAATACTGGGTCCTGGTTCATCGGCAAGCTGCAAACCGACCAGGACAAGCAGCGCCTGTTGGACGGCCTGCAGGGAGCCAGTCCCGGCTTGGACCGGAGTACGTATGACAAAATGATTTCCACCCTCGGCAAGCGCGTCTTCCTGTTACACAATGTTCACGCAAAACGCCCGCAATTGTTCCAAACACGCTGGGCGATGAACTACCTGGCTGGGCCATTAACGCGCGCCCAGATTCCGGATCTGATGAAGTTGGCAGAATCAGAACCGTCTGTTCCCGCCGCCGGGCTTGCCTCTGCGCCGGAACGGGTTAGCGCGTCGGCCACCGTAACCCAGCGACCGGGTATGCCCGCTGAACCTGCCGCCAAGCCACCTGTGGTAGCCAGGCCAACCCTCGTTGGCTCGACGACGCGTCCCGCCGTACCGGCCGGTGTCGCCGAATATTTCCTGCCCAACAACCTGACCTTCACCGAGGCCTTTGAGGCCGCCGGGCGCACTTATCCCGAACAAGCTCAAAGCTTGGGGGTAGTCTATCACCCGGTTCTGTTAGCCCAAGCAAGTGTTCGCTTTTTCAACCGTAAGTACAACCTGGATTACGAGCAGAGGCGCACGGCCCTGGTGACCTCCCCCGACCGGCGCGGCATGCTGCGCTGGGAGGAAGCGCCGGCTCAACCGGTTGAGGCGCGCGCCCTGGCTGAGAATCCGGACCCGCAGGCGCGCTTTACGACCCTGGATGCGCCCCTATCCGAGGCCAGGTTGATGGCTACAATGGAAAAAGACTTCCTGGATTGGGTCTACCGCACTGGGGAGATCAGCCTGCGCGCAAACGAGGCCTTGCAAGTCTTCGCCGGGCCGGAAGTCTCGCAGGCTGAATTCCGCACTTTTTGCGCCGAGGCAGCCCGCAAAAAGCGCGACCTCGAAGCGAAAGAGGTGTCAGCGCAGTATGACAAGAAAATTAAAGCACTCCAGGAGAAAATTGCGCGGGAGGAGCGCGAACTGTCTTCCGATGAATCGGAGTTGGCGCAGCGTAAGATGGAGGAACTTGGCACCGCTGCCGAAAACGTCTTCGGCCTGTTTGTCAAGCGGCGCAGTACTCGCCGCTTATCCAGCTCTTTGACCAAGCGTCGCCTAACCCAGCAGGCTGCTGAAGATGTGAAGGAATCTGAGAAGGTGATCGAGGGATATGAGAAGGAGATCGCCCAGCTGGAGAAAGAGAAAGAGACTACTTTGGCAGAGGTCACCGACCGCTGGGGCGAGATCGCTAACCAGGCGGACGAGATTTCGCTGGCGCCTGCCAAGAAGGATGTGCTGCTCGATTTGTTTGGCGTGGCCTGGCGTCCAAATTACCTGGTTCAGATCGGAGAGCAGGTTATTGAACTGCCTGGCTATGGTGTGTGATTTTTGAATGGGAATCGAACCCTTTTTAATTTTTTCCGCAGTTGTTGTGTATGGTCTGATCCACTCCCTTTTGGCCTCCGCTTGGGCCAAAGATCGTGCCCGGCAGTGGATCGGCCCGCCGGCGGATCGCTGGTACCGCCTGGTCTATAACCTCTTTGGTTTTGTCAGCCTGCTGCCAGTGCTGACCCTGCCCGCTCTCCTGCCGGATGCCCGGCTGTACGTTATCTCCTCTCCCTGGTCGTACCTGACCCTGGCAGGGCAGTTGCTGGCGGTCGTAGCGCTGGCGGTTGGAGTGAGGCAAACCGGCGCCTGGTCACTCTTAGGGCTGCAGCAGGCGCTGGGAAGGCCTAACCAAAAGCCGTCGCAACTGGTAACGCATGGGCTGTACCACTGGGTACGGCATCCGCTCTACACCGCCGGCCTGGTCTTTATCTGGCTGGTGCCGGTGATGACCCGCAACCTGCTGGCCTTGAATATTGGCTTGACCATCTATCTCGTGGTGGGCGCGCTGTTCGAAGAGCGCAAACTGCTGCGCGAGTTCGGGGAGGTGTATATTCGATATCGCCTGGATACCCCCATGCTAATCCCTCGCCTGTGGCGAAAAACGCGGGTGGGTAGCTAGCTCCCCATTGTTGGCAATGGTAAATAACTTCAATCTCTTGAAGAACCGTTACCTGGCCTCACCGATTCGGTTCTCAAGCCGGACTGTTCCGTTCGCCCTGCTTGCCACGTTGATCATGGCTTTTGGGTTGCTGGTCAAAGACTTGGGATTCTACCAGGACGATTGGCACCACATCTACTTTGGTCATACGCTGGGCATATCCAGGATGTGGGATATGTTCCTGTATGATGGCCGGCCCCTGGCAGCGGTTCTGTACATTATCGGTTTTAAAGTCTTAGGTTTCGCACCGCTCCACTGGCATATCTCCACCCTGGCGCTGAGAGCTCTAACCATTCTGTTCACCTGGCTCATTTTTCGGGGAATCTGGCCAGGACGCCGTCGCCAGGCTGCCTGGGCAGCCCTGCTCTTTGTTGTTTATCCCATCTTTAAGCTCCAGCCTTTAGCCGTGGCTTACACGGTTCACTGGACTGGTTACCTCCTGTTTGTCATTTCTATCTGGGCCATGGTGCAATCGATCCGCCAGCCGCGCTGGTATTGGGGGTATTTCGGGCTGGCATTGCTCACATGCGGTTTACACCTGGCATTTATCGAATACTTTTCCGGGGTTGAACTCGCCCGCCCTTTCATCCTCCGGCTGCTGTTATCCGAAGAGGGTCAAACCACCCGCCGCCGCTTAATAAAGACGTTGCGGCAGTGGCTGCCTTATCTCCTGATATGGGTTGCTTTCTACATTTATCGCATCTACCTGATCCCTCAACCGGAGCCGGGTTATGCCAGAAACGTCCCCGCCGTGCTCTTTGACCTTTTCAGTGCTCCCCTTCCAACAGCCGTCAAGCTGGTTCAGGATATTTTGCAGGATGTTCTTTATCTCCTGGTCAACGTCTGGAGCAATGTCTTTACACCGGATCTGTTTAAGATCACGCAACCGGCCAATCTCAAGATCCTTCTGATCGCCAGCGCAGCCGGGCTTGCCCTGTTCTTCTACCTGCGCCGCCTGGAATCGGGGGAAGATGAGGCAAACGAAACCAGGCAGCCCTGGCACCGGTCTGCCCTGTGGTTGGGGCTGGTTCTGACCGTGGTCGGGCCGATCCCCGCCTGGGTAACCGGCCAGAGCGTCTCGCAGGATAACCCGTTGTGGAGCGGCCGCCTGGGGATGGCCTCGATGATCGGCGCCAGCCTGGTATTGATCGCCGTTTTAGAGTTTTTAGTTGATGACGAAAAGGTTCGCACCATCCTCCTGGTTATATTGGTGGCTTTTTCGCTGAGCTGGCATCTCCTGTATACCAACCAATACCGTTGGTCCTGGGACAAGCAAACCTGGTTTTTCCACCAGTTATATTGGCGCGCCCCCTACATCGAGCCAAATACTGCCCTGCTTTCAGACGAAGAGATTTTCCCTTATATGGGTGAGTATCCCACCGCCTTTGCACTAGGGAATTTATACCCGAAATACGACCGCTCGCTGAGCGTGGACTACTGGTTCTATTCCCTCCTGCGGCGGTTTAATGAAAAGCGTGCTGACCTGATCTCCGGGCTACCGTTTGAATACGAAATAGGTTTTGGCCGCTTCAGTGGCAACAGCCTGGACAGCCTGGTGATTCACTTCGCGCCAGAGATGGATCAATGTTTATGG
>Ga0209751_10001902_pt1 | contig 21221 bp, 16 predicted proteins | sample RifCSP13_1_FD_184019 | JGI IMG/M metagenome (GOLD analysis project Ga0209751, IMG submission 184019) | Soil microbial communities from Rifle, Colorado - Rifle CSP2_sed 13_1 (SPAdes) (version 2) | ecosystem: Environmental > Terrestrial > Deep subsurface > Rock core/Sediment | place: Rifle... | reverse complement strand
GTCCGCGAGGCGGCGGATCATGTTCACCATCTCGTCGTGGATGAAGAGCTGCTCCAGGGCGAGGGTCTTCGCGTCCTCGAGCAGTCCTAGCCCGACGATGAGGTCCGCGCCGCCGAGGACCACGGAGAACCCCTGGGGGAACGCTTCCATGACCGCCTGGGTTCCCGGGACGGAGGCGGTCGTGTCGAACCCTCCGACCAGGCTCGGCACGCTGAAGGAGTGGGCCAACTGGGTGATTGCGACGCCCGTGAGCCCGTGCTCGGGGGAGCCGCCCGCGCGGGTCGTCGTCCTCATGTCGAGCGGCGTGACCCCGCACCCCCAGATCACCGGGCATCCGGGGTTCGCGAGGCGCGTCACCGTGAGCCCGGCGAGAAACTCCATCGCCGCGACGGTGACGGATCCCGCAAGGGTCACCGGGCCCGTGGCCCCGGGCGTGGGCATCGTGAAGATCGCAATCGGGATGCCGGCTTCTCCGAAGACGAAAGCCGCATCCATCATCCCGCCGTCGAGCTGGAGGGGCGCGATCGTCGTCTGCACGGAGGACATGATCGGGCGCTTCCGGAGTTCCTTCTCTCCGCCCGCGATGACGGCGCCCATCGCCTTGAGCCGCCGTGCCTCGTCCCCGCTCGCCCCGCTCGCGTAGAGGATGTGCTTCGCGGTGTTCATGAAGGAGACCTTCAGGTCCACGAAGATGCGGCTCTCCGGCGGATAGTCCATCGCCGTGACCATGGGCCAGAACACGTGGAGGTTGTCGAGGACGTTGGACACGCGGGCGCTGTCCGCGAGGTCCACGCTCGTGGACGGCCGGCGCTCGCCCGTCTCGAAGTCCAGGGTCAGAGGGCCCGTGCCGTCGTTGCATAGGTGGACGTGGTGCAGGTCCAGGTCCGCGTCCTGGACGGGGTCCCTCCCGTACAGGATGACGTGGGCCTTTGGTTTGCGGAGGATCTCCTCGACGAGGGCGGAGGGGAACTTCACGATCTGCGTCCGGTCGTCGACGTCCGCTCCCGCACGCTTCAGAGTCTTCCGTCCCTGCGCGGTCCCGACCTTCACCCCGATTCGCTCGAGTCCTCGAACCGCGGCCGCATGGATCTGGTCGATGTCCGGTTGCGTCAGGACAGGGTAGGGTCGGCGGATCGCGATCCCGCTCATGCCTTGGCCCCCACGAGGCGGCGGGCCAGCCGGACCGCGCCGGAGGCGTCCCCCGCAGTCCCGTCGGAGCCGATCTCCTTCGCGTACTGCTCCGTGACCGGGGCGCCTCCGACGATGAACTTCTCCTCGGACCGCAGCCCCTTTGCCTGGGCCGCGGCGATGACTTCCTTCATCCGCGGCATCGAGGTCGTCATGAGGGCCGAGACACCGACGATCTCGGCCTGCACCTCCTGGGCCTTCTTCAGGATCACGTCCGAGGGCTGGTTCACGCCCAGGTCCACGACGTCGAAGCCGTTCGCGGTGAGCATCGTGGCCACGAGGTTCTTCCCGATCTCGTGGATGTCGTCCTGGACCGTGGCGAGGACGACGCGGTGGATGACCCGCGTGTCCGTCCCCTTCGGCACGCGCGGCTCGAGGATCGCGACCCCCGCGCGCATCGTCTCCGCGGCCATGACGAGCTCCGGGAGGAAGAGCTCCCCTGCGCCGAATCGCTGGCCGACCTCGCGGATGCCGGCCGCGAGGCCGTCCTCGATGCCCCGGAGGGGGTCCATGCCATGATCCAACGCCTCCTGGACCAGCTGCCCGATCCCTTCCATGTCGTACTCGAGGACTGCTTTCTTCAACCGTGCGGTATAGTCTTCCAAGGGACGCCCTCCCGGAACGATTCATCGGGAGTCGCCGATGCGGAGATAGTCCCTTGGAATGTACTGTGCATGTTGTGGAAGGACGGACCCGTCGGCGGCTCCGGACGGTGGCGACAGACGGCCTGTGTCTCCGCGGGCCGGGGCCGCGGCTTTATTCGGCATGGTCCCTTGTCGCGCGAGGGAATGTGTCGACCGATCCCCGCGACCCGGTCCGCCCCCCGCAGGGTGGGCGGATGCGGAAGCGCCTCGCGAGATGGAAGGAGGACGCCCGGGCGCTGCAGACGGAGGTCGTCGTCCTCTACTTCGCCTCGCGGGATCCTCGGACCCCCTGGTACGCCAAGCTCCTCCTGGCCCTCGTGATCGGCTACGCGATCAGCCCGATCGATCTGATCCCGGACTTCATCCCGGTCCTGGGCTACGTGGACGACCTCGTCCTGATCCCTGCGGGCGTGGCCGCGGTGAGGAAGCTGATTCCCGAGGAGGTCCTGGACGAATGTCGGGCGAGGGTGCGGTCGGGAACCGCATTCACGAGCCGACAGAAGTGGATTGGCGTCGCGCTCATTCTCCTGGTGTGGCTCCTCGTGCTCTACCTGTTCCTCGCGTTTCTCCTCCGGGTCATGCCGTGACCCTCCGGTGAAGCGAGGCGCGGCACACGGATCGGGAGGACGAGCCGCTCTGCTCGGGAGAAGGAAAAGAAAAAGGGAAAGGAGGTTCGTCCGTGCCTCTCCGTCCGCTTAGCGGCTGTTGGAGAGGCTCCAGACTGCCCCGAACAGGAGGAGCAGGCCGGTGATGAGGCCCGTCGTCCCGCCCACGATGGCGACCAGCACGAGGCCCGCGATGGCCGCCACCAGGGAACCGTTCTGGCTGTTCTGTCTCGACACGGCGTACCCGATCAGGCCGACGATGCCGAAGAGGACCAGATAGGCCTCCTCCGCCGTCGCGGACACGATCGCACTGGCACGGATCGCGTCGAAGACATAGGTCAGGATGCCCACGGCCGCCGCCAAGAATGCGCCCAGGACCACAGGGACCTGGTGCATCGGCATGCGCGCGAGTTCGCGCCACGACTGGCCGAACCCGGTGGGCACCGACCTCGCATGGGTCGATTCCATGGCTTGTTCACCTCCTTGCCCGCCCGCCCATCGTCTGGGCACATAGCCGTATTGGGACAGTTATCGAACCAACTCCCATCGGATATGAATCCTTCGTATCTTTATCAGGGACAAAAGATTTTAATCCCAACGGGAGGCGCCGGAAGGTTCATAGGCTATTTCAGCACGCCCATTTTTCGGCATTCCGAAGGCGGCGGGAAAGGCTCGTATTCTCACGGTTGGGAGCGATCTCAGTGCTCGTGCCCGCTCGCTTCCGCGGTCTCCCCGTGCCCTCCGCCCGTGATGCTCGCATACAGGTGGTGTGTGAAGAGCTCGAACCCCAGCATCGCCGAGGTGTACGCCCGCGCGCCGTCCACGTCCCCCTTGCGGTAGCCCTTCAAGTCCATCGCGCGCTCGAACCTCTCGCGTATCGCGTGCTCGACCGCGCGGGTCATGAAGCGTACGACCTCCTCGGAGTCGCCCTCCTCGATCGCCTTGTCCGCCTTCGGGAGAACGGGTCCCCAGTCGAGTCCGGCGGGCTTCAGGCCTGTGTACGGCGCGCCCTCACCCGCCCGGTGGAGCCGGACCACAGTCTCGAAGAACCAGAGGTCCGCCAGGTCGCGGGCCGCCTCCCCTTCCTTCCGCGCGCGGAGCGTTCGTTCGAACGCCGCGGTGATCTCCGCCTCCGCCGTTCTCGGGGCGAAGGGCAGGATCAGTGTCACATCGTCCCCGTCGAGTGCCCGTTTCGCCGCCAGGACCACAGGTCCGTCCAAGGTGTCGCAGTGGGGTGGCATCGGAGGTTCCCTCCATGCGGCCAACCGAGGCCAGCATATTTCAGGCCGACGTACGGAACGTATGTTCATGCGGGAAAGACGCGTCACATTCCGCGGGATACATCGGATGGGATCCGCATCTCGCGGACGCCACGGCAATCACCGTGATCCCGAGGATCCTCCCGTTTCGATTCACGAAAGGCCTTAACCCTGCACCGCCTAGCCTGCGAGGCAAGCATCCCTCCACAGGGCTGCCCGGGCTTGCCGATGGAACGCTGTCGCCGGGCAGCCTTCTCGTTTTTGGTTCGGATCGGGCTCAGCCCGCGCCTTCGTCCAGCCAGGCGCGGAAGGCGTCGAACGTCGTCCTGCGCCCGAGGAACCGCCGCACCATCTCCGCGGCGGGCCTCACGCTCGCGGCCTCCAGGACCTCCTTCCGGTACCGCCTCGCGGTCGCGGGCTCCAGGATCGACTTCGCCTTCGCGAAGCGGGAGAAGAGGTCCTTCGCGATCACGAGGGACCAGAGGTACGTGTAGTACGCCGCGGAGTAGCCGTTGAGGTGGCCGAAATTGCACTGGAAGTGCGTTCCCTCGTACCAGGGCACCGGGTAGTACTTGGCGTTCAGCTCCTTCGCGACCGCCGTGGTGTCGAGCCCGTCCGGATCGCGGCTGTAGTAGGCGAGCGAGAGCGCCGCGAAAAAGTCTTGCCTCTGCACCCAGAGCCCGCGGCCGACGGCCTGCGCGCGCTCCATGCGCTCGACGAGCTCCTTCGGGATCGGCTCGCCCGTCTCGTGGTGCTTCGCGAACCGCCGCAATCCCTCGGGTCGGCGCACCCACTCCTCGAGCATCTGGGAGGGCGCCTCGACGAAGTCCCACTCGATGCCCTCCATGCTCGTCTTGATCCACCGCGTCTGGCCGGAGAGGATCGCATGGAGGAGGTGCCCGAACTCGTGGAAGAACGTGACCGCGTCCGTGTGCTCCATGAGCGCCGGCCCTGCGGCCTTGCCCGGACCGGGGAAGTTGCAGAGGAGGGCCGCCTGGGGGAGTTGCTTCCCCCGGAGGCCGACGAGGACCGGGAACATCGCCGCGTGGCTGAACTTCCCCTCCCGGGGATGGAGGTCCAGGTAGAACCGGCCGAGCCGTCTGCCGGCCTCCGTGACGTCGTAGACCTCGACGGAGGGGTGCCAGACCTTCGCGCCGCGCACGCGCCGGTACCGAACGCCGAAGAGCTTCGAGGTGATCTCGAAGATGCCCTCGCGCACCTTCCCGAACTCGAGGTAGGGGCGGACCTCCTGGGAGTCGAAGCGATACTGCTCCGCACGCACCCGCTCGAGGTAGTAGTTCGGGTCCCATGGCTCGAGGGCCGCGGCCGCAGGGGTGTCCCTCCGCTTGCGTTCGACGAGAGTCTCGTAGTCCCGCTTCGTGCGTCCCTCCGAGGCCCGGACGATCTTCTCCACGAAGTCCGCGGCGGCTTTCGCGGACCCGGTCATCTTGTCCTCCGTCACGTAGGCCGCGTAGTGGTCGTAGCCCAGGAGGCGCGCGAGCTCGTGCCGCTTCGCGAGGAGGCGAGTGAGGACCTCGAGGTTCTTCGGGTAGCCGCGATCGTAGAACTCCCGTTGCAGACGCCGGCGGACGTCCGCGTTCGCGGCGTACTGGAAGACGGGGATCGCGTCCGGGTAGGCGGTCGTGATTGTGATCTTGCCGCCCTCCTTGGGCCGGTGGGCGGCGACGTAGTCCGCGGGCAGGCCCGCGAGCTCCTTCTCGTCCTCCAGGGTGATCGAGCGCATGTCCTCGTTGATGATCCGGTCGAACGTCGATCCGCTCTCCGCGATCTCGTCGTTGAGGGCCTTGATCTTCTTCCGCGTCGCCTTGTCCTTGTCGACGCCGGCCCGGCGGAAGTCCCTCAGGATCTTGGAGACCGCGTACCGCGTCTCCCCGTCCTCGCGGGAGACGTTCAGGGCGGCGAAGGCCTCGTAGAGCCCGCGGTTCAGGCTCAGCTCCGTCTGGAGGCTGTCCGCGGCCAGGTACGCGTTGTTCGCCGCGTCCCGCACCGCCGCGTTCGCGTGGGCATTGAACAGGACCTGTCCTTGCAGGCCGACCTCGGAGATGGCCATCATGATCGCATCGTAGGGCGCGAGCGTGTTCTCCACCGTGCGTCGGCCCTTCCCCGCCAGGATCGAACCCAGGATCTTCCTCGCCCGCGCGAGCTCCGCGTCTGCGGCCTTCGCGACGGCCTTGGGGGAATCAAGGAACAGGAGTTTCGGGGTCTTCATCGGCGCTGCGCGGACGTTCTTCTTCGGGGCCATGGGACGCCTCCGCCGGATCGTCGCAGGGCGCCGAGACGCGCGCTCCGATAAAAGCCTATTCCAGGGACCGGCCCGTGAGCCGTCTGGGCGGCGGAACGCCCGCGTGGGATCGCCGTTTCCGAGGCTCGGATTTCGGTTAGCTTAAATCCTACCGAGGGATGGCGAGCGCCATGAGCCAGACAGCCCAGCTCACTCTCCCTCCGGGGGCCCAGGCAAAGGCTACCCCAGCAACGGTCGTGACGGCAGCTTCTAAGGTCGACGCCATCGTCGTCGTGAAGGACCTCCACAAGACCTTCGACCCCGACGTGAAGGCGGTGGCCGGGATCTCCTTCGACGTCAAGCGAGGCGAGATCTTCGGATTCCTCGGGCCGAACGGCGCAGGCAAGAGCACGACGATCAAGATCCTGACGACCCTGCTCCAGATGACGGCCGGCCGGGCGGTGATCGACGGCCTGGACGTCGACAAGGAGCCCGCCAGGATCCGGGAGATCATCGGGTACGCCGCGCAGGACGTCGGCGTGGACGACGACCTCACCGGGCGGGAGAACCTCCGCCTCCAGTGCAAGTTCTACCACATCCCTCGGCCGGAGATCGAGGGTCGCGTGGATCACATCCTGAAGACCGTCGGGCTGGTCGAGGGCGCGGATCGCCGCGCGGCTACGTACTCCGGCGGCATGCGGCGGCGGCTCGACCTGGCGATGGCTCTCATCTCCAAGCCTAAGCTCCTCTTCCTCGACGAGCCAACGACGGGCCTGGACCCGCAGAACCGGATCGGGATCTGGACCTACATCAAGTCCCTGAACGAGCAGGGGATGACGATCTTCCTCACGACGCAGTACATGGAGGAGGCGGACCGTCTGTGCGACCGCCTCTGCATCATCGACCAAGGGAAGATCGTGGCCCAGGGCACCCCGGCCGAACTCAAGGCGGAGATTGGCGCCGACGTCATCCAGATTGCCCTCAAGTCCGACGGCACGGGGAACGCCCACGATGTGGCTCGCGAGGCCCTGCGGCGGATCCCGGGCGTCCAGGAGGTCCAAGACTACGATGCCGGCGTGCTCGTGTTCGCGAAGAACGGCCCGAGCCTCGTCCCGCAGCTCGTCCGCATGATCGACGACGTCGGTGTGCAGATCTCCCAGCTCACCCTATCCGCGCCCTCCCTGGACGACGTCTTCCTGAAGCACACGGGCCACCAGATGCGCGTGGAGGAAGTGAAGCCGCCCAGCCGAATGATCTGGGGCGCCCGCCGGAGGCCGGGACCATGAGCCTCTCGAACTACGTGGTCGAGGTCAACGGGATCTTCGGCCGCTGGATCAAGAAGACCCTGCGCCGGCCGCAGTTCCTCTTCTTCAGCCTCGTCCAGCCGATCGTGTGGTTCGTCCTCTTCACCCAGGCCTTCCAGTCCATCGCGAACATCCGCCAGGCCATCCCCGGTACGAACCCGATCCAGTACATCACGTTCGAGAGTCTCACCGGAACAAGCTCGTACATCCAGTTCTTCACGGCCGCGGTCATCATCCAGACGGTGATCTCCTCTGCGATGCAGTCCGGCATCGGCATGGTCACGGACCTCGAGAGCGGTTACATGGACAAGATGCGCGTCGCTCCGATCCACCGCTCCGCCATCCTCATGGGTAAAGTGCTGAGCGATGGCGTGCGCATCGTGATCCAGACCGCGGTCATCATGGCTCTCGGGTTCGCCCTCGGGGTCCCGATCGCCACGGGCGTGGCGGGGCTCCTCTTCCTGTTTGCGATCGCCTTGACGTTCGGGGTGGCCTGGTCCGGGATCTCGACCTTCATCGGCCTCGCGACGAAGAACTCCGAGGCCACCCTCATGATTAGCATCCTGACGACGTTCCCTCTGCTCTTCCTTTCCACGGCGATGATGCCCAAGGCCCTCCTGCCCTCCTGGGTACAGACCGTGGCCACGTACAACCCGATGAGCTACATCGCCGACGCGCTCCACGGGCTCATCATCTCCGGGTTCGACTGGGGCGTCCTCGGAGTTGCAGCCCTGACGATCTTGGCCGTAGGCGCGGTCAGCCTGTCCGCGACGACGTCGCTGTTCCGACGCACCGTGTCGGTGTAGAAGTCGGCTTGATTCGTTGGCTTCGGGCTGCGACGGGGCCAGGCTTAAGCCGCGAACGGAGTTCTGGCTCCTATGGGCTCCCGCCCGGTGCTCTACTCGATGCCGATCAGCCACTACTGCGTCTCCTCGGATCGCATGCTCGCGTTCAAGGGCATCGAGTTCGACACGGAGTACGTGCCCTACCACGACAAGCGGGAACTGATCAAAGCCACGGGCCAGGACTACGTCCCCACGCTCGTGTGGGACGGCAAGCCCGTGATGTGGTACGACATCCCGGACTTCCTGGAGAAGACGAAGCCGAAGCCCTCCCTGTATCCGTGGAAGCAGAAGGGCCTCGGCACCGTGCTCGAGCACTGGGGCCACCATGTCCTCGAGGAGCGCGTGTGGCGGTACGTGGTCACGAAGGTCCCGCCCGTCCTGCGCGACGACCACGAGCGGTGGGTCTTCGAGGAGATGCAGACCCGGGCCCGGGGACCCTGGCACGTGCTCGAGATGCGCCGGGAGGAGTTCCGCGAGGACATGATCAAGCACCTCCAGCTCGTCGAATCGATGATGGACGGGCGCGACTGGATCCTGGCCTACCCGGGCCTTGGCGACTTCGGGATCTACGGTGGCCTGTCGCCGCTCTTCACCGTCGGCGAGAAGGTGCCGAAGGAGTTGCCTCGGGTGGCGGCATGGGCCAAGCGCATCCAGAGGCTCGGCACGTGAGCCGGCTCAGGCGCGGCGCAGCGCATCCACGAGGGTCTCCAGGGAGACCTGCTCCTGCTTCCCGCTTTTCAGGTCCCGCACCGCGACCGCGTCTCCCTTGAGCTCCTTCTCCCCGACCAGCACGGCATAGCGTGCGCCGACGGTGTTCGCGTAGTCCAGGTTCTTCGAGGGGCCGCGGCCGACCAGGTCGACATCCGCGGTGAGACCCGCATCCCTCAGAGTGGTGAGGATCTCCACGGCCTTCGGGCGCATCGCCTCCCCGATCGGGATGACGTAGGCGTCCAGGGGTCGCGACTTGGGGAACGCGCCTTCCGCCTCCGCGGCCATCACGAGCCGGTCGAGCCCGAGCGCGAAGCCCGTCTGGGCGATCTTCTCTCCGCCGAAGATTTCCGCCAGGCTGTACGCTCCGCCCCCTCCGACTTGCTTCTCGGCCCCGAGGTTCGGCGAGTCGATCTCGAAGACCATCCCCGTGTAGTAGTCGAGCCCACGCACGACGCCCATGTCGTACTCGAAGTCCGACGCGGGGATGCCGTACGCGACGAGGGCTTCCCCGAGCTTCCGGAGGGAGTCGAAGGCCTCCTTGCCCTTGCCGCCAAGAATCGCCTGCGCCTGATCCAGAACGCGAGCGTCCCCGCTCAGGGCGACAAGTCGCTCGAGGGGTTCCGCGAGCTCGGGCGTTCCGAGCCTCTGCAGCTCGTCCCTCAGCATGGGGACGTTCTTCTTGTCCAAGGCGTGTAGCACGACAGCCTGGTCCTTCGCCTCGAAGGGCAGGAAGGCCCGCAGCATCCCGATGTTCCCGATCCGCGCGCGAACTTGCTTCAGACCGATCGCCCGCATCGTACCGATCGCCAGGGCGAGGACCTCCGCGTCGGAGGGGAGCGCGGCCCCGCCGATGATCTCCGCATCGAGCTGGAAGAACTCGCGGTAGCGGCCCTTCTGCGGCTCCTCGTAGCGGAAGGCGGGGCCGGTGCAGTAGACCTTCACCGGCTTCGGGAGGCTGCGCAGCTCGGAGACGTAGAAGCGAAGGATGGAGGCGGTGAACTCGGGTCGCAACGCGAGGTCCCGCCCTCCCTTGTCCTTGAACGCATAGAGTTCGTTGACCACGGCGGCCCCGGACTTCGCGGTGAAGAGCTCGAGGGACTCGAAGATCGGCGTGGCGATCTCGCGGAACCCGAAGGATTCGGCGAGCTGGGTGAACCTCGACTCGACGAAGCGGCGCTTCGCCATGTCCCCGGGACCCCAGTCGTTCGTCCCGCGCGGTCGTTCGAACATGATGGACGCTGCCGAAGCGGAGGGGCCATGATAAACGTTTTGGACACCACAGGCTCGGAACGTGTGCCGGCGCGGAGTCATCGCAGGACTGCGACAACGCGATCCTCGGGCGGAGTCGATGTCTTCTGGCGAAAGTCTCATGACGCACCCTCGTCGATGGCGCGCGCATCCTCGTCGGTGCGTACATCGTCACGATGGGTGAGAAGCAGATCGCCGAGCCGGCCGCGCGAGGAGCCGCGCCCCTGCCCGCGGACACGGCCGTTCCGGGACCGCACGGCCTTACTCGACGGTGACGCTCTTCGCCAGGTTGCGCGGCTTGTCGATCGGGCAGCCCCGTTGGCGGGCCACGTGGTACGCGAACAGCATGAGGGCCACGCTCACGGGGACGGGGCTGAAGACCCAGGGCATGCGCGGGATCGCGATGAGGTCGTCCACGAACTTGGGCAGCTCCCGGTCATCCTCCGAGCCCACGCCGATTACAGGCGCTCCGCGCGCGTTCACCTCGCCGATGTTCGAGCGCATCTTCTCGTAGGTCGGGTCATCCACCGCGATCGCGATGACGGGGGTGTCCTTCGTGATCAGTGCGAGGGGCCCGTGCTTCAGCTCGCCGGCGGCGTAGGCCTCCGCGTGGATGTAGGAGATCTCCTTGAGCTTGAGCGCGCCCTCCAAGGCCACGGGGTAGTTCGCGTGCCGCCCGATGTAGAACACGTCCCGCGCGCTCCCGTACTTCTCTGCGAGGGCCTGGATCTCCTCCTCTCGGTTGAGCACGGCGAGGACGGAGCGCGGCAGGGCGCGAAGCTCATCCTTCAGGCGGTCCGCCTCCTCGTAGCCGAGGGTGCCGCGCTCTAGCCCGATCTTGATCGCGATGAGGTACAGGACGACGAGCTGGGCGACGAAGGTCTTCGTCGCGGCGACGCCGATCTCGAGTCCCGCGCGCGTGTAGATCGTCTTGTCCGCCTCACGCGCCAAGCTCGATCCGATCACGTTCGCGATGCCGAGGGTCTTGCACCCGCGGCGCTTCGCCTCCCGGGCAGCCCCGAGCGTGTCCGCGGTCTCCCCGCTCTGGGAGAGCAGGATCACGAGCGGGCGGTCCGCCGCGCCGTGGGTGTAGCGGTACTCCGACGCAAGCTCTGCGGTCGCGGGGATCCGCGCGATCTCCTCGAAGACGTACTTGCCCACGAGGGCCGCATGGTACGACGTGCCGCAGGCCACGAGCTTCACGCTGTTGAACCCCTCCGTCAGGAAACCGTCGACCTCGAGGTTCGCGACCCGGCCGAGGAGGGTCTCGTGGATCGCCTTGGGAGCCTCGTGGATCTCCTTGAGCATGAAGTGTTCGAAGCCGCCCTTCTCCGCGTCCTCGAGGGTCCAGGAAATGCGCTGCGGCTCCCGGGACTGGACCTTCCCCTTCAGATCCGTGATCACCACCTCCTGCGGCGTGATCACGACCATCTCCCGGTCCATCACGTAAAGCACGCGATCCGTGTACCTTAGGAGGGCGGGCACATCGGACGCGAGGAAGTTCTCGTCCGGCGCGAGCCCGACGACGAGGGGGCTCTCGTTCCGCGCGCCGATCACGCGCCCCGGCTCGTCCGCGCAGACAACGGCGACCGCGTAGGAGCCGCGGATCTCCTGTAGCGCCTGCCGGACGGCCTCCTCGAGGTTCCCCTGGTAGTGTGTCTCGATGAGGTGGACGAGGGCCTCTGTGTCCGTCTGGCTGACGAAGGTGTGGCCCTGGGCCTGAAGCTTCTCCCGCAGCCGCACGAAGTTCTCGATGATACCGTTGTGCGCGAGGGCGATCTTGCCCGTGCAGTCCACGTGGGGATGGGCGTTCACCTTCGACGGCGGGCCATGGGTCGCCCACCGGGTGTGCGCAATCCCAGTCATCCCCTCCATCGGGCCGAGCTGGGCCTCCAGGTTCGCGATGAACCCCTTGTCCTTTGCCACCTGGAGCCCGCTGCCCACGATGGCCACGCCGGCGCTGTCGTACCCGCGGTACTCGAGCTTCTTCAGGCTCTCCAGAAGGATCGGAAGGGCCGCGCGGTGCCCGGCGTACCCGATGATCCCGCACATCTACAGGACCACCGCTCCGGCGGGGACGGTTCCACGAAGCCTCGCCCCGGACGCCGCGCGGGCGCGCTCGTTGACCATCGTGCCGCACGCCAGGCTCACGCCGTTCCCGAGTTCGACGTCCTCGCCGATCAAGGCGCCGATCTGGCGGACCGCGTGCCACTCCCCTTCGATCTGCACCTCGCCCGGACCGGAGGCGGCCAGGAGGCCCGCTCGCGCGACGACGCCGGAGCCGATCACGGAATCCTGAACGACGCTCGAGGGCCCGAGGTTCACGTCGTCCATCAGGATGGAATTGGCCACCGTCGTCAGCGAGCCGACCCGCACGTTCTTCCCCAGGCTCGTCGACGGCAGGAGGACCGCGTTCGCGCCGATCTCGCAGCCGGGTCCCAGGGATAGGGGACCCTGCAGGTATGCGCCGGATCGGATCACGCATCCCTCGCCGACGGTCACGCGGCCCTTGATGACCACGTTGGGCTCGATCGTGCCCGCCCGCACCTCGTGGGCGGACTGCAGGGCCGCCGTGTTCAGGCGCAGGAGGTCCCAGGGGTACAGGGCGTCGACCCACGTGCCCTCGGACCGGATCGCGGCGACCGCCTTGCGTTGCGCCAGGTCCGTGAGGACGCTCGGAAGGTCGTGCTTCCCCTCCGCCGCCATCGCGTCAATCTCCGGGAAGATGGACGGGTCGAGAGCGTACGCGCCCGTGTTGATGAGGTTCGATACGACCTCCGTGGGCTTCTCGAGGATTGCCCCGACGTTCCGGCCGTCGAGGGTGACGACCCCGTAGCTGCGGGGCTTGTCGCTTTCGGTGATCATGACCGCGGGCCCGTCCTCGTGCTCGAGGAGGTCCGCGACGAACCGCCGGTCGACCATGTTGCTCCCGTTGAGGACGACGAAGGGTCCGGTGAGGTGGCTCCTCGCCTCCCCGAGGGCGTGGGCCGTGCCGAGCTGTTTCGACTGTGTCACATACGTGATGCGCGCATCGAACGCCTTCCCGTCTTGGAAGTGCGCCTGGATCCGCTCGCGGCGGTAGCCGACGACGAAGATGAGGTCCCGCACCCCGCATTCGACGAGGGCCTGGACCGCGTACTCGAGGATGGGGCGGTTGCCCACGGGGATCATGACCTTCGGGACCGAGGCGGTGAAGGGGCCCATGCGGGCTCCCTCTCCCGCGGCGAGGATGACTGCCTTCATGCTGGCTTCACGACTCCTGGGGACGGCCGCGTCGTCCGTGGTCCCTCCCGCACGTAAAGCCCTTTCCTGCCCGATATCGGTTCCGATATTTCCGCGGGGCGAGGCCGTGGGATGCGTGTGCCGGGCCGGGACATAGTCTCCGACGAAGGGGATGGAGTATTAAAAGGATTGTTAAAACATTATGCAAACCACTACAAAAGAGTTAATAATGGCGCTCCCCTGAAGGTGCCGTGCCGCGACGGACCCTCCTGGAGGAGACCGCGGATGGCTCCGTAGCCCGCGACGTGGAGGTCCTCGACAAGCCCTCCCGCCTCTCGGCCCTGTCGACGGCCCTCGCATGGCGGATCCTCCAGGAACTCGCCCGCTCTCCCGACTACCCGAGCTCCCTGGCGGACCGCCTGAAGGTCCACGAGCAGAAGGTGTACTACCATATCCGCCGCCTGGAGGCCGCGGGGCTCGTCCGCGTCGTGCGAGAGGAGTCGCGCCAGGGCGGTTCCGCGAGGGTGTTCGCCCCGACCGCGGAGGCCTTCGCGGTCGTCCTCAAGGGGCGCGGGACGACCGTGCCGACGCCGGCCCTCCCTCGATCCGGAGAGGTGGCGCGGTTCCTCGGGGAGTTCTCCCGCCGTGGCACCTTCGACGGAGCGATCGTGATCGGCTCGCCCTACCCCCATGGGCCGTTCCTCACGACGGCTCGCGACTCCCCCTACGCGGTCGAACTCGGGTTCTTCCTCGGCCGCCTGTTCGCGCCGCCGAAGGGGTTCGTCGTGCGCCTGGACACGGAAGTCAAGGCCGCGGGCCCGGGCCGGGAGCACATGATTCTCGTCGGCGGCCCGGTCGCGAACATCATCACCGCGGACCTGAACCCCCACCTCGCGGTGAACTTCGACTGGAAGGACGTGTGGCGGGTGGAGTCCTCCCGCACGCACCGCTCGTACACGGACGAACAGGTCGGGCTGGTGGCGAAGGTCCGGAACCCTTGGAACAAGGAGAAGACGATCGTCGTCCTCAGCGGGCTGCACTACGCCGGCACGCACGCGGGCATCCTGGGCCTCTCCCGCTTCGCGGATGTCGTCCTGGAAGGCTACGAGCCCGGCGAGGACTTCTACCGCGTGGTCGCGGGCCAAGACCGGGACGGGGACGGCCGCCTCGACTCCGTGGCCGTCCTCGAGTGATCAGTGCAGGGCCAGGCTCTCGTAAGGAATTTTCTCCTCGAGCTTGCCGTTCGCGGCCTCGATCGCCTGGACCGCCTCCGTGGCCCGTTCTTCGGGCACGAGGAGGACAACGTCGACCCCCCGCTCCGCGGCCTCCAATGCTCCCGCCAGGACGGCGAACTCGATCCGCGGACGGAGACCCAGCTTCCGGGCGGCCACGAGGCCGGCCACGTCCATCGCGGCGAGGGCCGCGCCGCGTTGCCGTCGGAGGATCCGCCTCGCCGTTGCGGGGTCGATCGCCTTCGAGCCTCCGCCCCGTGCGGCCGGCACCCGGACAATCGTGATCTTGCCTGGATGGAGAGCGACGATGCCGTCGAGCTCGCGCACCGCCACGTCTTCCGCCTTCGCGGCGTCCCGGTCCGCGATCCCTCTCGAAGGAGAGGCGCGGTTCGGATACGCGACCAGGTGGCCGTCCTCCATGAAGAGTCCAACGTGGTCCCCCCTGCGGATCGTCGCGCCCGCCAGGGCGGCAGTCGTCTCGACGAAGGCCATCGTCCTTCCCGCCTGTTCGACGAAGGACCGTAGCTCCCTTACGCGGGACAGGAGGAACTCGATTCCCCGCTTCGTCGCGCGGTACTCGCCGTCGACGACGGTGAGGAAGCCGTCCGCCTCGAGCCCCTTGAGGTAGTCTGAGGCCCCCTGCACGGTCATGTCGAGGCGTTCCGCGATCGTCCGCAGGCGCGTGTGGCGGTTCGCGAGGACCTCGTACAGGAAGAGGAGCCGTGTGCTCTCCCGCAGGTCCCGGAGGAGTCTCATGGACCGGCATCGCAACTAACATACTTAAGTATTCAAGTCTATCGTAATCACATCAAGTTGACTTGACGAGGGGTATCAAGTGCGGTTCACAACAGGCGTGTTCCTTGCGGTCGGCGTCGCGGCGGTCCTCCTGACGTCCGCCCTCGCGTTCCGCACGGCCGCGGACGGCGCGGCGGGGACGAGCGTGCAGATCCTCTTCGACCTCGGGGACGGGACGTACGCGTGGTCCCTCCGCGTGTCCATCTCCGACCCGGACGCTCCCAACGCCACGTGGAACGCCACCTCCGTCGCCGCGGCAGAGGCGGGGATCTCCCTGGAATCGAGCTGGTACTCCTGTTGCGGTGTCTTCGTCAACGGGCTCGGCGGGCGGCGTCCGCCGACGGGCACCGGCCTCTTCGTCTGGAACGGATCGAGGTATTCCTGGGACCTCGCGCCTGCCGGGCTCTCGAGCCTTGTGCTCCAGGGAAATGCCACGATCGCCCTTTCGAACTCCGCCTTCGATTCCGTGACGTATGCGACCCGCGCTCCCGTGCCCACCCCCGACCACCCGTTCCCCGTGACCCAGTTCCGGGGAGACCTCGAGAACCGCGGGATCGCGCCCACGCCAGGCCCAAAGACGAGCCGGACGCTCTGGGACCACGCCCTCCCGCTCCAGGAGATCGAGGCCACCCCGGCCGTGGGCCGGGGGCTCGTGTTCGTGAACACCCTCGACGGCTTCTACGCCCTCGACGTGCGGACCGGAGACGTGTCCTGGGAGAACCTCGCGGTCAAGGGGCTCTCCTCTCCCGCCCTCGTGGGCGAGACGGTCCTCGTGGGCGGCTCCGATGGCAGGGTCCACGCCCTCAATGCGACGAGCGGGGAGGAGCGGTGGAACACCACCCTCGTCGAGCATCCCATGTTCAGCGGCATCACCTCGAGCCCCAAGGTGGAGTACGACTTCGCGTACGTGGGCACGTTCAACGAATCGGGCGGGCCCGGAGACGTCGTCGCCCTCTGGATCAGCAACGGCTCAATCGCCTGGCGACACGCGACGGCCTCCGTGGACTTCTCTTCCCCCGCGGTCTTCGACGGATCCGTATACGTGGGCGTGATGGGCCACTACAACACGACGACCCAGGTAACCTGGGATCCTCCCTTCGGCGTCCTAGCGCTGGAGGCGGCTTCCGGGAACGAGGAATGGTTCTTCCCGACGAACGCCTCCGTGGCTGCATCGCCTGTGGTCCACGGAGACCTGCTCCTCGTCCCCGCGAAGAACGGGTTCGTGTACGCGCTGAACCGGACTCATGGCACTCCCGTCTGGAGCCGGGATGTCCGGGCGGGCGTCTCATCGCCCGCCCTCGATGGCGACACCCTCCTCGTCGGGGGCGGTTCCTTCGGGGAGGGCGGCGTCCTCGTTGCGGTGGACGTGGCCTCGGGCGTCCCTCGGTGGACCTCCTCTGCGAACGGCCCGATTCAGTCCTCCCTCACCGTGGCGGATGGCATCGTCTACTTCGCGACGAACACAGCGGGGGGGACGATCTACGCGGTCAACACGACGACGGGCGCACTCGTCTGGTCGTACACGCCGAGTCCGGCCCAGTTCATCTTCGGCTCGCCCGTCGTGGCGGACGGCCGGTTGTACGCGGTGAGCGACAACGGGCACGTCTACGCCTTCCTGGACTCCCCCGCGGAGCCGGACCGTCTGGGGCAGACATCGTTCCAGCCCGTGGTCCTCGGCGCGGTCGCCCTCGTCGCGGTGGCGGCGGCCGTGGCCGTCTTCTGGTTCCGGAGGTCCCGCCATGGTCCCTAGGATGAGCGAACGCCTCCAGGCCATCGTCTTCGTCGTCGTCCTGGCCGTGGCCATCTCGGGCCTATACGCCTACATCCAATTGTCCCAGCCGCCCCCCGTGACCGCGAGCGGGGTCGAGCAGGTGAGCCTCTTCATCGACGGCGGCACGTGGACGATCTCCTACGGTCCCGTGGAGACGTCGAACAACACGGCCTACTCCCTCCTTCTTGAGGCCTCGACAAGACTCGGCTTCCCCGTGCAGGCGGTCCAGTACTCGATCCCGAACGGCGTCTTCGTCACGTCGATCAACGGCACGACGAACGGTCAGGACGGTCGGTACTGGCAGTTCTGGGTCGACGGCACTTACCCGCAGGTCGGCGCGGACCACGTCGCCCTCGCGGACGGCGACACGGTCACGTGGCGCTTCACCTCGGACCAGGGAGGGACCCTGTGACCGCGCGGTGGAGGGCCGCCCTGGATGGCGGCCTCGGGGACCGGAAGACGCGGATGCTCGGCCTCCTGCTCATCGGTCTCGGCGCCCTCGGGACGATCGTGATGCGGGACGACGCGAACTTCGAGACGGTCTTCGTCGCGAGCCTCGTCGCCGGATCCGTCCTGGGGCGCTGGTGGACCGTGATCGTGCCCATGGCGATCCTCGGGATCGTCGAACCCGTCCTCTGGGGCGGGCCCTACGCGATCTACTCCAGCCACGTGATCCTCGGGCTGACGTTCTTCATCGTCACGGGGTTCCTCTTCGTCGGGATCGTGGGCCGGCGGCTCAAGCCCCGCGTCGTGTTCCGCGTGAAGTCGATCGCCCTCCTGACGACGGTCAGCATCCCGATGACGATCGCCTACGACCTCTGGACGGACGTCGGCGAGTATGCGTTCATCGCGAGCCCGATGGGCCTCACGTTCTGGAACGTCCTCGAGGCCCAGGTGCCCTTTACCCTCTACCACCTGCTGAGCTCCCTGATCTTCGTGCCCCTCTTCGGCACCGGGATCCTCATGCTCCACGCGCTCGGCTGGCCCCACGCAGAAGAAGAGACGGCGCCCGCCGAGCCTTCGGACGAATCGTGATCAGAGGAGCTCCTCGAGCTGCTCCCGCATCCGCTTGACGTCGTCGCGGCGCCGCTCGAGCTCCTCCTCCTGCGCGCGGATCGACGCCTCGCGCGCGTCGAGGCGGGACTTGAGATCCTGGAGGTCCCGCTCCACGGAACGGAGGCGCTGGCGCTCCCGCTCGAGGGACTTGTCCTTCCCTTTGAGGTCCGCGGCGATCGTGCGCACCTTGCGCGTCTCCCCGTCGAGGGTCTCGCGCTCCTTCTCGAGCATCTTGGCCACGAGGGTCTCGATCGCCTCCTCCTTCCGGAGGACACGCTGGCCCTCGGACTCGAGGTTCTTCCAGAGGGTCTTCAGCTCTGCCCGCTCCTTCGCGAGGTCCTTCGCGGCCTCCTTCAGGCGCGCGTCCCGCTGCTCCATTGCCCTCTCCTGCGCCTCGTGCTGCGCGATCGAGGATTCGAGCCTGCGTTCCCGCTGCTCGACGTCCTCCTTGAGCCGGATGAGCTGTTCCGCTCCGGTCCGCTGCCGTTCGACGAGGGCCTCTTCCTCCTTCATCCGGTCCTCGATCTCGAGGCGCTTCGACTCGGCGGTCTTCTCCGCGTACTTCAGAAGGGTCATCGCCTTGGCCTTGAGGTCCGCGGCCTCGTCCTCGCGGGACGTCAGGGCGGACGCCAGGGCCTCGTGCTCTTTGGCCTTCCGCGCAATTTCCGATCGGGAGCGGTCCAGGGCCTTGCGCTCCTCCGCAAGGCGCCTGCCCTCCGCGTTCGCGCGCGACTCCTCGTCCTTGAGCTCCTTCGCGGCCCGTTCGAGGTCCGCGGTCCGCTTCGAGAGGGCTTGTGCAGACCGGCCGGCCTCCCCTTCGCGCTTCTCGAGACTCGTCGCGAGAACCTGGAGGCCGTCCTCCCGCCTCGTGAGCTCGGAGCGCTGGTCCTCCACCCCCGCGACGGCCTTCGCGAGGTCCGCAAGCTTCTCCTTGAGGTCGGCCTCGCGGCCGGAGACCTCGGCCTCCCGCTCGCGCAGCTCTTCGGCCTTCCCGGAGACGTGCCCCTCCGCGTCCTTGAGTGCGGCGAGGCGCTCTTCGATCCGTTTGGATTCGGCACGGACCTTCTTGTCGACGACTCCCAGGGAGGCGCGCATCCTCGCGAGATCGCGCTGGGCGAGCGCGGTCGCCTTGGCCTCCTTCGCTTCCTCCCGGCGGGCGGCATCGAGTTCCTTCTTCGAGGACGCCAGGTCCGCGAGGTCCTCCTGGAGCTGGGCCTCCCGCCGCTGCAGCTCCCGGGTCCGCTGGTTCAGCCGGGCATCCAGGTCCGCCAGGCCGGCGTCCTTCTCGCGGGCGGCCTTCGACGACGCCGCCAAGGCGGCCTCCTTTCGGTCCAGGTCCGTTTCCAGACGGTGTAGCTCCTCCTCCTTGCTCCGGAGGGAGGTCTGGAGGAGGGCCGTCTGCTTTTCCTTGCCCTCCGTGATCGCCATGAGGCGACGGGCCTGCTGGAGCTCCGCGCGGGCTTCCGCCTCGCGGCGCTTCAGGTCCGCCTCCGCGGCCGCCTGTCGCTCCTGGCCTTCGCGGATTGAGGATGCCAGGACCTTCTCGCGCTTCGAGAGGTCCGCTTCCGCCGCGGCCGCGGCCTTCTCCCGTTCCACGAGGGCGGCCTGCATCGCGGCGATTTCCCGGGACCGCGCCTCGGCGGCCTGGCCTTTCGACGCCAGGTCCGAGCGCATCGCGTCCACAGACCTGCGGTCCGCGTCCAGGGACTTGCGGCCGCGTTCGGCCTCGGCGAGGGCCTCCTTTAGATCCGCGCGCCCCTTGGCCAGGCCTCCCTCCCGCCGCTCAAGGCCTGCCTCCTTCTCCGCTAGGTCGTCCTCCCGCTTCTCCAGGTCGGACGCGCGCGATTCGAACTTGGTCACGGCGGCCCGATGGGCCTCCGAGGCGGTCTTGAGCTCCTTACCCCGGACGTCGAGCTCATGCGCCCGGGCGTCCAGCTGCTCCTTCGAGGCCTTCACGTCCCCCTGGTCCCGGCCCAGGGAGGCCCGTTCGGCCTTCAGGGACCGTTGGTCTTTCGCTAGGGCCTCTGCGACGTCCTTCATCTCCGCCTCGCGGCGGGCGAGGAGGGCCTCTCGTCGTTCGAGGAGCTTCACCTCCTTGTGAACGGCATCGAGCTGCTCGCGGGCCTGGGCCTTCGCGGATTCGAGGCCTTCGAGTTCTTCCGCGACGGACGCCTCCCTCTTCAGGAGGGCCGCCTCCCGGGTGTCGACCTCCGCGGCGGAGAGCTTCACGCCCTTGTGGAGACGCTCGAGCTCCGCGCGCTGGGCCGCGAGCTCCTCCCGGACGGCCTCGAGGTCGGAACGTTCCGCGGCGACTTTCTCCCCGATCTTCCGGAGCTCGTCCTCGCGGGCCTGAAGGGCCGATTCCGAGGCGTTCGCCAGGGATTCGCGCTTCGCGAGCGCGTCCTCTCGGGCCTTCAGCGCGACCATCGTGGTCCGGGCTTCCTCCGAGGAATCCCGCAGAGCCGCCTGGATCCGTTCGAGCTCGGCCTTCTCCCGCTCGAAGCCGTCTCGGGCCTCCGCGAGTTCGCGGGCCTCGTCCTTGAGGGACCTGGACTGGGACTCGAGATCTTCCTTGAGCTTGGCGAGGGATTGGGCCCGTTCTTGCAGCTCCTGGTCCCGCCGCGCGGTGCGCGCATCCGCGGCCTTCATTCGGTCGTCCGTGCGCTTCTCGATGCGGGCGACCTCCCGCTCGCGGTCCCGCAGGCCCTTCTGGAGCGCCTGGGCCTCGGATTCGGCCTTCCCGAGGACCGTCTCGCGCTTTGCCAGGTCTTCCTCGCGGCGCTGCGTGAGCTTCACGCGCGAATCGAGATCCGCGCGGGACTGCGCGACTTGCCTCTCCCGCTCGGCCAGGTCGGCCTTCGCCCGCTCGAGCGCCGCCTCGCGGCCGCTCAGCTCCCCGGCCTTGACCATGCCCGAGCGCGCGGCGTTCAGCTCGGTCTGAAGTTCGCCCACGCGGTGCCGGGCGCCGTCCGCGTCCGCCTTCGCGCGAGTGATCTCCGCGCTGAGCTCAAGCTCCCGTTTCTGGAGGGAATCCCGGGCGGATCGCAACGAAGCCTGGAGGGCCTCGACCTCCTTGTCGCGCTTCGCCGTCTCCCCCCC
>Ga0209751_10001901_pt1 | contig 21225 bp, 16 predicted proteins | sample RifCSP13_1_FD_184019 | JGI IMG/M metagenome (GOLD analysis project Ga0209751, IMG submission 184019) | Soil microbial communities from Rifle, Colorado - Rifle CSP2_sed 13_1 (SPAdes) (version 2) | ecosystem: Environmental > Terrestrial > Deep subsurface > Rock core/Sediment | place: Rifle... | reverse complement strand
GAAGCGCGGGGCCCGTCCTCACGTTGGGCCTCCTCGGCTCCCTCGGGGTCGCCAGCCTTATGTGGCTCCGGTCCCATCGTTTCCTCCGGTGACGGGGAGATGGACCGGCGGGCGACGCTGCTCGGGTTGATCCTGCTCGGACTCGCCTTGGCGGCGACGCCCGCCGCCGGCGCAGGACCCACGTACCTGGAGGGATCCGTCGAGGGCGCATGGACTCTCCAGGGGAGCCCGTACATCCTCGTCGGGAACGCGACGGTCCGGCCGGGGGCAACGCTCGTCATCGAAGCCGGCGTGGAGGTGCGCGCAGAACACCTTACGGGCCTCGAGGTCCTCGGCAGGCTTGAGGTCCACGGCACCGCCGACGCCGTCGTCCGGTTCACCGCCAACGCGACCGTACCGGACCAAGGCTCGTGGCGGGGAATCCTCGCCTCCGGCGGGGCGTCCCTCTCGATCGTTGGGGCGGTCGTGGAGTACGCGCAGGTGGGGGTCTCCCTCATCGCCTCTACGCTCACCGCGGAGGACGTGGCGTTCTCGCACAGCGCGGAGGGCGGCATCATGGCGGACGATTCGACGATCGTCGTGCGACGGTCCCTGTTCCACGGGAACACGTTCGGCCTCTCGCTGAGGACCTCGCAGGCCCTCGTCGAGAACTCGACGTTCCTCGGGCCCACGCTCGACGACGTTACCCTCGACCTCGCCAGCTCCGCGGTGCTCCGCGTGTGCACCCTGGCGGGGCCGCTGAAGGTCCTGGACGAAGCCTCCCGCGTCGACGTGGAGGGCATCGTGGCGGCGAGCGTCACGGACAGGTTCGGCGTGCCGCAGGGGGGCGCAAGCGTCCTCGTCGAGGACAATCCGGCGAACCGCTCGCAGCTCCTGAGCGCCACGACGGACCGCGACGGCCGCGTGCCGGGCGTCGTCGTCAAACAGCGCACGGTCACGAAGCTCGGCGAGCGCGACTTCAACCCGTTCCGCATCACCGCCGGGACGGCCCCGGACCTGGCGTTCGCGGACGTCGTTGTCGAGGGCGTTCGAACCGTCGTCCTTGCGATCCCGAAGGACCTCACGCCGCCGACCCCGATCGCCTCCGCGATCCTCGCGGTGGACGAGGACGTGCCGCTCACGTTCGACGCGACGGCGTCGCGCGACAACGACCCGGACTTCGCCGCCACCGGCACGTTCGTCTGGAACTTCCCGGAACTGGGTGTTCAGCTCTCGGGCATCACCGCCACTCACGCCTTCGTGACGCCCGAGCTGGTGCAGGGGGTTCTCACCGCCATCGACGCGGCGGGGAACGAGGCGCTCCTCTCCTTCGCCGTCCAGGTGCGCGACGTCACGCGGCCGACGATCGGGGGCCTCCAAGTCCCCGCGGGCGGGAGCATCGGCGAGACCCTCGTCTTCGAGGCGCAGGCCTCCGACAACGACCCGCTCTTCGCGCAGGGCGGACAGTACGTGTGGCGGTTCGCGCGCGCCGGGACCTCCGTCGAACTCCGAGGCCCGACGGTCTCCATCGCCTTCCAGGAAGCGGGGGAGTGGACCGTGGATGTCACCGTGCGGGATCCCACGGGGAACGAGGTCTCGGCGCGGCGCGTCGTGACCGTCCTCGCGCCGCCAGGCCCGAACCTGTGGCCCGCGGTCGTTGGCGGCGGTGCCCTGTTCGCGACGGCCGCCGCGCTGGCGACCGAACGCGGCAAGGTTGGGCTGTTTGCGTTTCTCCTCCCGCTGTACACGCGCCTGAAGGACGAGGACGTCCTCGACCAGTTCACGCGCGGTCAGATCTTTGGGTACATACGCGTGCACCCGGGGGACACGTACACGGACATCAAGCGCAACCTCGGGCTGACGAACGGGACGCTGACGTACCACCTCGACGTGCTCGCGAAGCAGGGCTTCGTCCGCGCGGTCGTCCGCGGGTCGCGCAAGATGTTCTTCCCCCTGGACGTGCGACCGCCGGAGGACGGCGGCGGGCTCGCGGAGATCCAGAGGCGCCTCTTGGGCGCACTCGTCGAGGCTCCGGGAATCGCGATCGCGGACCTGGCGGCGAGCCTCGGGATCAGCCGCCAACTCGCGCTGTACCACACGCGCCTCCTCGCGGGACAGGGGCTCGTGCGCCTGGAGCGTCGTGGGCTGCGGCTGATCGGCTATCCGATGCGTCCGCGCGTAGGCTAGATCCACAGCGCCACCAAGGAACGTCCAGCGTTCTTTGAGCCTTTCCGAAAGCAAGTGGAGGACCTGATCGATGCCCTCCGAAAGTCTGTTAAGCAGAAAAAGGGGAAATCGAGTCGAAAGGGTACCTCTACGGACGTGCGCGAAATCGTGGTGTCGGATGAGGCTTAATCTGAAGGCTGAAGAGTCGATCGAGGCAACCTATCGGGCGACTCTGAGGCCCGCGGCCAAATCGCGGGTGACGAAGCCCGCAACGGAGGCCATCCCTTCAGCGTCCCTCGCCTCCGTGTATGGGAGCTACGACAAGAATGCCGACTCGCTGGTTCGATCGCTCCCTCTGATAGTTTTCCTCCCATGCTCGACACAATTCGACCCAGTCATCAAAAGATGATGGCGAGAACTGCCGTCTAAGATCGCGCAGCTCAAAGTTCTCGAACACGTCAGTGAGGGTGGTCGCAGCCATCCTGATGTCCCGATATCCTTTTCTGATGAGTTCCCTGTGGAGATCAGAAATCGCTTCCATGAACTCCCTCGCCTTCGAGACACTCAAGTCAAGCTGCGGATACAAGGTGACCCATAACAATGCGCCATGGGGTGGGAAATTGGTGACGAAAGTCTGGTTCTCAACCTCCCTGTCGAGACCAATGGGCAAGGAGGCAAGTCCGCTTGGACCAAAGTCTCCGACCAGGAATCCTGCGATAGCCGTCATCATTTCACAACTCCCTGTCCATAGAGGAAGTGCGTGTTTGGATAGGGATGTCCTGCGTAGTGATAATGGGATACCTTATGCTTCCAATCGGAACGTTTGGCCCGACATGAGGGTTGTGGCTCATGGCGCCAGCTCCAATTCTCATTTCCTTTAGGATGGGGTTCCCCACCGAGGGTCCGACCGTGGAAGCTCCAGGACCGAGTGTGATATGAACGTGCGCCCGACTAGGGGCTCCCTTCGTTATGCTTTCCACGGACCTGCCGAGAAAGAAGCCGAAGACCGCGCCGTCAATCGCGGGGCCGATGCCTGACAAGGACCTGCTCAGGGAGTTCTCCGAATCTTTGGGAGCTGGCAATGAGCCAAGGCTTATTGCCCTGAACCCCCTCTCTTCCCTGTGGCACGGCGCACCCCACCCTTCCCAGCAGATCTCACCATGTTGCTGGAGCCGGACGAGGACGATGCGGAGTGGTTCGTGGTGACCGTGGAGGGCGTCCCCGGCATCGTGAGCCAGGGGAAGGGGTTGACGGAGGCCCTCGCGAACGGGTTCGAGGCGATCTCCGCGTTCCTCGGGAGCCTCGCGAAGGACGACATCGAGGTTCCGGCGAGGTTGACCGTGAGAACCAAGGTCCTTCGCGCCGCGTGAACGGATGCCCGGGCTGCCCTTGCTGAGTGCGCGGGAAGTCATCAACGCCCTGCGGCGGTTGGGCTTCGAGATACATCATCAGCGGGGCAGCCACGTCGTCATGCGCCACCTGGAGGATCCCGACCGTCGCGCCGTAGTGCCAATGCATCGGGAACTCCGGAAGGGACCTTGAATTCGATTCTCAAAGGCGCGAGGGTGACGAGGGAAGAGTTCCTTCGGGCCGTTCGATAGTCCTTCTGCAACTGCGGGCGACGTCCTTCAGCTTCCCGAGTACTCTGGCGATCCCCGTGCCGACGATGGACTGCTGGACCATGTTGCCGACGATGGAGCGGACCGTGCACGCGACGCCGAAAATCAGCCGCCACTCACCTCTATCTCATGCCGCTCATGGCCGGAAAGGGCCTCGCGCGCCTCGAGAGACGCGGCGTGAAGCTGTGCGGGGTGCCCTTACTACCGGGCGTATCGGACCTCGGCGGTTCCTCCGAGAAAACGTCCTAGGTCCTCGACCTCCGCGGCAATCCCCTCGCGCTCGAGGCGCGTGAGGGGCCGGAACGGCTCAATCCTCACGTCCCAGCCACCGCGTATCTTCCGGTGCGTCCATACGCCCGCCACCCGGCCGTCGACGAGGACCACGGGCGACAGCCAGCCGGCCTTCCGGTAGACGCGCTTGTAGTGGGCGGCGTCGACGAGGTGACCCTTGTCGCGATGGCCGAGCAGGTACGTGTCGAAGCTTGGGAGCAGTCGGACGGACTCCCTTCCCTCCTTCCTGCTCAATTGGGTAAGATCCTCCCGAAGCATCCACGCACGCTGCCCCTCGACCGCCACCTCCGCGATCCCGGACGTCGAATCCCACGACGAACGTACGTCCTTAGCCGCCATCCCGGACCACGCGAGGAAGTCCTGGGACGTGGCCGGGCCATACGCGCGGAGGTAGTGCCGCAGCATCTCCGTTCTCGCGTCCTCCGGAGAAAGATTCGCCTTGTGAGCCACCCATTGATCCGTGCGCACGAACGTCACCTCTCGTCCCTGAGGAGCGCCGAAGCAGACGCGACCCTGGAAGCACGGGCGGCGAACGATGCCGCCCCACGAGTGCTCGACCCACCGCCTCGCCTTGGGTCCCACGAGGCCGACGACGCGGTCCGCGAGCTCCCGACGCGCGAGGGGGCCCGAGGCCAGAGCGTCCACGACCGCGTCCGCCATCGCGTCCATCTCCCGCTCGGTAATCCCGTACCGCGCGATCCAGTTGCGGTCCCGTGCGACCGCGCTCTCCCGGAGCGCCGCCACGTACATGGGAAACTCCGCGGCGGGGAGCAGGTGGGTCGTCCCGCGCATGCACCACGTCTTCACGAGCGACCGCTCCCGCCACAGCGCGCTCTCCACGTCCTCCGACGTGAGGCCTCGGACGCGGGCCCACAGGGCGAGCTCCGCGGCGCTGGACAGTTGTGCCTGTACACCGCACAGGTCCGAGACGACCGCCACGAGATCGGCCCGAGGGGCGCGGCGAAGGAGGTGATGGCGGCGGAGCCGGAATCCGTTGACCCCCCGCCACGAAAGCGACGGAACCTCCTTCTCGTGGGGCATCGCCGCCAAGATGTCAGCCCGCATCAAAAGGACGCGCCCGCGACAACACGAATATAAGGAGCCCGCGCATCGGACGGGACGTGGCGAAGACCGTCGTCGACCTCCCGAGTCCCGGGAACGGTTACGCGATCGTCGCCAAAGAAGTCGTGAAGACGTACGACACCGGCACGGTCGAGGTCCACGCGCTCCGCGGCGTGTCCGATTAGGTCCCGAAGGGGGAGATGGTCGCGATCATGGGCCCATCCGGCTGCGGGAAGACGACGCTTCTCAACGTCCTATCCGGCATCGACGAGATGACATCCGGCGAGGTGAACGTCGGTGGGCACAGCCTGGCGGCGATGAAGGACAACGACAAGACGGACTTCCGCGCGAAGCGCATGGGCTTCATCTTCCAGGCGTACAACCTGATTCCCGTTCTGCGCGCGGTGGAGAACGTGGAGCTCCCGCTCCTCGTCGCCGGGGTCCGCGCCTCGGACGCGCGCCCTCGGGCCCTCGCCGCGCTCGACTGGGTCGGCCTGACTCCGGAAGCGCAGCGGCGGCCGAGCGAATTGTCCGGCGGGCAGCAGCAACGCGTGGCGATCGCCCGCGCGCTCGTGAACGAACCGGAGATCGTCTTCGGCGACGAGCCGACGGGGAATCTGGACTCGGAGACCACGGAGGAGATCATGACCCTCATCCTACGGCTGAACCGGGAGAAGAGGCAGACGTTCCTCCTCGTGACCCACGACGCGAACGTGGGACACCAGGCGCAGCGTGTCGTGGTCATGCGGAACGGCCGGATCGAGAAGGAATTCCGACCCACGCCGTTCTAGGGGTACGCGATGGCCCACGAGATTCCGTATCTGGCGCTGGTTCTCCTCACCGCGATCGCGGCGGCTGCGGTCGCGGTCCGCCGCCGCGTGCTCTTCCGGATGGCGGTGCGCAACGCGGCCCGGCGGAAGACGCAGGTCGCCCTCGCGATCGCGGGGCTCCTCGTCGCGACCTCGATCCTCTCAGGGTCCTTCGTCGTCGGCGATTCCCTCCGCTTCGCGATCCGCGGCGAGGCATTTCGCAGCCTGGACCAGGTCGACGAGACGATCGTCCTCGGGGGCCAGATGGACTTCTACGACGCGACCACGTACGCCGACCTCGCCGCCAATGCAAGCAGGATGCCCCACGTGGACGCCCTCGCCCCACGGATCCAGGCGACCGCCTCCGTGCTCCACGCGGCCGAACGCCTCTCGGAGGCGCGGGCGAACGTGATCGGCGTGAACCCCGCCCTCGACCCCGGGGAGTTCACCCGGTCCGACGGGACGAGGACAGACGGGAGCTTGCTCGCCGGCAACCTCACCTACGTCAACGAAGAGCTCGCGGAGGCGCTCCAGGCGCGCGCGGGGTCCTATCTCACGCTGTTCCTCGGGTTCGCCCCTGTGGACGTCGAGGTGGCGGACGTGCTGCGCCCCGAGGGCAAGGCGAACTGGGACAACGAGCCCGACCTGTTCCTGCCGCTCGCGGAAGTGCAGCGGATTCTCGGTCGCACAGGGCAGATCAACCTCATCGTCGTGTCGAACGACGGGGGCGTGGAGGATGGGTACCTCGCGACGAGTTCCGCGGTGCCCGAGCTGGACGCCGCCCTGGGTCCCGGCCATCCTTACACGATCGAGACGATCAAACAGGATCGCGTCGAGGCCGCGGATCGAGCTTCCGGGCAACTCACGGACCTGTTCTCGCTGCTCGGCGTCTTCACCGTGATCGCGGGCCTGATGCTGATCACCTCCATTGTTGTGATGCTCGCAGAGGAGCGCAAGACGGAGATGGGCATCCAACGCGCGGTCGGCCTCCGCCGCGCGCACCTGACGCAGTTGTTCTCCCTCGAGGGCTTCCTGTACGCGCTCGCCGCCGCCGCGATCGGCGCGCTCGCGGGGCTCGGGGTGGCGGCGGTCATCCTGTACATCGTCGGCCAGATCCTGTTCCCCGAGTCCGGGATCGCCCTCCGTTGGGATGTGTCGAGCCTCACCCTGGGGTTCGCGCTGGGGTTCCTCCTGACGCTTGGAGCGATCGTCGCCTCCTCCGGGCGGATCAGCCGATTGAACATCGTCCGCGCGATCCGGAACATCCCGGAGCCCACGACACGGAGGCTTACGCGAGGCCAGATTGTCCTGGGACTGAACCTCCTCGTGTTCGGCCTCCTCGCGATCCTCGGGGGAGCCGCGCAGAGCGATGGGGCGGTGTTCACGGGCGGCGTTGCGCTCACCCCGATAGGGATCGCCGTGCTCGTGCACAAGCGCGTCGGGTCCCGGCTGGCGTTCACGGCGGCGGGCCTGTTCCTTGTGGTTTGGAACCTGATCCCCGTGCAGCTGTTCCCCGGCGCGGCGGTGATCGCGTTGTTCATCGTCACCGGGATCATGATGATCGCGGGGGGCGTGCTGCTCGTCGTCTTCAACAACGACCTCATCCTCGGCTTCCTCGGTCGGACGGCAGGGCGGCGCCAGAAGCTCCAGCCGATCCTGCGCACGGCGATCGCGTACCCGATGGCCCGGAAGGGGCGCACGGGGCTCACCGTCGGCATCTTCGCGCTGATCGTGTTCACGATCGTCGTCATGGCGGCCGTGCAGTCCCTGATCGGGAGTAGCATCCGATCGTTCACCGCCGAGGCGAGCGGCGGGTACGACATCTTCGGCGTCTCGAATCCGGACGCGCCGATCCTCGACGGAACCGGGCAGCCGACGACCTTCTCAGCCAAGCTCGCGAACTCGACGGTGGCCGGGGGCGTCGCGGACCACGAGGAGCTTCTGTTCGGTCGGGGAACGGTGGACCCCCCGAACGGGGACGAGGCATTCTACGAGCTGTACGGGTTCGACTCGGGCTTCGCGGAGCGGAACGCGTTCTCCCTCTATCGCCGTGCGCCGGAGTACAAGTCAGACCTCCTCGCGTGGCGCGCCGTGCAGGCAGACCGTAATCTGGCGATCATCGACCGGAGCGTGCAGACGATCGACTTCGGGGCGAACAACGGGATCTTCCAGCTCGACATCGGTGATGAGGTCGTGGTGCGGAACCAGACCCGAAACAACCACACGGTGCAGATCGTCGGGATCCTGGCCTCCTCGGTCGTGCGCGGTCTGTTCCTGAACGCATCGTTCGTCCGAGACGACTTCGGCGCGGTCCGCCCGAGCTTCTTCATGTTCAAGCTCGCACCCGGGGCGGACGGCGTGGCGGTCGGGCGCGGGCTCGAGCGCGAGTTCGTCGGCATCCAGATGCAGACCTTCGTGGTCGCCGCCCTCGTCGAGGAGAGCACCGCGACGACGAACGCCTTCTTCGACCTCCTCGAGGGCTACCTGGCGATGGGGCTGCTCGTCGGGATGGCGGGTCTCGGGATCATCACGATGCGGAACGTCGTCGAGCGCCGTTCGGAGATTGGCGCGCTGCGCGCGATCGGGTTCCGACGGAGCATGGTGCTCAAGTCCCTGCTCATCGAGACCTCGTACGTCGCCCTCGTGGGCATTGCGATCGGCGTCGTGCTCGGCGTGCTCCTCGGATATCGGATCTGGTTGGACTTCCTCACGCAGGCGGACGAGTACGTCGTTCCGTGGAGCCGCATCCTGATCGTCAGCGCGGTGGCGTACCTGGCGGCGATGGCGACGACCGTCTCCCCCTCCGTCCGCGCGGCGCGCCTGCCGCCCGCAGAAGCCCTTCGATACGTCGAATGAGGCCCCGCCGCCTCGCAAACCTATAGATAGAGGCCCCCGGATGGCGACGCCCCGATGCTCGACATCCGCCTCCTCCGGGAGAACCCAGAGGTCGTCCGCGCGAATCTCGCGCGCCGCCGCCACCCCGCGAAGCTCGATCTCCTCGACCGCGTGATCGCCTGGGACGCCGAATGGCGAAGGCATCTCAAGGAGCTGGAGGAGCTCCGGCACCGGCGGAACGTTGTGAGTCAGGAGATCGGCGCGATCGTGAAAGAAGGCAAGGATGCGACCGCCGCCAAAGCCGAGGCCGCCGCGCTGCCGGGGAGCATCCGGAACGTCGAGGCGCGTGTCGAGGAACTCCGGGGGGCGGTCGACGACGCGATGCACCGGATCCCGAACCTTCTCCACGAGAGCGTCCCCGACGGCGCCGGTCCCCAGGACAACGTCGTCCTGCGCGCGTTCGGTACCGCCAAACCCGCGGACCCATGGCTACGGCCTCACGCGGAACTCATCGAGGCGCTCGCCCTCGGCGACTTCGAGCGCGCGCGCAAGGTCGCGGGCGCGGGATTCTACTACTTGATGGGGGACCTCATGATCCTGGAGCAGGCGCTGATCTGGTACGTGCTCAAGCTCCTCTCCTCGCGCGGCTTCACGCCCCTCTTCCCGCCGCTCATCTTGCGACGCGATGCCTACCAAGGAGTCGCGGACCTCGCGGACTTCGAGAACGTCATGTACAAGATCGATGGCGATGACGCTTTCCTGATCGCTACCAGCGAGCACGCGATGGCGGCGATGTTCAAGGACGAGATCCTCGACGAGTCGCGCCTCCCGTTGCGGTTCGCGGGGCTGTCCACGAACTTCCGCCGGGAGATCGGGGCGCACGGCGTCGACACGAAGGGGCTGTTCCGCGTCCACCAGTTCAACAAGGTCGAGCAGTTCGCGTTCGCGACCCCCGAGACATCATGGGCCATCCACGAGGAGTTCCTGAGGAACGTGGAGGACGTCTTCCGCTCCCTCGAGATCCCCCATCGCGTGATCGTCCTTTGCAGCGCGGACACGGGACCCGTGATGGCGAAGACGATCGACCTCGAGGCATGGTATCCCCGCCAGGATGCGTACCGCGAGGTCGCCTCGTGCTCGAACGCGGAGGACTACCAAGCGCGCCGCCTGAGCATCCGCGTCGGGAAGACGGGCGGGGAGAAGCGGCTCCTCCATACGGTGAACAGCACCGCGGTGGCGACGTCGCGGACGCTCGTCGCGATCCTCGAGAACTTCCAGAACGAGGATGGGACGGTCACCGTCCCGAAGGTCCTGCGAGAGTTCGTGGGAAAAGACGTGCTCGGTCGGGGCGCGTAACGGATGTCGGGCCTCGAGCGTTTCCTGCTCGACGTCACGTTCTGGGCAATCGCCGCCCTTGTCGTCCTCCTCTACTACGCGCGGAAGAGGCACATCCACGTCGGCGTCCTCATAAAGTACCTGTACGGCCCCATTCTGGGCTGGATGGTCCTCGCCAGCTCGACGCGCCTGTTCATCGGAGACTCTCGGGCCCAAATTTGGGTCTTCGCGGCCATCGCCCTCCTAGGCGTCCTCGTGTTCCGCCTACCGCCAATCCGACGCTGGTTCGGGAGGAAGATCCTGGACGCTCAGTTCGGGCGCGAGTACCCGACTTTGCAGGAAGCCATACGCCCGTGACGAAACACCAACGACGCTGACTCGAAACCTTCATATCGGAATCGGTTCTCCGGTGGCCCCGTGGCCGCCGCCAAGGTCTGCACATCGCTCCTTGTCGGCTCGATTCTGGCGGTCCTCCTCCTCAACGCAGTCCCCGCTCGCGCGGGCGACTCGCTCCCGCAGCCCCTTCAGGCCGCGGACGACTGGCCGATGTACGGGGCGTCGTCGGACCACGGGTTCACAAACACTGGTGCGCCGCCGGACGATCTGGGACTGGTGTGGACTCTCCCTGCGAACGGCGCTCTTGGCGGTGCCTCCGCCGTCGAGGCCAACGGGTTCGTGTACATCGCGGACTTCGACACGACGGGTCCCCCTTCGGGTCCGCAGCTCAGGGCGTACAAGGTCGTCGAGGAGAACGCAAGCTTCCTCACAGGCTGGTCAATCCTAATCAACGTCGTGCAGACCTCCTCGATTCCACAGAGTGTCGCGCGCAGTGTGCCGCGAAGCCTGGCGGTCTCCGATAACCACGTGTTCGCACTGTTCACCGCCGGGAATACGACGGCGAGCCGCGAGGTGTTGGTCGCCCTCGATGTGGTGACCGGCGTGTCCCCCTGGGTCTTCGCCGGAACACCTCTGTGGACGGGTGTGACAGCGGGCACGAGGTCTGCGCCCGTACTCGGGAGCGGAATCCTCGCTTTCGGCTCGCAGGACCTTAACGGGACCTTGTACGCGCTGAATCCGGCGACCGGCGCGGTCGTGTGGTGGTCGCCGACCGGTGCCCCGGTGATGACGGTCCCCGCGATCGTCGAGGACATCGTCTACGTCGCCACGGGAACGACCCTTCGATACTACGACGTGCAGGGCCAGTCGGACGGAGACCAAGGCGTCGCCGACGCTGCGGGGACCGGGGACCTCCTCTTCGTGGTCGATCTCGGAGCGGTTGCGGTCTCCTCTCCGATCGTCCTCGGTTCGTACGTCTATCTCGATGTCGCGGGCGACCTTTGGAAGATCGATCGCCTTCTCGCGGGGACTCCGACCTGGGTGCAGGACACAACGCACGAGACGGTCGCGACGCCCGCCGTCGCAGGCAACCTGATCGTGACGCGACGTTCCGACAACCGCCTCTACGCCTATGACGCGACGACGGGACAGTTGGAGTGGGTCCGCGGCGGAATGGCCGCGCCGACGAACGGGGGCGACGTCGCCGCGGTCCGCTTGCCCTCGGCGGACCGACGGGTGTTCCTCACCGCACGGAGCGGGACGACGTACGACCTCGTCGCCCTCGATGCGACCGACGGCACAATCCTCTTCCGGAACACGACGGCGGGTCGGCCCGTCATGGGCGCACCCGTCGTGGGCGGCTCGAAGGTCCTCGTGACGGAAGGTGCCGCACTTCGCGCGTTCCGAGGGCAAGCGGACCTTGCGCCAGACAAGGTCGTCATGAGCCGCGGGACCCTCACGGAGAACTTCGCACACGCGAACGTGACCATCACGGTTCGGAATGCGGGCAACGAGCCGGCGTCCGGCGTCCGGATGCAGGTCTACGACGGCGACCCGACCGCGGCGGGCGTCCTCATCGGCGAGTTCACGATCGGCCCCTCGGGGAATCCGCTCGACGCGAACGCGATCGTCACGTTCACGACCGCGGACCGCGACTGGAGCACGGGACAGCACGACGTCTGGGTCGTCATCGACGCTGCGTTCGCGGAGACGAGCGCGGAGAACAACGCGCGGGTGTTCCCGATCTACGTGCAGCCGGGACCGCCGCCCGACCCCATCGTGCTCGGCGCCGGGCCGTACGCGCTCGCGCTGCTAGGCGGCTTCGCGGTCGGGATCCTCGTCCTCTGGTTCCCCCTTCAACGGTTGCGAGAGCTACGGAAGAAAGGGGACGAGAAATAGCGAGCCGCAGGCGAGAATTTAAGGGAGACCCCGCCTTCCGTCGCCCGTGGTCGTCTGTCCGCTCGATTTCCGGTACGGGAGGCCCTCGATGAAGGGCCTTTTCACGGAGGAGACGAAGCTCCAGCACCTGCTCGAGGTGGAGGCCGCCCTCGCACGAGCCCAGGCGCAGGTCGGGAACATCCCGAAGGATGCCGCGGAAGCGATCCGCAAGGCAGCGAACACGAAGGTCGTCAGCCCCGACCGCGTCGCGCAGGTCGAGAAGGAGATCGGCCACGACGTCATGGCGGTCGTGCTCGCGCTGTCCGAGAAGGCAGGGAACGCGGGGAAGTACGTTCACGTGGGGGCGACAAGCAACGACATCACGGACACCGCGACCGCGCTCCAGCTGCGGGACGCGCTGGACCTCTTGGAGAAGGATCTCAATCAGCTCAAGGGCGCCCTCTTGGGGCTCGCGCGGAAGCACAAGAAGACGGTCATGCTCGGGCGCACGCACGGGCAGGCCGCGGTCCCGATCACGTTCGGCCTTAAGATGGCGGTGTTCGCGCTCGAGGTCGCGCGCCACGCGGAGCGGCTGCGGGAGGCCCGACCGAGGATCTGCGTGGGCAAGATGAGCGGGGCCGTCGGCACGGGCGCGGGGTACGGCCCCAAGGCACTCGAGATCCAGGACCTCGTGATGCGGGACCTCGGCGTCGGGTACGAGGAGGCGTCGGGACAGATCGTCGGACGGGACCGCCACGCGGAACTGATGTTCGTCCTCGCGAACGTGGCGGCGAGCGCGGAGAAGTTCGCGACGGAGGTCCGCAACCTGCAGCGCACGGAGATCGGGGAGGCCGCGGAAGCGTTTGGGGAGCGACAGATTGGATCGTCCACGATGGCGAACAAGGAGAACCCCGTGACGAGCGAGAACGTGTGCGGCCTCGCGCGAATCGTGCGTGCGTTCGTCATACCCGCCCTCGAGAACGTCCCGCTGTGGCACGAAAGGGACCTCACGAACAGCGCCGCGGAACGCATCATGATCCCCCACGCCCTCATCCTGACGGACGACCTCCTCGCGAAGCTCGCGGACGTGTTCCGGAACTTGCGTGTGTATCCCGAGCGGATGCGGGAGAACCTCGATCGCACGAAGGGCCAGGCGATGGCGGAGTCCGTCATGCTCGCGCTTGTCGGCAAGGGCGTCGGCCGCCAGGAAGCGCACAAGCTCGTCCAAGATGCCGCCAAAAAGGCCCGGGAGAAGGACGCCCACCTGCGGGACGCGTTGGCGGCGGACGCGAGGGCCGTGAAGCTCCTCACGAGGAAGGAGATCGAGGCGGCGCTGGATCCGGACCTCTACCTCGGGGCGTCCTTGGAGATCGTGGACCGCGTCGCGAAGAAGTACGGGTAACTCATCGAACGATTCTCTCGCGGACCTAGAAGTCGAAGCTCTTCGGCAGATAGACAAAAATGGCCAAGGCCATGGAGAAGAGGTTGACACTGACCAGGTCGGCCGCGGGGGAGTCTCGCCCCAACTCGTCGCCCTTCCATTCGGATCTCCATCAGCATCGACAGGACGAGTCACGAGGTCCTGACTGAGAAACTCGAGGCGACCGTTGCCGCGGACCCGCGCCAGGAGGACCTCAAGCGCCAGCCGAATGCGACGACGCGCGAGCTCGAAGCTCTGAGAAGACCAGCAGGCCGTTCAATCCGTGCCGCCATGGGCGGCCAAGAAATGCGCGACTTCGACCTGCGAGCACAACTTGGCGATCTTCAGTGCAGTGTAGCCGTTCTGGCCTCGGGCGCTAACATCTGCGCCAACCGCCAAGAGGAGCTTTACTCCCTCGAGGTCACCACATTGGGCCGCAAACATAAGGGCGCTGTTGCCGTGCCTATCTCGAGCCTTTGCGTCCGCACCGCCTTCAACCAGGATGCGGAGGACGGCCGTGCGGCCTTTGAAGGCCGCGAGGATCAGCGGCGAATACCCCCTCTCGTCTCTTGCCTCGAGGTCCGCCCCCCGTTGAGCCAAGTCCCTTACCAGATCCACTCGGGCGGCGTCAACGGCGTAATGAAGCGTCTTTGAACCCAGTGTAAAGCCAGCGTCGATCGGACCTCCGGAAGGCGCTCCGGAAAAGCCCGAGTCGTCGATAACTCGCAACACGCTCCGAAACATCTTCGGGTCTCCCGGTTCCGCACTAACTTCGAGCCTGTCGTTGTGGGCCGTGGCGATCCGCAGCACCAAAGCCAGCTGTTTCTCCGTCAGGCAGGTGGGTTCGCGACTGTAGGGGGTCAGCAGGAAAATGCCTCCGTCAGCCAAAACGTGTACGTGAAGAATGTCAGACCCGATCCCGGCCTTCTTTCGCCGATCATCCAGGACGCGCACATTGGCGATTAGATCCTGGCCGGCCTCGTAGAGCGGCGAGATGGGCGAATCGTCACGGATGGCCGACTCCACGTATTCGGCGGAGTGCACGCCGGTGCGAGTGACGATCTGAAACGTCACGTGCTGCTCTCGCGGCAGGGGGAATTGCGTGACTTTCGGAAGCGTCTCGACAAAGCCCTGGGCACAACCAATGAGGGCGAGGCTCGCGGCCGCGGTCGCGGGATGGAAACCCATTCCGATGATTCCGCCGCCCATGCTGGTGTACATGCTGGCGGTGCCATCATGGACGGCGACGAAGGTGGCTGTCCCGTTCTCCGAGCCGAACTCAATCATGGCGGCGATGACATCGGTCGGCCCGACCTCTGGGGGCGCCATCGAGGCAACATCGCCCGTGAGCCAAGTCTGGCGAAGCCGCACGAATTGTTCATCGGGGGCGCTTGCTCCGGTTTCCCGCTTCTCGGCTGTGCGTTTCCAGGGCATTGTGTGTGCGGCTGATGGACGGGGTCTCCCTTATCGCTTGCGCTGGGCGCAGCAAAAGGAGCCGTCTCCCAATCATCGCTACCCTAAGACAAAGAGAGTTCCATCTCATCGGACGAACGCCTTATATCGCCACCGAACCTACGCTCTCCTCCATGGAGTACGCGACCCTCGTCTCCTCGTACGACCGGCTTGAGGCGACGACAAAACGTCTCGAGATGGCCGCGATTCTCGTCGAGATGTTTCGACAAACGCCGCCGAGAGAGATGAAGGAGGTCGTGTATCTCACGGAGGGGCGCATCGCACCCGACTATGCCGGGATCGAGCTCGGCCTCGCGGACAAGCTCGCGATCCGCGTGCTCGCGCAGGTCACGGGACTCGGCGACAAGGCGGTGGACGCGATGGCGAAGGAGAAAGGAGACCTCGGGCTTGTCGCGGAAACCGCAATCTCCGAGAGGTGGCAGGCGGCGCTCTCAGAGACGCAGGCGCTCACCGTGCGCAAGGTGTTCGACAACCTGACGGCAATCGCCGAGGCGGCCGGAGGGGGTTCGCAGCAGGCGAAGATCGACCGGCTCGCGGAACTCCTGCGAGATGCGACGCCTATGGAGGCGAAGTACATCGTCCGCACCGTCCTCGGGAAGATGCGCCTCGGGGTCGCGGCCATGACGATCGTTGACGCCCTCGCGGCGGCGTTCGCGACGAAGGAGCAGAAGCCGGCGGTCGAGCGCGCGTACAACGTGTCCTCGGACCTCGGCGAGGTGGCGGCGGTGTTGGCGGCGGAGGGCATCGACGGCCTCGCGGACGTCCATCTCAAGGTCGGCCGACCGATCCTCTCCATGCTGTGCGAGCGCGTCCCGACGCTGAAGGAGGCGTTCGAGCGGCTCGGCCGCTGCGCGTTCGAGTACAAGTACGACGGGCTCCGCATGCAGGTCCACGTCACGCGCGACAGCGTCCAGATCTTCTCGCGACGCCTCGAGAACATCACCTCGCAGTTCCCGGAGATCGTGGCGGCGGTGCGCAACGCGTTCACCGCCAAAGATGGAATCATCGAGGGCGAGGGCGTGCCCGTCGACTCGAACACGGGCGACATCCTCCCGTTCCAGGTCGTGAGCCACCGCCGCGGGAGGAAGTTCGACGTCGACGCCGTGGCGGCGGAGTTCCCCGTGACCCTGTTCCTGTTCGACTGCCTCCTGAAGGACGGGGAGGACCTCACGACGCGGACGTACGAGGACCGCCGCCAAATCCTGAAGGGCGTCGTCCGCCAAGGGGAACGCGTGAAGTTCGCGCACACAGTCGACACGGGCGACGAAGCCGAAGCGGAACGGTTCTTCGAGGAGTCGATCCAGCTCGGGTGCGAGGGGCTCGTGGCGAAGGCCCTCGACTCCGTGTACGAAGCAGGCGCGCGCGGGTACAAATGGGTGAAGCTGAAGCGGGACTACCAGGCGGAGATGTCCGACACGGTCGACCTCGTCGTCGTCGGGGGCCTCGCGGGGCGTGGGAAGCGTGCGGGCACGTGGGGCGCCCTTCTCATGGCGGCGTACGACAAGCCCACGGACACGTTCAAGACGATGTGCAAGCTCGGCACCGGGTTCACGGACGAGATGCTCGCGTCGTTCCCAGAGAAGTTCGGCCAGCAGCGACTTGAGCATCGCCACGCGCGGGTCGACAGCACGATGGAGGCGGACGCGTGGTTCGAGCCCTCGTACGTGATGGAGGTGCTCGGGTCCGAGATCACGCTGAGCCCCGTGCACACCGCCGGCAAAGGAGCGGTGCGTGAAGGCTCCGGCCTCGCCATCCGGTTCCCGCGGTTCACGGGGAAATGGCGGGAGGACAAAAGGCCCGAGGACGCGACAACGGTCGAGGAGGTCCTCGGGATGTACCGCCGGCAGCTGAAGGCCCTGAAAGGATGAGTCCGGCCCTTCAAGGGGCGGTGGCCACACCCGCGGCCGCCACTGATCCCCAGATCTCCAGGGAACGAGCCGGGACGAGCGCCTTGCGCGAAGGGTCCCACCGCAAATCCCAGGATCTCGAGCGCGGTCGCACCCAAGAGAGGGCGCTCCCCGACCCCGCCAAACGCGACCGGAACGAGCCTCTGCCGTCCTTGGACCTCGAGCTCAACGTATCCGACCGAACGCCGGACGATCGTGCCATCCCCGAGTTCGACCTCGATGTCGAACGACGGTCGCACGCCGAGGGACTCGAGATCGACGGCGGGGAGCTTGCTGAACGTCGAACCCGTGTCTACGAAGATCTCCGTCTCCCGTCCGCTCGGAAGGCGGGCTTGCACCGAGAACGTACCCATCGCATCCCCCTCGTTCCTTAAAGTCCTTTTGTGAGGAATCCAGCTGGGCACTGCGGAACGTTAAGTCCTTGCCGTATATGCACGACCAGGTTGCTGCCCGTCGCGTCGTCGGGAACCATCATCGAGGCCGAGTCGCCGGTGATTTGGGCCATGGACCGCGCAGAGCGCGTACTCCCGTACTTCGAGGAGAAGTACCCGAACGACGACCGACCTCGGAAGGCGGTCGAAGCAGCGCGCGCCTGGGTACGTGGCGAGACATCGCTGAGCGATGTGCGTGCCGCAGCCTTCGGGGCCCACGCCGCTGCCCGCGATGCAGCCAAGGGCTCCGCTCGCGCCGCCGCACGCGCCGCGGGTCATGCGGCCGCCACCGCCCATGTCGCCGACCACGCCCCGCACGCCGCCGCCTTCGCGGACCTCGCGGAGCGAGAGAGGGCCAAAGAAGGTCGGAAGACGGTGAAGGCGTGAACGTCGCCGCGGAGCGGCGCGCCCTCGTCGCGCAGATTCGGAAGCTGGGCAAGAGGGGCGGGGACCCGTGGCTTCAGAAGTACGTGGGCTCGCCGGACCCCGTGCTCGGCCTCTCCGTCCCCGAGATGCGCGCGATCCTAGCGGCGTTTCGCAGGGAGCATCGGGAGGCCACGGTCGCTCAGGTGAACGCCCTTGCGGCCGCGGTCTGGCGGGGGACGACCTTCGAGGAGAAGGCGCTCGCCATCATGATGATGGACGCCCACGCGAGGATCCTGGACGATGCCTCCTGGCGGCTATTGGACTCCTGGGTCGACGACTGCGTGGGGTGGGGGATGTGCGACAGCATCGGTTCCGGGCCGATCGCGAAGATGGTTTGTGCGAAGCCGCCTCGGTTCCGCGCGCTCCTGCGATGGGCTCGATCGAAGAACCATTGGCGGCGGCGAATCGCGCTGTACGCGCTCCACGATTTCATCTCCGTAAGGGAACTCGACGAACCCTTCGAGCTGATCGAGAAGCTCCTGTACGACGAGGAGTTCTGGGTCCGGCGCGCCGTGGGCACATGGCTGCGCGAGTGTTGGAAGCGCGACCGGGCGCGGACGGAAGCTTTCCTGGTGGCGCACGCTCGTAACCTGCCGGCAATCGTGGTGACCGTCGCGACCGAGAGAGCTCCGGTGAGCTTCCGAAGGAAACTGCGAAACCTCTCCAAGAGTCAAGCGCGGAAGGCCCGCCCGCGACGTTGACCTGGAGCTAGGAGGAATCCTCCATGCAGAGGGCCTCTTGTGATCCGCGACGACGGTCGAGCTACACCGGTTGTGCGCAACCGCTCCCTGCCGACCGGAACGTGGAGATTTCGGGGGGATCAGCAGAGTAGGACGACGGCCCGCTCGAAAGGTGCGCGACCTTGAGACGGTTGGTCGTCTCGTCGACGTAAGCGATCAGGCCGAACCCGTCCCGGCCGATCGTGATGGACGGGTAGGTCCCGACGTTGGCCTCATCGTCCACGGTCACGATAGCGGTGGTGGTGCAGGCGAGGTCCGCGCAGTACGCGACCTTCAGAGCAGTGCGCACGCTGTCGCGGAAGGCAATCATGCCAAGTCCGTCCGGACCGATCGCGATGGAGGAGTACTCCCCAGCGGTGCGGTCGATCGTCGTCATCTCGGAGGTGGTGCAAGCGAGGTCCAGACAGTGGGCGACCTCGATGCCGGCGTCCGGCATGTCCATGTAGCTGATCAGGCCAAACCCGTCCGAGCCGATCGCGATCGAGGTCCAATGTCCGGTGTAGCCTCCACCGTCGACAATCGTCACTGTGGCGCCCGAGCACGCCGCGTCGAGACAATGCGCCACCTTGAGGTGACCGTCGGAGTCACCGAAGTAGCTGATGAGGCCGAGGCCGTCCAATCCGATGGCCATCGAAATGTATCCGCCAACGTAGCCCGCGTTTTCGATCGTCGTCACGCTCGCTCCAGCGCAGGCGACGTCCTGGCAGTGCGCGACCAGGAGCTTCATGTTGTTGGCGTCCATGTAGCCGATCAATCCGAGACCATCCGAGCCGATCGCGATGGAGTTGAAGGAACCGCCCATGTCGTCGATCCGCGCGATGGTTGCCTTGCTACACGGTACGTCCAGACAGTGGGCGATCTTGAGGGCGTCGTTCGTGGCATCCAGATAGCTGATCAATCCGAGGCCGTCCGTGCCAATCGCGAGGGACGTGTACCACCCTACCGCGTCATCGCCATCGAGAGTCGCGAGCTCGGCCTCGGTGCACGCGATGTCTAGGCAATGCGCAACCTTCAGGTCCGCGTTCGTTTCGTCGAAATAGCTGATGAGGCCGAGTCCGTCCGAGCCCACTTTGATTGAAGGGAATCGTCCGAAAGCGCCCTCGATGTGAACCGCGGCCATCCCCGGAGTCGGGATGGCGGATTCCCCGCTGTGCCCTCCGGAGGAGGCTTCCCTGGGAGCATGCCCCGCGAGGGCCGCGAGGGAAGCAACGAGCACACCCAGTGTGACAAGGGCGGCCTGCATGGTCATCTCTCCGCGTACCCGTGGCCGGGAGAGCGAGGTCTGGAGCGTTGCCATTCCGTGAGACGCCATGACGCGCGCAGGGGATTGTCTCCATAAAAGGGTTCCTGTCCCTCTCCGAATCTCCAGGAGTGTCCGTAGGACCTCCTCTCGTCGAGCTCTACCACCCCTGCCGTCGCAGAGAGAACCGAGACTGAGGAAGCGCATTCCTCCCACAACGCGCGCGCCGAAGGTTTAAGGCCCATTTCTCTCTCCCATCGACGAGATGCCCGGCACCGCAGTCGTCGGCCTGCAGTTCGGCGACGAGGGCAAGGGGAAGATCGTGGACGTCCTCGCGGGCGAGGCGAACCTCGTCGTCCGGTTCAACGGCGGGGCGAACGCGGGGCACACTGTCCAAGTTGGCGGCGACAAGTTCGCGTTCCGCTTGCTGCCGAGCGGGATCATCCGGCCGAAGGTCCTGAACGTGATCGGCAACGGCGTGGCGGTGGACCCGGCGCAACTGTTCGAGGAGGTCGAGGCCCTCCGCAAGCGTGGGTACGCGGTGGGCAACCTCCGCGTGAGCGATCGCGCGCACGTCGTGATGCCGTGGCACAAGGCGCTGGACGCCCTCGAGGAGGAGGCGAAGGGCGGCCTCGCGGCGGCGACGACGCGCCGCGGCATCGGACCCGTGTTCGAGGACAAGGTCGGCCGCTGGGGCATCCGGGTGTGCGACCTCCTCGAACCCGTCGTCCTCCGAAGGAAGCTCGAGTCGATCGTGCCCGCGAAGCAGAAGGTCGCGACGGCGCTCGGCGGCACGGAGACGTTCGCGATCGACCGGGTGGCCGCGCAGTACCGCGAGTTCGGGGAACGATTGCGCGAGTTCGTCGCGGACACGAGCCTCGTCGTGAACGAGGCACTCAAGAAAGGCAAGACCGTCCTGTTCGAGGGGGCGCAGGGGACCCTGTTGTGCGTGGACCACGGCCTCTACCCATACGGGACGGCGAGCGCGTGCGTCGCGGGCGCAGCCACGGTGGGCGCAGGCGTCGGGCCCCAGGCGATCGGCCGCGTCGTCGGCGTGGTGAAAGCGTTCACGAGCCGCGTGGGCGCTGGGCCGTTCCCGACGCAGATCGAGGACGAGACCGCGGACTACCTGCGGGAGCGGGGCGGCGGGGAGTACGGGACGGTGACGCGGAGGCCGCGTCGCATCGGCTGGCTCGACATGGTCATGCTGCGGTACAGCGCGCGCGTGAACGGGCTCACGGACGTGGCGGTGACGAAGATCGACGTGCTCGGCGGGCT
>Ga0209751_10001900_pt1 | contig 21225 bp, 20 predicted proteins | sample RifCSP13_1_FD_184019 | JGI IMG/M metagenome (GOLD analysis project Ga0209751, IMG submission 184019) | Soil microbial communities from Rifle, Colorado - Rifle CSP2_sed 13_1 (SPAdes) (version 2) | ecosystem: Environmental > Terrestrial > Deep subsurface > Rock core/Sediment | place: Rifle... | reverse complement strand
GGGCGCGTCGTGCTCTCGGGGATCCCGGCCGCAGGAGTGGACCTCACGCCGGTCTGGTTCCGTGAGCTCGAGGTCGTCGGCGCCTACACGGGTGGAACCGAGCATGTGGACGGGGAGGCCCGTTCGGCGTTCGAACTGGCCATCGAGCTCGCCTCGGACGCTCCGCTGGAGAGCCTGGTCGGCGCCGTGTACCCGTTGCAGGAGTGGCGCGAGGCGATCGACCACGCGCTCGCGGCCGGGCGTCTGGGGACGCTCAAGGTCGCGTTCGACCCGAGGGAAGGCTAGGAGGAAGCCGTGCCGAGACCCGGTTTCGTGTTGGAGGTGGACGAGCGGACGCCGCCGGTCCTCGTTCACGAGGGAGAGGGGTTCCGCCTACAGCGGTTCCCGCTCGGCTCGCGGGTGGTCTACCCGCCCGACCCGCTCCCCGGCATCAAGGACGTCGGCGCCGCGATCCGCCACGCGCTCGAGAACCCCGTCGGATCCGAGCCGCTCTCGGAGCTCTTGAAGCCCGGGATGCGGCTGACGATCGCGGTCGACGACATCTCGATCCCGCTCCCCCCGATGAAGCCCCCCGACATCCGTCAGAGGATCCTCGAGCAGGTGGTCGAGGCCGCCGCGCGGAACGGCGTCGACGACGCGAAGATCATCGTCGCGACCGCGCTCCACCGCCGGATGACGGCCGACGAGATCAAGCGGATGGTCGGCGAGCGCGTGTTCCGCTCGTTCTACCCGAAGGACCTCTACAACTTCGACGCCGAGGAGCCCGGCAGCCTGCTCGAGATCGGCACGACCGACGAGGGCGAGGTGGTCGAGATCTCCAAACGCGCCGCGGAGTCCGACCTGATCGTGTACGTGAACATCAACCTGGTGGCGATGGACGGCGGCCACAAGTCCGTCGCGATCGGGCTGGCCGGCTACCGTAGCCTCCGCCATCACCACAACGTCCACACGATGCTGCATTCGCGGTCTTACATGGACCCGAGGCCGGGCCGCTCGGCGATCCACGACTCGGCCACGCGGATGGGGCACGTGCTGCGGGACAACGGCGTCAGGATCTTCGCGATCGAGACGACGCTTAACAGCGAGACCTTCCCGTCGCAGTTCGGCTTCCTGAACAAGCGCGAGTGGGAGTGGTCCCTCAAGGACCAGGCGCTGTTCCTGGCCGCCAAGCGCGCGAACGAGCTCGCGCCGCCGCGGGTGCGGCGCGAGGTGTGGCGACGGATCGAGGCGCCTTACGGGGTCACCGGTGTGAACGCCGGCGAGACCGAGGCCGTTCACGAGCGAACCCTGGCGAACCTGTACCGCCAGCAGCTGGTCGAGGTGGGTGGCCAGAGCGACGTGCTCGTGCTCGGGGTGCCCTACGTGGGTCCCTACAACGTGAACTCGATCATGAACCCGATACTCGTGCACTGCCTCGGGCTCGGGTACCTGTTCAACATGTACAGGAACCAGCCGCTCGTGCGGCAGGGCGGGGCGGTCATCATGTTCCACCCCGTGCCCTGGGAGTTCCACCAGATCCATCACCCTTCCTACGTCGACTTCTTCGAGGAGGTCCTCGTGGAGACGGCAGATCCGAAGACGATCGAGTCCAAGTTCGAGGAGCGCTACGCGACCGACCCCTGGTACGTCCACCTGTATCGGACCAGCCACGCGTACCACGGCGTTCACCCGTTCTACATGTGGTACTGGGGCGCGCACGGGATGGACCACGCCGCGGACGTCATAGTCGTCGGCGGCGATCCGCGTTCGTGCGCTCGCATGGGCTACAGGACGGCCTCGTCGTTCCGCGACGCTCTCGAGATGGCGACCGACACCGTCGGGGCCAGCCCGTCGATCACATACCTCCACGTTCCGCCACTCGCGATCGCAGAGGTTCGCTGATGGGGGCCTGGGGCGACCTCCGCGACGTCGCCAAGGGCTGGCGGTGGGGGCGGCGCACGCTCGTGCCTCGCTCGGCCTCGAGACACACGCCGACCCGCCTTCGGGGACAGTTTCCGACCGCTTGGGCGCGGACGCCGGTCGCGAAGGCCGCGCGCGAGGTGCTCCTGTCGTACGGCCTCCGGCCGCTCGTGCGGAACGAAACCGCGCCGAAGGTCCACGGCCTTGAGAACCTCGAGGGGCTGGAAGGGCCGGTCATCCTCGTCAGCAACCACACGAGCCATCTCGATGCGTCGCTCATCATGACCTCGTTGCCGAGGAAGTGGCGGGAGAAGACCGCGACGGGCGCGGCCGCCGACTACTTCTTCGATACGTGGTGGAGGTCGATCTTCACCGCGCTCGTCTACAACGCGTTCCCGATAGACCGCACCGGTCGAGGGCACGGGGCTACGGATGCCTCCCACATGCTGCACGACGGTTGGAGCCTCATCGTGTTCCCCGAGGGGACGCGCTCGCCCGACGGGTGGATGCAGCGGTTCCGCACCGGCGCGGCGCGTCTGGCCGTCCAGCACGCGGTGCCGGTCGTGCCGATCGCGATCCGCGGCGCGTACGCCGCGATGCCGAAGGGCCGGAACTGGCCCCGGCCGGGGCGCCTGGCGATCTCCGTCCGGTTCGGCCGACCGCTACATCCCGGGGAGGATGAGGACCACCGCTCGCTGACCCGCAGGATGTTCCAGGCGGTTGCCGAGCTCTTCGACGAGGATTCGACGACGTGGTTCGAATCGGTGCGGCGCGCCGAGCGTGGGGAGACCCCGGCGCCGTCCGGCCCGGAGGGCCCGCGGTGGCTCCGCGCGTGGGAGGCCTCGCGATCGCTCCCTCGGCGCGGACGACGGCCCGCCTGGCGGCGATGAGCCGGACCGGGGGCGAGCGACGGCGCAAGGTCCTCATCGACGAGGCCATCCGCCTCTTCGGCAAGGAGGGGTACAACGGGACGAGCCTGGACGCCGTCGCTTCAGCCGTCGGTGTCCGCAAGCAGACGCTCCTCTATTACTTCCCGACGAAGGACGCCCTGCTCGAGGCATGCATGTCGGCGGCGGGGGAGCGCCTCGCTCACGCGCTCGAGGACGCACTCTCCGGCAAGGACGCGACCTGGGACCGGGCCGAGGCGGTGATCCACTCGGTGTTCGCGCTCGCGCAGCAGTGGCCGGAGTTCCCTGCGTTCGTGCGCGAGGCGGGACGCCTCGGCCCCGACGCCTTTCAGCGGTTCGCGGCGGCGCTCGACCCGCTCCGCAGACGCGCGATCGCTTTCCTCGATCGAGCGATGGACGCCGGCGAGATCCGGCGCCAGGACCCTGCGCTGCTCCTGTTCACCCTTTACACGGCCGTCGTAGGCTCGCTCACGGAGGCAAGCGTGCTTCGCGCGGTCGTTGGAGCCGACAAGAGCCGGGCCTCCCTCCGCCGGCGCGAGCGCGAGGTCGTGGCGTTCGTCCGGAGCGCGCTGGTTCCCGGGGAAGACGCCTCCCGGGCATCGCGCTAGTCCCGGCGCAGGTGGGTAGAACGGCCCGATGGCCCTCCATGGGGGCGGACTTACGGTGGCGTCCGGAAGGAAGGAAGGAGGAGGAGTCGTGAGAACCGTGACGGCACCGCTGCGGAAGGAGCACCTGGACCTCCTGCCCCACATCGAACGCCTCCGGACGATCGCGGACGGCGTCGGCGTGCTGACGGAGGACGAGCTGCGTCGCGAGGTGGACTCGATCCACGGGTTCCTCACGCGTCACCTCATGCCGCACGCCGTGGCTGAGGATCGCGTTCTCTACCCGAAGGTTGCCGAGCTGATGGGCGCGCCGCGGGCGACGGCGACCATGAGCCACGACCACGTCGAGGTCGTTCGTCTGGCGGAGGAGCTCGGTGAGCTGCGGGTCGAGCTGGCCGAAGGTCGTCGGCCGGCGGAGGTCGAGCTAGATCTTCGCCGCGTCCTCTACGGGCTCTACGCGCTGGTCCGCGTCCACTTCGCCGAGGAGGAGGAGATCTATCTGCCCATCCTCGACGAGCGGTTGAGCCCCGAGGAGGCCGACGAGCTGTTCGGGTCGATGGAGCTCGTCGCCAAGGCCGTCCGCCAGGGCCTCATGCGCTGATCCGGCGGGTCCCCCCGGCCGCGGGTCACATGGCCGCTATGAGGGCCCTCGCCCCTGCCTACGCTTGAGGTGGTGCCAGCTTCCGGAGGAGGCCTCCGATGACGACCACGAAGCAAACCCTCCACGACGAGCACGCCGAGTTCGTGCCGTACCTGGACCTGATCCGCAAGGCCGCCGACGGTGTCGGTGAGTTCCCGCCGGGGGCGATGCGGGCCATGCTCGACGAGATCCACGAGTTCCTCTCGCACAAGCTGATTCCACACGCGGTGGCCGAGGGGCGGGTGCTCTACCCCGTGGTCCGGCAGGTGTCCGGAACGCCGGAGGTCACCGTGCGGATGAACCGCTGCCACGTCGAGCTCGGGCGCTTCGCCGACGAGGTCGCGCGACTGCGAGGTTCGCTCGGCACCTCCCCGCGCCAGGAGCAGGAGCTTCGCCGTGTGCTCTACGGGCTGCACACGGTCGTGCGCGTGCACTTCGAGGAGGAGGAGGACCTGTACAGCTCGACCGTGGAGTCGACGATCCCACCGGAGACGGCGCGGAAGATCCTGGGCTCGATGGAGCAGGCGGCGCGGGAGCTTCGGGAGCTCTACGAATAGTGGGGAGTAGTCAGGAGTAGAACTCGACCACGAGCCGCTCCTCGACCTCGACCGGAAGCGGGACCTCGCCTCTCTCTGGCATGCGCGAGAGCGTTCCCTCGACCTGTTCCTTGTTCCGATACAGGTAGGGCGGAGGATCCGGCGTGATCTCGAGCGCCTCGCGGACGGAGATGAAGCTCCTGGCCTTGTCGGAGAGCTGGATCGTCTGGCCCGGTCTCACCTGGGCGCTCGGGACGTCGATGCGCTTGCCGTCGACCCTAACGTGGCCGTGCGAGACGAGCTGGCGGGCCTGGCGCGTCGTCAGAGAGAACCCGAGACGGAGGGTGATGGTGTCGAGCCGCGTCTCGAGCTGCCGGATCAGCTCCTCGCCCGTATGGCCGATCCTTCGGGTCGCGTGCTCGTAGTATCGTCGCATCTGGCGCTCCCCGATCCCGTAGATCGCGCGGAGCTTCTGCTTCTCCAGGAGCCGGGTCTGGTACTCGGAGATGCGCCTGCGGCCGCGGCCGTGCTGACCGGGCGGGTAGGGACGCTTGTTGGCCGGGCAGTTCGGGCGCCCGCAAAGGGCGGCGCCGACCCGACGGCACATGCGATGACGTGGTCCGATCTTGTCCATGCGGCCGTCCAGCGTACCAAGCGACCGGGCGAGCCGACCTTCCTCGGTAGCATCCGTGGATGGACCTGGCAGACCGGGTGATCGGCAGCTTCCTCGGGCTCGCGCTGGGCGACGCGCTCGGCGCCCCGTTCGAGTTCCGTCGTGCGAACGAGGTCCCGGATCCGGTTCCGGGCCTCGAGCTGCCCTGGACGGGGCTCCCGCCGGGCTCGACGACGGACGACACCGCGATGGCGCGGAACCTCGCCTGGAGCCTGGCCGCGTGCGGCGGCCTCGACGAGGACGATCTGATCCGTCGACACGTTGAGTGGCTCGCGAGCGACCCGCCCGACGTCGGGAGCCTGACTCGGAAGGTGCTCGCGCGCGCGACTCGGGGAGAGCCGGCTGCCGAGGCTGCCCGGGCCGTGTGGGAGGAGCGAGGCCCGGAGGTGTCGGCCGGGAACGGCTCGGTGATGTACTGCGGACCGCTTGGGATCGCCTATGCGAACCGACCCACGCGTCTTCACGAGCTGGCCCCGCGACTGTCGGCGCTGACCCACTTCGACGGGCGGTGCCGGACCTCAACGCTGGCCGTGACGCTGGCCGTGGCCGCGCTCGTTCGCGGAGAGGCGCGCGAGGCGGCCGTGGCCGACGCGCTGCAGTCGACCGCGGGACGCGAGGGCGCCGAGGAGCTCGAGTTCCTGGTCGAGGAAGTGGGCGCGGCGCGCCCCGTCGACGGTCCCGACATGGGGTTCTGCCTCTTCGCCGCGGGCGTCGGGCTGCAGGCAGCGCTGCGGTTCGACGACGCCGAAGCCGGGCTCCGGCACGTCGTCGCGCTCGGGGGAGACACCGACACGAACGCTGCCGTCGCCGGGGCCCTCCTCGGGGCGGCCGTCGGTCGCAGCGGCCTGCCGTTCGCGTGGCTCAAGCGCTTGCGGGACCGTGACGCGATCGAAGCCGAAGCTGCCGACCTCGTCCCGCTGGCCGAACGGGGCGTCAGAGCTCCGTGACGATCGCGCGGGCCGGGCCGCCGTCGCCGCGGTGATCCGAAGCGGCAGACGGGTGCTTCCACCTCCTCCGACTGCGGCCGCGTTACTCCGGACTCGACCTGCGGGTCCCAGTTGCGCCACCCTGTCGTGTAACGGAGGGGTCGGCCGGGAACACGATTGGCCGTCGAAGCAGGAAGGGGAACCCGACGTGGCAGACATCAAGGTCTATGGAGCGAGCTGGTGCCCGGACTGCCGGCGGGCCAAGCGTTTCCTATCAGACCAGCGGGTCCCGTTCGAGTGGCACGACATCGAGGTCGATCCGGAAGGGCCGAGGATCGTCCAGGAGCGGAACAACGGCAACAACGTCATACCCACGATCATCTTCCCTGACGACACCCATCTGTCCGAGCCCTCGGACGAGGAGCTGGCGGAGAAGATCGGCCTCGAGCGCATGGCGATGATGCACGTTTACGACCTCGTCGTCGTGGGCGGCGGACCGGCCGGCCTGACGACGTCGATCTACGCGGCCCGCGAGAACCTCCAGACCCTCGTGATCGACAGCAAGGGGCTCGGCGGCCAGGCTGGCGTGACCGAGCGTCTCGACAACTACCCCGGGTTCCCGGAGGGGATCGGCGGTGCCGAGTTGGCCAACAGGATCGTGCAGCAGGCGCAGCGTTACGGGGTGGAGATGCTGCAGGCTGTGTCCGTGCAGGGCATCACGCGCGACGACGGTCAGATCGACGTCGAGACCGCCACCGGAGACCACTATCACGCCCGCGCCGCGCTGATCGCGACCGGCTCGACGTACCGCCGCACGAACGTCCCGGGCGAGGAGGATCTGATCGGCGCCGGCATCCACTTCTGCGCGACCCGCGACGGGCCGTTCTATAAGGGCTCCAAGGAGCTCATGATCCTCGGCGGCGGCAACAGCGGCCTCGAGGAGGGCCTATTCCTCACGCAGTTCACCGACAAGGTGACGGTCATCGAGTACAACCCGACCCTCAAGGCGAACAGGCTCCTCCAGGACAAGGTGGCGATGCACAAGAAGATGGAGGTGCGGACCAACCGAGCCGTGAAGGAGTTCAAGCCGAAGGACGACGGCAGCGGCAAGCTCGGCGCGGCGGTCGTCGAGAACCGCAAGACCGGCGAGACCGAGGAACTCCACCCGAACGGCTGCTTCGTGTTCATCGGGCTCGATCCGAACACCGGATTCCTGAAGGGCATGCTCGATCTCGACGACCGTGGGCTGATCGTGACCGATCCCGGCTGCATGACGAGCATGCCGGGAGTGTTCGCGGCCGGCGACGTTCGGAGCGGATCGACCAAGCAGCTCGCGTCGGCCGTCGGCGAGGGCGCCGCCGCCGCGATCGCGATCCGCGCCTACCTCGAGAAGCTCGAGAGGTCCTAGCGATGCGGGCGCTAACGGCCACGCCGCCGACCCCGATGTCGGCGGAGCTGGTGGAGGTTCCCGAGCCTGGTCTCGATGATGGCGAGATCCTGTGCCAGACCCTCGCGGTAGGGGTCGACGGCACCGACAACGAGATCGTCGAGGGCAAGTACGGCGAGGCCCCGCCGGGGCGCGACCGGCTTGTGCTCGGCCACGAGTCGCTCGGGCGCGTGCTGGAGGCTCCCGTGGAGGGCGGGTTCGCGCCCGGGGACCTCGTCGTCGGGGTCGTGCGTAGGCCCGACCCTGTGCCGTGCGAGAACTGCGCGGTCGGCGAGTGGGACATGTGCCGGAACGGCATGTACACCGAGCGTGGTATCAAGGGCCGCGACGGGTTCCTCTCGGAGCGGTTCCGCATCGAGCCCGCGTTCGCAGTCAAGGTCGACCCGCGGCTCGGGCGGCTCGCGGTGCTCGCCGAGCCCGCCAGCGTGGTCGCGAAGGCGTGGGAGCACATCGAGCGGATCGGCTCACGAGCCCGTTTCGCCCCCCGAAACGCGCTCGTCACAGGGGCGGGACCGCTCGGCCTGCTCGGTGCGCTCCTCGGGGTGCAGCGCGGTCTCGACGTCCACCTGCTCGACGTCGTCGATAGGGGCCCCAAGCCCGATCTCGCGGCCAAGCTCGGGGCGACCTACCACGTGGGATCTCTCGACGACGCCGGGATGGACTTCGACGTAGTGATCGAGTGCACGGGCGTCGGACCACTCGTGTTCCACGCGATCGAGCACCTCGCCCCAGACGGCATCATGTGCCTCACCGGCATCTCGCCCGCGGGACGCTCGGAGAAGCTGAATCTCGACGCCCTGAACAAGGAGATGGTGCTCAACAACAACGTCGTCTTCGGCTCGGTGAACGCCGGGCTCCGGCACTACGAGCAGGCGGCGAGGGCGCTCGCGGCGGCCGACGCGACGTGGCTCGACTCGCTGGTGACGCGATGGGTGCCGCTTGACCGTTGGGGGGAGGCGCTCGAGCGCCGACCGGACGACGTGAAGACCGTGGTCGAGATCGCGGGCTAGCCTGCGAGGAGGAAGCCCATGGAGCCGAGCGAGATCTTCGAGCTGATCGTGAAGGCCGACGAGAAGCTCAAGTACGCCACGCCCGCCATGGAGGACGCGAGGAGGGGACAGGCGCGCCAGCTCCTCGAGCGTGCTCGGGACGAGGCAAGGGCGATCGGGAACGACGCGCTCGTCGCCCAGGCGGAGCAGCGTCTCGCCGATCTCGTACACCCACCGATCGCCGGAGCGGCCGAGCGCCGGCCGACGCCGCTCGACCCCTACCCCGCGCCCCGGGACGAGGAGGGGGAGGGCGACGAGAAGGCGTACCCGCCCGAGCTCGGAACGGACGCCGTGGCGATCCTCGAGGGCCGGACCTTCATGTACTCCGACTCGATCGGGGACGTCCCGCCCGGATCCATCGGGGGGCTGCTCCACGACGACACCCGGTTCCTCTCCGGGTGGATGCTCACCCTGAACGGACGGCCGCCCTCTCTGCTGAAGTCGGGCGTGGTCGACTACTACTCGGCGGCCTTCTTCCTCACGAACCCCGACCTGCCGGGGATCCGCGCGAACACGCTCACCGTACGGCGCTTCAGGTTCGTCGGCGGTGGCCTCCACGAGCAGCTGATCGTGTTCAACGCGGCCACCGAGACCGTTCGTGTGGAGCTCCGCATGGCCGTCGAGGCCGACTTCGCCGATCTGTTCGAGGTGAAGAGCCGGGTCCGGGACAGGAGCGCTCGCACGGATACGGAGCACGACCCCGACGAGTCGAGTCTTCACTTCCACTACGAGAACGGCGGGTTCCTCGCCGAGACGAACGTGCGGGTCGCCCAGAGCGCGATAGCCGAGGGTGTGAACCCGGCCACAGCTCTCGACGTCCCGCCGACGCGGGAGGCGAGGCCGCGGATCGACGGGAACGACCTCGTGTGGGAGGTCGAGCTGCCCTCCAGGAGCGCCCTAGTGGTCGCGCTGCGCATCACCGTCCGCGTGAACGAGAAGGTGCTTGAGCCGACGCACGAGTCCTTCGGCGAGGAGCAGGAGCACGCCGAGGGAGCCCTCACTAGCTGGCTCGAGGAGGTGCCGCGGTTCCGGTCGGACGATGCCGTGCTGAAGGCGGTGTTCGACAAGTCGATCGTCGACCTCGCTGCCCTCCGCATCGCCGGCGAGTTCCAGGGGGAGGCCTACGTCCTGCCGGCTGCCGGGCTGCCGTGGTTCATGACCTTGTTCGGTCGAGACACTCTGATCACGGCGCTCCAGACCCTTTGGGTGGGGCCGGAGCTCGCGCGTGGCGCGCTCCACCTGCTCGGCGCGCTCCAGGGGACGAAGGTCGACGAGTTCCGCGACGAGGAGCCGGGCAAGATCCTCCACGAGATCCGGAGCGGCGAGCTCACGGTGATGGGCGAGAAGCCGCACAGCCCGTATTACGGGACGGCGGATGCCACTCCCCTGTACCTCGTGCTCATGTCGGAGTACTGGCGGTACGCGCGCGACGACGACTTCGTGCGGGCCCGCTGGGACAAGGTGCTGGCGGCTCTGGACTGGATCGACGAGCATGGAGATCGCGACGGCGACGGCTACGTGGAGTATCAGACCCGTTCCTCGCAGGGCCTGGGGAACCAGTGCTGGAAGGACTCCTGGGACGCTATCCAGTTCTCCGACGGGAGCATCCCGTACCTGCCGATCGCCGCCGCCGAGATCCAGGGATACGTGTACGACGGGAAGCTCCGCGCGGCCGAGATCGCAGAGCACCTGATGGGCGACGCGGAGCTTGCCTCCCGCCTCCGCAAGGAAGCCGAGGAGCTGAGGGAGCGGTTCAACAGGGACTTCTGGAGCGAGGAGCGCGGCGGCTACTACGTCGTCGGGCTCGACGGCGACAAGCGCCGGATCGACTCGATGACCTCGAACATGGGGCACCTGCTGTGGTCGGGGATGGTGCCGGAGGATCGCGCGCGCATCGTCGCCGATCACCTGATGTCCGCGGACATGTTCTCCGGGTGGGGTGTCCGAACGATGTCGTGGTCAGACGGCGGGTACAATCCGATCGGCTACCACGTCGGCACGATCTGGCCGCACGACAACTCGATCCTTGTCGAAGGTCTCGTCCGGTACGGCTTCCGCGACGAGGCGAACCGGATCGCGAGGGCGCAGCTCGAGGCCGCGTCGTTCAGCGACTTCCGGCTGCCGGAGGCGTTCGCGGGATTCGACCGGAGCGTGGGCCGGTTCCCGGTCCCGTACCCGACCGCGTGTAGGCCGCAGGCGTGGGCCACGGGCGCGCCGTTCGTGTTCGTGAAGACGATGCTGGGACTGGACGTCCGCGACGGCGAGGTGCGGCTTGACCCGCGCGTTCCCGAGGAGGTCGGGCGCATCTTCATCCACGGGATGCACGCGTTCGGGACGCACTGGGACCTCGAGGCGGTAAGAACCAACGGTCACGTGCGCCTGACCCACTGAGGGGGAATCGCGCTGCTCGGGGACCGGCGTTACCGATCCTTCCAGGAGCGGAACGCTGAGAGCAGGCGATCCGTCGCCTCCTGCGGTACCTGCTCCTCGGTGAGCGTCCCGGTCACCCGGATCGTGGTGCGCATCTGCTCCACGTAGGCCGTGCAGCCATCGCAGATCGCGAGGTGGGCCTCGAAGCGCTCGCGGTCGGGCTCGGGAAGGTAGCCCTCGAGGAACTCGGTCACGAGCTCCACGAGCTCCTTGCACGTCAGCTCGGCGGGCGCCGTCACGTCTCGACCATCTCCTCGGTCAGGTAGCGCTCGAGCGCGCGGCGAACCTTCGAGCGCGCCCTGTGCAGGAGCACACGCTGGTTCGTCTCGCTGATGTCCAGGGCGTTACACACTTCCTGCGACGACCACCCGAGGACGTCGCGCAGCCGGATGACCGTGGCCTGCGCGGGCGGGAGTCCCTCGATCGCGCCCTCGACGACCCCTCGGGTCTCGCCGGCAAGTAGGCGTTCCTCGGGAGCCTGCTCCCAGTGGGCGGGGAACGTCACCCAGTGACCCGGCAGGTCGCCGGTCGCAGGCTGGAAGCGATCGGGGTCGACTGCCGACTCCTCCGGGTCTCCGGGTAGGAGCGAGGAGAACGGGACGCTCCGCCGCTCCCGCTGCCCGCGCGTCTTCGCGATGTTGACAAGGATCCGGAACAGCCAGGTGCGGAAGGACGACCTCCCCTCGAAGCGGTCGATACCCTGGAGGACGCCGAGCCAGGTCTCCTGGACCACCTCCTCCGCCACGGCGCGCGAGGGCACGAACATCGCGGCGATCCGGAGCATCATGGCCTGGTAGCGCTCCACGAGCTCCATGAAGGCGTCGTCGTCGCCGGCGCGGAGCGCGTCGAGGAGGTCGAGATCGCGATCGGTCCCCGATTGCACGGCCGGAGCTTACCCCTGGCAACTGCGAGGACGGCCCTTCAAGAGGGCTTCGCTCAGCCGGGACGAGCCGCGCCCACGTACGCCGGCCAGTTGACCGGGCGTACCGCGACGTATGCCCCGGTGTGCGGCGCGTCGATCATCTTCCCGCCACCGATGTAGAGCCCCACGTGGTGGATCGGTGAATAGAAGAAGACGAGGTCGCCCGGCTGCAGCTGGTTCCGGTCTACGTGCGGGAGCGACGCGTACTGCCCGGCCGAGGAGTGTGTGAGCGACACGCCTGCGTGAGCCCAGGCCCACATCGTCAGGCCCGAGCAGTCGAACCCGGTCGAGGGACTCGAGCCGCCCCACCGGTAGGGGGTGCCGATCACCGAGTACGCGGCGTCGATCGCCGCCTGTGCCCCGGAGCTTGGAGCGGGCGGCGGCGGCCCCGTCGGCTGGGGTGGCGGGGACTCCTTAGCTTCCTCGAGCGCCTCTTGCAGCGCCTGCCGACGTTCGCGTCGAGCCTCTGCCAGCTCCTCTTCTAGGTCGGCGACGAACGCCTCCTGCTCGGCGATCAGCCCCTTGATCTCGCCGGTCTTGCGGTGGACCGCCGCGAGGGCGTCCTCACGAGCGTCGACTGCGTCGGCCAGCCGGTCGGCCGCCCACGATGCCCGCTGCCCGGCGGACTGGGCCTCGAGCGCGAGCTGGTTGTCGTGCTCGGCCAGCTGTCCGAGGAACTCGATGCGGTCGGCGAAGTCGCCGAAGCTCTCCGCCCCCAGCAGAATCCCGAGTTCGGAGCCCGCGTCCGTGTAGGCGCTGACCGCCCGATCCGACAGCGACTCGCGCGCAGCATCCGCGGCGTTGCGCGATTCCCTAACGTCGCGACGAGCGGCGGCCAGCCTGCCGCGAGCCTCGTCGAGGGCCAGGCGAGCCTGGTTGTACTGCTCGACCAGCAGCGAGAGATCCTCGTTGAGCTCGCGGAGCTTGTCGTGCGCGGCGTCGAGGTCGGCCTTGGAGGGGGCGGCCGAAGAAGGCGCGGATCCGAAGGCCAGGGGAACGACGAGTACGGCGGCGAGTGCGAGCCGCGCGAACCTCCCCCGGATCCGTTCCTGCCTCCACATAACGCAAGAGGCTGCCTGAAGCAGCCCCGCGACGAGGCTACCCGGCCCCCGTAGGGGCGTCAAACCCCGCGAAAGCCGGAGCGGAAGCAGATGGCGGCAAGAGGCCCCGGGGGAGTCCCGGGGCCTCTTGCCGTTCCGTCGGGACGGCGGGATTTGAACCCGCGACCTCAGCGTCCCGAACGCTGCGCGCTACCAAGCTGCGCTACGTCCCGTGCCCGGGAAGTGTAGCGAACCCCCGGTCCCGGCCCGGGGTAGGCTTCGGGCTCATGAGGATCGCCCAGGTCGCTCCTCCGTGGCTGGCCGTGCCCCCGAAGGGCTACGGCGGCATCGAGTGGGTGGTCGCGCTCCTGGCGGACGGGCTCGCTGAGCGGGGGCACGAGGTGACGCTCTTCGCAACCGGCGACTCCCTAACGAAGGCGCGCCTGGAGTTCGCGTTCGAGGTCGCCCCGGGTCCCAAGACGATCAACGACATCTACCTGGACACGATCCACACGCTCGTCTCGCTCCGCGACCCATCGCGGTTCGATGTGCTCCACGTGCACGCGCCGTTCTCGGCCCTGGCAGCGGCGGTGCAGACGCCGGTTCCCGCCGTCCACACCCTTCATGGGCCCTTCACGGACCAGATGCGCCAGCTCTACTCGGCGGTTGCCGATCGTGCTTGGTTCGTGGCGATCAGCGAGGCCCAGAAGCGGGGAATGGAGGAGCTCAGATACGGCGGCGTCGTCTACAACGGGATCGACCTCGACCGGTACCCGTTGCGCAAGGAGAAGGAGGACTTCGTGCTGTTCCTCGGGCGTGCGGCGCCGGAGAAGGGACTCCTGCGGGCCGTCCTCGCCGCCCGCGAGGCCGGCGTGAAGCTCGTCGCGGCGCTGAAGATCGCCGACCCGATCGAGGAAGAGCATTGGGAGCGCGACGTGAAGCCGGTGTTGCCTCCGGACGCCGAGATCCTGGCGGAAATCACCCACGAGGAGAAGGCCGAGCTCCTGGCCCGCGCGAAGGCGGTGCTGTTCCCGATCGACTGGCCGGAGCCATTCGGCCTGGTGATGACCGAGGCGATGGCCTGCGGCACGCCGGTGATAGCGACGCCGCGGGGCTCCGTGCCCGAGGTGATCGCCGACGGCCAGACCGGGTGGATCGTTCCGGTGGAGGACTACGCGCGCGAAGCCGCCGATCGGCTGCAGCGCCTCTCCGACATCGACCCGAGCGCCTGCCGCGAGCGCGTGCGGCGCCTCTTCTCGAAGGATGCCATGGTCGCCGGCTACGAGGCGGTGTTCGATCGCGCCCTCTCCGGCTGACGCCGGAGTTCCAGGAAAGTCGCCTCCGGGCGACACAGGAAGCGGAACGGCGCGTACTTGCCGGTGCCCACGCCCCTTGAAACGTGAACCCAAGCCGGGGGAAGCCGGAACAGACCCGATACGAGCCGGCGCGGCAGGTGGGAGTTGGTGACGAGCGCGCCGAGGAACGGCAGCCTCACCTGGCCTCCGTGCGTGTGCCCGGCAATCACGAGGTCGTACCCGAGAGCGGCGAGCTCCGGGGCGGGATCGGGAGAGTGCGCGACGACGACACCGAAACGGTCGGGCGACTCCCGGAGGGCAACGCGGAGATCGTGCCAGCCTAGGTGCGCGTCGTCGAGGCCGAGCAGCTCGATCGGCGATCCGTCGAGCGAAGCCTCCATGCGGACGTTCCGCAGATGCTCCCAGCCGTCGCCCTCGAGCGCGGCCTCGAGCTCCCTCCACGGCCCGCGGACGCCGATCCTGTGTCGCCGCCTGGGCAGGAGGTATCGCAGCGGGTTCAGCAGTCGCGGCACGAAGTAGTCGTTCGACCCGAGGACGAACCACGACGTGAGGCGCCCCCGCACCGGCCGTACCGCCTCGACCGCGGTCGCGACGGCCTCCGGCTCGGCGAGGAAGTCGCCCGTGACCACGGTGACGTCGGCGGGCGGAAGGCCAGCCAGGAATCGCGCCTTTGCGGCGTCGCCGCGCACGAAGTGAAGGTCCGAGAGGTGAAGCACGGTGAGGGGCTCTGGGCCGGTGGCCGGTAGGATGTCGAGGCGGCGGCGGACCACGCGGTACCAGCGTCGTTCGACGACAACGCCGTATGCGACGCAGACGGCGCCGGCGCCGAGCAGGATCAGAAGCACGGTGAAGAGCATGGAGCCGAGTCTACGGTGACGACGTTGAAGGAACGGCTGGCGGCCGAGATCAGGGATGCGATGAGGTCGGGCGACAAGACGCGCCTGATGGCGCTTCGCATGCTCTCGACGCAGGTGACGAACCGCGAGAAGGAGGTGCTCCACGAGCTGGACGACGAGGAGGTCCGGCAGGTCGCCGCGAAGGAGGTCAGGCGGCGGACCGAGTCCATAGAGGCCTTCGAGCCGGCCGGCCGTGTCGACCTCGCTTCACGCGAGCGCGAGGAACGCGAGGTGCTGAAGGCCTACGCGCCCGAGGAGCTCTCCGAGGCGGAGGTCGACGCGCTCATCGACGAGGCGATCGCTACGACCGGTGCATCGTCGCCCAAGGAGATGGGGAAGGTGATGGGCCTCGTCATGGGCAAGGCCAAGGGCCGAGTGGACGGTTCCCTCGTGCAGGAGAAGGTCAAGGGCAGGCTCGGCGGGGGCTAGCCCCCACCGCCCCCACCGCCATTCCCGTTGCCGTTCCCGTTTCCGCCCCCGCCCCCGCCGTCACCGTCCTCGGGGACAAGCTTCCCGATGGTGATCGTGATGATGGAGTTCTGCTGGACCTCGTCGCCGGCGCGCGGGTACTGGATCAGCACGATGCCGGCCTTCTTGGGGTCGACGACCTCCCTCTGCACGGCGCGCGGCCTGAACCCCGCCTCCAGTAGCACCGCCCGGGCCTCCTCGGCGTCCATGCCGCCCACGTCGGGTACCTCCACGGTCGGTGGGATGCCCGTGGAGACGGAGATCCGGACGAGCGTGCCGACGATCGCCCGGTACTCCGGTGCCGGGCTCTGCGCGACCACGATCCCCTCATCCTCGAGGGAGTTGATCCTTGAGATCGTGGCCTCGAAGCCGAGTTCCTCGAGCTTGTCGATGGCCTCGTCCTCCTCGAGTCCGACCAGGCGGGGAAGCCTCCTGCGTTCCGGTTTAGGGGGCTCGGGGAAGTCCAAGACCGGCATACCCGCCGTGGCGCGCACCATGAAGTCGTTCCAGATCGGGGCCGCCACGGAACCGCCGAAGGGTGAGCTGAAGTACGCGTTCAGTGGCACCTGACCCTTGCGGAAACCGACCCATACGGCCGTCGACACTTGGCGCGTGTAGCCCGCGAAGTACAGGTTCGTGTAGTCCTGGGCCGTGCCGGTCTTGCCGGCGATGGGGCGGAACTCCATCCCGTCGTCGGCGGCCGTGCCGGTACCGTGGTCGACGACTCCCTGCAGCATCGCCGTGACGAGGTGCGCGATGTCGGCCTCGATCACCTGCTCGCAATCCGGCGGATGCCGGTACAGCACCCCATCGGGCGACCTGACGAGCGCGACTGCGAACGGCTCGCAGTGCTTGCCGTCGTTGGCGAGGGTCGAGAAGGCCGTAGCCATGTCCAGCGTCGAGACCTCCTCGGCGCCGAGAGTGATCGACGGAACGGCGTCCATCGGGGCCGTCATCCCGAGCTCGTGCGCGGTCTCGACGATGTCGGTCGCGCCTACGTCGAGCGCCAGCTGCGCGAAGACGACGTTCACGGAGCCGGCCGTGGCCTCCCATAGATCCAGCAGTCCACGGTTCGACGCGCCCTCGGCATTAGTCACGCAGTGACAGTCGTTGTTCCACTGTGGCAGCGGGAGCGGGGAGCGCGACGAGTAGACGCGGTGCGGCGAGATGCCCTCTTTGAAGGCCGCGACGAGCGTGATCGGCTTGAACGCCGAGCCGACCTGGCGGCGACCCCGCCACACGAGGTCCTCTTTGTCGTGCTTGTAGTCGCGGCCGGAGACCATGGTCCGGATCGCGCCGGTCGAAGTCTCCACCGACACGAGCGACGCGTCGAGCCCCTCGGGTCCGGTGATGCCGTGGCGCACCGCGCGCTCGCCGAAGCGCTGCCAGTCCGGCTTCAGCGTGGTGTAGACGCGCAGGCCGCCCTGGAAGAGCGTCTGGCGCCGTTGCTCGTAGCTCTTGCCGAACGCGTCGAACTCCGGGTTGTCCTCGTCGAGGATGAGGTTCTTCAGGTAGTAGACGAAGAACGGCTCGAAGAGCTCCTGTCGGACGCCGGCGTTCTTCGGGAGCCGGATCGGGCGCGCCTTCAGCTTGTCGATCTGCTCGCGTGGATACCAGCCCAGAACGGCCAGACGCTCGAGCACCTCGTTCCTGCGAACGAGAGCGGCCGCCGGCTCGTCGAGCGGATCGAAGGTCTCCGGAGACTGGATCAGCCCTGCGAGCGTCGCCCCCTCCGATAGCGAGAGCTTGGCCGCCGGTTTGCGGAAGTAGAAGCGCGAAGCCGTTCCGATCCCGTACACGCCGTTGCCGAAGTAGACGTCGTTCAGGTACAGCTCGAATATCTCGTCCTTCGTGTACTCCTGCTCCACCCGCATCGCGAGCGCCGCCTCCTTGAACTTGCGCTCGTAGGTACGCGATGGATCGGCGATCACGCGGTTCTTCACGAGCTGCTGCGTGATCGTGGACCCGCCCTGAACGATGTCGCCGGCCGCCAGGTTCGCGAGCGTCGCGCGGATGAGGGAAGTGAAGTTCAGGGCGCCGTGCTCGTAGAACCCGTCGTCCTCGATCGCAAGCACCGAGTCCCAAGCCTCCTCGCTCACGTTCTGAAGCCGGACGACGCGGCGGTTCTCGTCGAGGTAGATGCGCGCGAGCACGCTCCCGTCGTCCGCGTAGATGATCGAGCGCTCGGGGAAGTGCGGTATCCGCTTGAACCAGTCGCTCTCGAGCTCCAGCCTGTCGCTCACGATGCTCACGCCGGCTCCCACGCCCGCGAACAGCGGGAAGAGGAGGAGCGCGATCAGCATCCCTCCCAGACCGATCGACATCGCGAAGAGCACCGGCAGGAGCGGGACCGGCGCCTTGCGAACGCGACGCCGCCGGCGGGCGGGCCGCTTCCTGGAGGCTTTCGGTTCGACGGGTGGCGCGGTGCGCATGGGAAAACCGCGGCCAGCATACCCCGGTGGCCCCCTCCGGACGACGGCGCCGGTAGCATGTGGCGGATGCGTCGCGCGGTCCTTCTGTCGTTCGTGCTCGTCGCGCTCGGGCTCATGCCCGAGCCCGCTTCGGCCGCCTTGACCACTGTCGACATCGTCGAGGTGCGTGGGCCGCTCGACCGGCCGCTCGTCGCCTATCTCGAGGAGCGAATCGACGAGGCCGAACGTGGAATGCACGTCCTGGTGCTGCAGCTCGACACCCCCGGGACCCTCGACCAGGACGCCGTCGGGCTCGCGCAGCGGATATTCGACGCTCGCGTTCCGGTGATCGTCTGGGTAGGGCCGCCGCCGGCGCGGGCGAGCGGCGCGGGGCTGCTCTTCATGTACGCGTCCTCGCTCGCGGCGGTCTCTCCGGGCTCGCAGACCGGCCCGCTCCTTCCGCTCGACCTTGCAGATGGCTCCGTGGACCTCCTGGATCTCCGCGCGACGATCGACGGGTGGGTCGCCGCCCGCGGCAAGGAGACCGTCACCGATTGGAACGACCGACCGCTCACGGCCTCGGAGGCTCGCCACCGTGACATAGCCCAGGCCGCGGCGATCTCTGTGCCCGATCTGCTCGGCAAGATCGACGGGCGCACGGTCAAGACTCCCGCCGGACCCGTCACCTTGCAGACCAACGTTGCAACCAAGGAGACCGAGGTCGGGGAGGTGACGCTCCGTTTCCACGATCTCGGACCGATCCGGGCGGTTCTCCACGCGATCTCGAACCCATCGTCCCTGTACCTGCTGCTGGTGCTCGCTCTCGCGGCGCTCGCCTTCGAGCTCACGCAGCCCGGGTTCGGCTTCGCGGGGTTCTCGGGGGTGTTCCTGCTCGGTCTTGCCGTGTATTCGCTCACGGTCGTGCCGGTCTCGGTGCCGGGGCTCGTGCTGCTCGTCGGCGGGGTGGGGCTCATGGTGCTGGACGTTCGACTACGGCGTCTAGGGTTCGCGACGGGGACCGGCTTACTCTCGTTCTTCGGCGGATCGATCCTCGCCTTCTGGGATGCGGCGGATCCGATCCGTGTCTCTACATGGGCGATCGGGCTCGCGGTCGTTGCGAGCCTCCTCTACTACGGGTTCGGTCTCACGGTTGCTCTCCAGGCCCGCGACCGGATCACCTCCACCCAAGTCGGGCTCGTGGGGCTCCTCGGCGAGACCCGAGGAGAGCTCTCTCCGGAGGGACCGGTTTACGTGAAGGGCGCCCTCTGGCGCGGTCGTAGCGGTGACGGGCCGATCCCGCCGGGCACTCGGGTCCGCGTCCGGGGCGTGGACGGGCTGATCCTGCGGGTCGAGCCGGAGCCGGGCGACGAGGACTGACTCGGGCGCAACACCTTCTCAACGGAACCGCCCGAACCGCACGGGCGTCGGATTACGAACACCCTTTTGAGGAGGGAGCGGCCGTTCCGGCGGCCGGCAGGCATGCAATCGCTCGTCGAGGAGACCGCCTGGCAGTTCCGTGCCGCATGTCGAGGCGAGGATGCGGCCCTGTTCTTCGCCCCCGGGTACTTCGAGAAGAAGGGCGAGAAGGACGCTCGGGAGGCCAAGGCGAAGGTCATCTGCGCCCGGTGTGAGGTCCGCGAGGAATGCCTCGAGTACGCGCTGGGCACTCGGGAATCGCACGGCATCTGGGGGGGCCTGAACGAGGCGGAACGTCGGGCGCTCCTCCGCACGCGGGAGCGGCGCGCCGGGTAGGCGGCCGGGGTAGCTCACCTCGGTGCGAGCTCGCCTCGTTCATCCCGTTCGTGGCAGTATCCGCGCCATGTCCGAGGCAACGATCCTGGAGCGGCTGGCGGTGCTCGGGCTCGAGCTGCCTCCGACAGCGAGACCGGTCGCGTCGTACGTGCCGGTGCGAGTCGTCGGCGGGCTGGCGTTCGTGGCGGGCCAGATCCCGCTCGTGGACGGCGAGGTCCGGCATCCGGGGCACGCCGGCGCCGAGGTCTCGCTCGACGAGGCGGTCGAGGCGTCACGCCGGTGCGCGCTGCAGGCGCTCGCCGCGCTCCGCGAGGAGCTGGGGTCGCTGGACCGACTCGCGCGCATCGTTCAGGTGACGGTGTTCGTCGCATCCGCCCCCGGCTTCAACGACCAGCCGAAGGTAGCGAACGGCGCCAGCGACCTGCTCGTGGAGCTCCTCGGCGACGACGGCAGGCACGCCCGTGCCGCGGTCGGCGTCGTAGAGCTGCCGTTGGGCGCGCCCGTCGAGGTAGCTCTCGTCGCTGAGGTCTCGGCCTAGGACCTCGGGTAGCGCAGGTCGCCGTCCCGCCGCGTGACGCCGGAGCGGTCGAAGTGCTCCAACAGCGGGAGCGCGTACTTGCGCGAGGTGCCGAGCTGCTCGCGGAACGCGCTCACGGTGATCCCCTGCGGCGCGCCTCGGACGATCGCCTCCGCCCTTGCTACGAGCTCGTGTGTGAACACCAGCTCCTTGGACACGCGTACGAGGGTGCCGGCGCGGGAGGCCGCCTCGATCAACTCACTCGGGAAGCCGGCGACGACCAGGTCGGGAACCGTCGGCGGCGACGGCTCCGCTTCCTTGACGGCCGCCAGTAGATCATCGACTTCCTCCTCGGCGAGGGTGACCCGGTGCGTCGCGAGGCGCATCGAGGTAGCCGAGCGAGCGACGAGCCCACGATCCTCGAGATCGTCCAGCAAGGCGTCGACGAGATCCGGCGCACCGCGGATGCCTCGCGCGGCGAGCGCTTCGGCCAGGGCCCGGCGTGCCTCGGACAGATCTGCACCCTCGAGCAGCGGGTTGGCCTCGTGGTGTTTCGCCAGCGCTCGTTCTAGAAGGTCTGCCGCCGCCGCGTGCGCCGTCTCGTGGATCCACCACGCGTGCACGCGCAGGGCGCCGTGCACGTCGCCCGACGCCGCGAGTTCGTCGGCGCGCACCGCCCCCCGCTCCGACACGAAGAGCGCCGCCAGCTCGTCGCGCGAGGCTCGTTCGCGCGCCCCCAGCCGGCGATCGACGTCGGGGCCGGGTCTCGTCGGCGGGAACGGGTCGAGGA
>Ga0209751_10001899_pt1 | contig 21227 bp, 8 predicted proteins | sample RifCSP13_1_FD_184019 | JGI IMG/M metagenome (GOLD analysis project Ga0209751, IMG submission 184019) | Soil microbial communities from Rifle, Colorado - Rifle CSP2_sed 13_1 (SPAdes) (version 2) | ecosystem: Environmental > Terrestrial > Deep subsurface > Rock core/Sediment | place: Rifle... | reverse complement strand
AATGGAACAGCCTGGAAGGATCTTACGGCTACAGGAGCAGGTGGTGGTCTTGCTGGCTCAGGAATCGCCGGACAACTCACATTTTTCACCGGATCCACAGCAGTATCCGGTTCAAACAATCTATGGTGGGATTCCGGTAACTCAAGACTGGGAATCGGAACATCCGCTCCTTTAACCTCAATCGATGTATCCGGAACCACGTGGCTTAGAGGTCTTTCGGCAAATTCGGGACTATTTGTAAACCAGTCAGGATATACCGGCATAGGTACAACAAGCCCAATCTCGAAACTCCAGGTGGAAGGACCCACATGGCTTAGAGGCGGCACTGGTGTCGCCGGAGCAAAAGGTGTCTATATAGATGCCAACTCGAATCTCGGTATCGGAACAACAAATCCCGGGTATTTACTCACCTTAAATACCACAACCGATCAGCACGCAATAGCTTTCCTCGAAGGAACAACAAACAGGGCGTTCTTCGGACTGGCCGCATCTGCAGGTCAGTTTGCTGCAGGTTCTCGTGATAACGACCTTATTTGGAGATCTGAAAGTGGCAGTAACCAGCTTTGGACCACAGACGGAGGTACTACCGCAATGGTGACCCTTAACTCAGGGGGTAACCTGGGAATAGGAACAACAGCTCCTTTGGCATGGTTCGATGTTAAGGGCGCTACAACATCCGAGGCATCTATAAGAGTGAGAAGCGGGACCCAGCCTTCGGCGCCTGCAACGGGCGATATTTATAACGACGGCGACCAGCTCTTCTTCTACAACGGAACTGCATGGCAGGATCTTGGGGCGACGACCGCGGGGGGCGGCGGTATCGCAGGATCCGGAATAGCCGGACAATTAACCTTCTTCACCGGCTCCACGGCGGTATCCGGCTCAAACAACCTGTTCTGGGATACTTCAAACTCAAGGCTGGGAATAGGAACATCCGCTCCTGCGTCACAACTCGCACTGCTTAGCACTGACACAACAAACGGTCAATTTAGAATAGGCTACGATGCCTCTAACTATACTAAGTTCACAACCGACTCCGTCGGTAATCTGACCCTTAATAACAACGGCACCAACGTGGTCAAGTTCGGCGCTACCAACACCGAATTCTATACACCTACAACCTTCTCGGCCGCAGGCGATGTGTCTATGGCCTACGACCTCATATTTACAAATGCGACAAGCTCTGAGCTCAGATCATACGGGCCTCTCAGCATAACGGCGGGAGAAACATACGGCAGCAGCAACCTCACGCTTAAGACCTATAACTCAGGTGACATTGTGGCTGACCTAACAGGAACAGGCAGGCTCAGACTAAACGGGGCGGATACCACACTGCTCTTCGACACAAAGACTGCCACCGATACCGACTACTGGATGGGTGTAATAGACGACGCCGGCGGCGACGATGACGACATGTTCGCCATAGGAAAAGGTCTTTCCAACTCGTCAAATATTTACCTCTCGATAGCTTCCTCAGGATGGGTCGGCTTAGGATTGCCAGCTACAAGTGCTCCTACAGCAACACTTGACGTAAACGGCGGAGCAAGATTTAGAGGAATCGGTTCCAGCGCTTATGTCGGAGCTGTGAATTATGCAACGGGCGGTGTATTAACTACAGCAACATCAGACGCCAGGCTCAAGACAAACGTTACAACAATAGACAATGCCCTCGACAAAGTAACAAGACTAAGAGGCGTCACATTTAACTGGCTCGACCCCAACGCACCTAAACGTATGACAGGTATGATCGCCCAGGAAGTTGCTGATGTTATGCCCGAGCTTGTGTTCCAAAACCCGAACGATGGTTACTATGGATTGTTCTACGGCGAAACAACAGGCTTATTAATTGAAGCCACAAAAGAGCTAAATACAAAACTACTTGCCTTAGAATCAGGCCTAACAACCTACACAACAACCGCTGACGGAACCCTTAGTACAATAACTACAAGCACCGACAGCAACCTGACCAAACTTAACACCCTGGAAACTGACGTGACCGCCCTGCAAACAGAGGTCCTGTCCATAAAAGAGCTGTTAGCTCAGGCCGCTCCTCAAAGCTCACAAAGTAGCGCTACTGTAGCCACTACACCCGAAGGAATGCTAGCCGAGATGTACAAAGTCTTTGAAGACCTCAAAGCGTTCGTCGCGGCTCTCGGTCTATCAAACAATGGAAACGCCCTCGCGGTATCAACCGACCTTAACGTACTTGGCGACACCACCTTATCTAACCTAACCGTAACCGGTGATATAAGTGCAGGATTAATGAAACTCGACACACTCAACAATGTGTTCGAGGTGGCCGGTCCTTCCTGCTACAACGAGCTTACCGGTACAACCAATACAACTCTCTGCACCGATCAAACAATGTACCTCCAGAAATCACTGGCAGGAAATGTTGACGTCCTCAACGGAGCCTTGGTTGTGGAACCCAACGGAAACGTTACCGTCAAAGGCACTTTACTGGCTCAGAAAGTGGAAACCACAGATATATCAACCGAAAACGTGACTATAAAAGCTGCTTCAAAGTCGGTCGGAAGCGGGACAATAACCTCAGGACAAACTCAAATTGTGATAGATAACACACTGATAAAGACAGGGTCGAAGGTATTCGTGACCGCCACATCCAGTACTAACGGGCAGGCTTTGATTGTTAAAGAAAAACTTGATGGGGTGTCGTTCACGGTAGCCGTCGATCGACCGGTCCCGGGAGATGTAGCCTTCGATTGGTGGATTGTAAATGTTGAATGAAAATAGCCTGTCGGGTACACGGCGTTTTTCATGCTTTGTCATATAGGCCGACAAATTTATTTAGACTACAATTGTTAAAAATAACATGAAAGAGGGATTAAATATTAAAGAAAAAATGAAGAGGGTTCGCAGGAAAATAGTCGGTTTTGGCAAATTCTCCACACCCTATAGAAAACATGATGTTACTTCTATTTTTGAGGAACGCGAGAGGTCTGAAGACACAGGTAGTAGTATAAAAGCATTTTCAAGCAAAAAACTTCAACTCCTATACATAAAAATTATCGCCTTCTTTACGGCTCGAAAACAGAATTGGAGGAATTTCTATACTCAAGAACTGCCTTTTTCAAGAATTTTGCGTTTTCTAAAGTCGCGCTACCCCACTTACAAAAAGTATCTTGTACCCGTCTCAGTTGGAATGCTTATAGTATTGCTTCCGGTTATCTGGCTGTCTATAAAAAATCCCGACAAAGTTCGGGCAGATTGGTTTGACGACAACTGGCACTATAGAAAAAAAATTACCATCACAAATAACGGGACGGCTGACGCTGATAAAAAAATCCTGTTCGAAACCGACACCTCTGCTCTAATCTCCGGGTCTAAAATGCAAAACACCTGCGCTGACGCCAGGTTTACCGATGTCAATGGTCAGGTATTGAGATATTACATTGATGCGGCCACCGGAGCGTGCAACACGGTATCCACTGACTTTTATGTCCTTCTACCCACTATAAACGCCGGATCCACGGTTATTTACTTCTATTACGCAAATACCTATGTAGAGGCGGTTGCTGAAACAAGTCAGTTTTCGCAGGCAACGTTTAGCCCGGCCGGAAGCTCTACAGGCAACGAGTCTGTCGGCCCCGGACCGGCTGCATACTGGAAGTTTGATGAGGCTTACGATCAGAAGGAGAATACAAAGATTGAACAGGAACTGGAGATTATGACCGTCGGCGAGTATTCAACAAGCAGTTATACCGCTTCAATCCCAATTGATATTACCTATAGTGCCGCCCAAAATCTCACAGACTACCAGATTCCTGTTACCTTTTCATATCAATCGGGAATGAATACGGATTTTTCGGATATTAGATTTTACAACTCTGCCGGTACAAAACTTAATTATTGGATAGAGTCAAAAACGGACAGTACTACCGCAAGTGTATGGGTTAAGGTACCGCTAATCTCCGGCAGTACAACGACTACAATCTATCTAAGATACGGAAATTCCGGCTTTACATCCGAAAGCTCACTGGCCAACACATTCACGAGCAACTCCGTTCAATTGTTGACAAGTAGATGCCCCAGTTCCAGCACGGCATGCTATTTTTCCGACTCGCATACAGAGTTCGACACTGTAGCCAGCAGTGTTCAGAACCTCACAAGCGGTTTTGCCGTCGACGGGAGCGGCAGTGTTACTGCGGTTAACAACTCATCAAATCCTTATGGAAGTTCAGATAACTATTTTTCCCGATACCGTTTCCTTTTTGTCGCGGATACATCAGGAACTCATGGTTTTTTGGTCAACAGCGATGACGCGAGCGAGCTAAACCTCAGAGATGCCATGGATACCGACACTACCCATACTGTACCGGCCTATTGGTATGGAGGCCACGGTAACGCGGGAACGTGCGCAACCAGCGGCACGACCGGTACCAGATCCATAAACTCCGGTGAATCCGTTTGGCTGGATTACAGACAGACTGAGGTCGGAAGTGGACAACTGGCACAACTGTGCATCTCTGAGCCGGCCGGAAGCTATGCAGTGGTAAATACGACAAATTTTCCGGGACAGCTTTACGCTAGGAGTGTGATCACAACCGGATCGGAGCCATCGGTATCCGTTGGTGCTCCACAACAAGGTGGATATACGTTCATGCCCACGAATAACTCCCTTGGAATTGTCGGTTATAACCCCTCTCTTTACAGCTCGGTAAGTTCAGTAAATCTGGAAATCGTTGCCAGTACGGATAACGGAACCACTTGGACTAAATATCGGACAACGGAATCGGGTAATAATCTTTCCTCCTCCACCTACACGGTCAGAGTAAAAGCAGGGGTCGGTTCGAACACACCACAAGCCGCGTTATATGACACTACAAGTGGCACATCTTTCCTACCGCTGAATTTTGGCACTACGTCGGACACCGAGGTTTCGATCAAGAACGCACGGCTTATTATAAGACAGGAAAGTGGCGTCGGAATAACACAAACTGAGACGAAGACGGAGATGGGGAGTTATGAGGCCGGCACAGCAGCTACATATACTCAACAAACTGACAAAAAAATATACAACTACGATTCAACTAAGTATAACCCCGCCCCTACCAATTTTTTCGAAACTACAGCTAAGGTTACAAATGACAGTGTTGGGGTAGAACAGCAAATCCCTATAACAAATACGCCTCCTCTGACTACACGTACTACTTCCTACACCCCAACAGACAGTTCACTTGGTGTCGGCTATTGGGATGCAGACAAATACCCCGGAGGTACCGTTTATCTCGAGGTTGACCACTATAACTATGATTACTCGGATCCGTATATAGCCATATATACTGTGTCAGGAACTTATGTGACCGAGTTTCAGGTCAGCCCCGCATCTCAAGGATATATACGATATAGAAGTCCGGCTTTAACTCTAACCGACGATACTGCGTACACAGTGCGATGGAAGGCTTCAAACGCAGCCCATCCCCAGACACTCTACGCCGCCCGTTTCATAGTTGTTCAGACCGATACCACAAAGATTACCGGAACAGAGACACAGGTTGAAATCGGGGCCAATACAACCTCAACAGCAACCTCCTATACAAACTTGACTGACAAAAAAATATGGCGATACGACTCATCCAAATACTCTCCCGCTCCAACTACCTATTTTGAAGCGGTGCTATCAAACGACACCGCTGGTCAGACCTCTTACGTAGCTCTTTATACGGATGGGGCAGCTTGTTCCTCCCAGGTAACGGGATCCGAGATTAGCGTTACGGGGACTACCTGGTCATGGGTAAGAAGTAACAGTATTTCCCTTTCAAGCGGAACCGACTATACGGTTTGTATAAAAACCAGCGCAAACACCGCAAAAATGACTAACGCAAAGATAATAATGGATCAGTCAGATGCAACAAATGGTGTAAGGGATGTTGAGCTGTACCAATCACAGGTAAATGCCATAATGACCGATGCTGACACCACCTATACAAGCTCATACAAGTTCACAGGATTCAATCCCGGTATTCACGCCAGCCAAATAACGTTTGAGGGAGGAACTTTCAACTACTTCTATGAAAGTACAATGAAGACATCGGCGGGGACAGGTTATGCGAGGCTTTATAACAGCACCGCAGGAACCGCAATAACAAGTGGCGAGATTACGACATCCTCCACCTCATATACAAGGATTAGAAGCGGCAATATAACAGCAAGCATGCCAAGTGCAACTGGATCTTTCCTCATAGCGCAGGATCTGGATACACAGGCCAAAAACTCGGCCACCAACACCACCTCTTTGGCAAATTCGTGGATCATAGTACAGGTGTCTAATCTTTCAAACACATCAAATACTGTCTATGCCGATCTATACAACCTTACCGACGGTACATCCGTCACCGGATCTGAGGTTAGTACGGCCGCAGTACAGACCATCACATACCTGAGAAGTTCCCCGATAACACTTACGACGGGAAAAGAGTACGTTGTGAGAACAAAGACCAGTAGCGCAGACAGCGTACCATATTACACATATAACGCAAAGATAATAATGGATCAGTCAGATGCAACAAATGGTGTAAGGGATGTTGAGATAGTGCACGCGGCCAACGCATATAAATATACCGACAGCGATTCCACATATACCCAGATTTATAACTTCAATCTGACCCCTAACTACAACATGAAAGGGGGAAACTTCGTTTATTTCTTCGAATCAAACTTGAAAACCACCGGCGGGACAGCATACGCAAGATTGTATAACTCCTCAGCTGGCGCCACCATTACCAACTCGGAAATTACCACAAACTCCACATCGCTTGTGCGTGTGCGAAGTGCTGAGTTAAGTTCCTACTTACCTACAGCTGCTGACTCTTTAGATGTACAACTACGGAATAGTGCAACCAACACAACAACCACAACAGGATCTTCTTTAATTATTCAGGTGACCAACCTTGGGGATCCAAACACCTACATTGCTTTATATTCCAATGCTACCAGTTGTTCTAGTCAAGTACCTGGAAGTGAAATTTCCACAAAACCATCAGATGGGACAAAACGAGTGGTGTCACAGTCAATAAGTCTGTCTGACGGGGAATACATGGTTTGTACAAAGGCTTCAAGCGGCGTGACAATAACTTTGTATAACGCCAAAATCAATCACCAACAATCAAACGCACAAGGCATAACCAACCTCAGAACTTTCAGATCACTAAACACCGACCTTGAGACCCAAGCGACCGCTACATATACCAGTAAAAACGGGCTAAACTTCTATGACCCGGCGCAGTTCACAGGAACGGTCACGGGCTCGTTTGATGCAACAGTATTAGCGACCGCCACAACCGCCTATGCCCAGCTATACAATGTCACAACCTCGGGAGCTCTAACTGAAACCGAAGTGTCCACTACTAGCACTTCTTATGTCAGACTGCAAAAATCTATTACCACTCTTCCGGCCTCCGAGTCAACCCTCGATGTTCAGATAAAAAACAGCAGTACTAATACAACAAAGACCACCGCGTCCTGGCTGGTACTTGATATAGAAAATATTCTGCCCGCTATCGTGCACGATTCAACATCAAATAAACTTAACGGTCAGCTGGAAGGAACTACATGGGAATCAGAACAAAACTGCATCTCGGGATCGTGCCTGGAATTCGACGGAGTGGATGATTATGTAAAGGTGACCGACAACCCCAGGCTGGATTTTGGGGCATCTGACAGTTTCACTATAAGTATGTGGTTCACGCTTCCCTACTCCACAACAAACAGCAGGGGCCTTATTTCAAAATACGAATCAACGGGAGCGGATGGTGGTTACCAGATCCGAGTCGACGCAAACGGCAAGGTCGTGGTCGAAATTTCCGATGATAATACAACTTTTCCTAAAGATTCGGTGACAAGCTCGGTTAGTTATAGAGATAGTAAGTGGCACCATGTGGCCGCCGTAAAGGACGGTGCTACCAGTTTGAAACTATATATGGACGGTGTGCTTGAGGGAACGGATAGTTCCATAGCCACTGCCGGTGCTTTATCAAACAACGATCTACTTTATATGGGAGATGCCAATGACGGCACGACCGGCAATTGGCTAGGACACATCGACGAGGCAAAAATATATCGCTATGCGAGAACGGCACAGGAAATAGAAAACGAACTTTACGGAACAAATCCGGGCGGATCAACGTCGTTGGGTGAAAACGCCGCCACAAAAATAAATAACGGTTTACTGGCCCAATGGAAGCTGGAAGAAACAACTGCCGATTCATGCGGAACAGGAGTCACAGACGGTTGTGATAATACAAATAACGGATATGACGGGTATTGGAACGGAAATCCGACTTCCGGACAGGGAAAAATAGGAAACGGTCTCACGATGGATGGTACCGGCGATGCGCTTAGGGTAACACCGGAGGGTGCCAAATTACCGAACACATCTTTAAGCACCAGGATACCCATAACTTTCGACAACTCTGCTTCAGCCGAGGATCTGACCAATTTCCCCGTGCTGGTTAAGCTAAATAGCTCAAGGATAAATTACTCTAAAACGCAGGATGCCGGTCAGGATATAAGATTTACCGACAGTGACGGAACCACTCTACTGAACTATGAAATAGAAAAATGGGATGAGACGGGCACTTCCTTCGTTTGGGTAAAGGTTCCCAATATACCTGCAGGGGCGACAACCGACAAAATTTACATGTACTTTAATGATACAAGTTTATCTGACGGTCAAAACGCCAGCGGTGTTTGGAACTCAAACTATGTGGTCTCTCAGCATATGAAAGAAACCACAGGAGTAACGACCTACGATTCCACATCTAACGCAAACAACGGCACAAAACTGGCCGCCACCGAACCTAACCCTACCACCTCCGGACAAATCAATGGTGCCCAGAGTTTTGACGGCAGTAATGACTACATAACATTGTCAAGCAGTGTATCGGGAAGTATCGATCAAATTACGGTCTCGGCATGGGTTTATGCTAATACCCAAGGTGAAGCAAGCGATTACCGTGCAGTTGTTAGCGAAGCATTCACAGGTGACAATAACGTAGAATTTGAACTTTATCTCACGGGTGCAAACCATAACTTATCGGCGGGATTCTACTCCGGAAGTTGGACCACGGTTTCCGACACAGTGGCGTTTCCGCTAAACCAATGGGTACATGTTCTTGCTACATACGACGGTCATTACATCAAGGTGTATAAAGATTCGGTACTTGTAAAAACTTCTACCGATTTAAACAAACCCCTACCCAACGGAGCCAACGGATGGAGGATAGGAAGGCGCCATGATTCAGGAAATGCGGCAAATATGTGGGATGGCTTAATTGATGAGGTTCGTATCTCAAATACCGTGCGGTCCGGTGATTGGGTCGAGGCAATATACAAATCAGAGAAAGACACCCTCAACACATATGGAGCCGAACAACCCTATATTCCGAACTTCAACGTGTCCGATCAGGTGTCTGTTACCGGTTGGTACTACCCAACAACCCTGGACAACACCACAAAATACCTGACATTCGGCAGTGGCACGACAAAGTCAATGTACATCAAAACTGATTCCGTCAATGCAGGAAAACTACTCTTCTCTTCCAACGGAACAAACGAGGGTACATCCTCAACAACACTTTCAACAAATAACTGGTACCAGATCACACTTGTCGGAAATTCCACGGAGACCAAGCTCTACATAAACGGAGAACTGGATTCCACGGTAACTAACACAACCGGTATTTCAAATTTGGAGTCCTTCTATATAGGTAACAACGACAGTCTTTCCACAGGCGGCTGGATAGGAAAAGTGGACGAGGTCAAGTTATACAATACCGCACTTTCCGCTTCGGAAATTGCCGCGGGTTATGATACACCAAAAAGCCCGCTTGCCTACTACACCTTCGATCAAAAAAATGCGACCGGGGTATTTGATATTTCCACAAATAATAATGCAGGTACGTGGGGCGGTTCCACAACAAACCGTTATACCCTCGGAAAATTCGGGAGTGCGGGAATATTTGACGGTACCTCGGATTACGTCACCACATCCGACACCCCGTTCGACATCACAGGTGATTTCACCCTTGAATCCTGGATAAACCTCGGCACCGCAGGTTCCGCACCCTACAATATAATAAGCAAGCACGGAGCAGCGGGTTCCGGAGGTTATTCGCTGTTCGTAGATGCAAACGGAGCCGTAAACTGTCTTACCGATAATGGAACAGCCGAAATAACAAGCAAAACCGCTAATTCCTCCGTAACTTCATCGTCCGGATGGATCCACGTTTCAGCCGTTAGGAATGGAACTTCATGCAAAATTTATATAAACACCGAAGACAGAACCTCTACCGCAGGAACGCATACTTCCTTATCCGCCAACAGCTCGACCCTGCGTTTGGGCTCGAATGTTTCCGGCTCCGGTTTCTTTAAAGGTTATATGGACGAGGTCAAGATATACGACTACGCCCTTGCCCCCAAGACCTTGTTAATTGACTATAACGCCGGCCACCCTGTACCCGGCTCCCCTGTGGGAAGCGCCAAAGGCTGGTGGAAAATGGATGAGGGCTATGATAACACCGCCCATAACACAGGCTCGTCAGGCAGTACGAACAACGGAACAATTACCGGCGCCGCATGGTCGCAGGACGGAAAATTCGACCGCGCCTTGGACTTTGACGGTACTTCAGATTACGTTACCGTCGCGACAGGTGAAATTGTCGACCAAAACACCGTTACAATCGAGGCCTGGATCTACCCCACGAGCGTAAACGGAGCCCATGATTTTACGATACTTGCCCAAAACGATAACGGCGCGGGATATACAACCCACAACTTCGGAATTTCAGGCTCGTCAGGCAAACTCTTATACGATAACGAACTTCCTGCAAGTGGCGTCCTTAACAGCAATACATCCATAACGGCGAATCAATGGCAGTATGTGGCCGTTGTAAGAAATGCCGATAGCGTAACTTTCTATTTGAACGGTGTGGCCGACGGAAGCGGGACGGGCGAGGCGAGATCGAGTTCCGCTGCCATAGACAATACCCTGATAGGAGCACGGTACTACTCGGCTGCCCCCCAACATCAGTTTGCAGGGAAGATTGACGAGGTAAAAATCTACAATGTCGCCCTAACCGCTTCACAAGTGGCTCAGGCATACAACCGCGGAAAGGCAATGTCCTTTGGCGCCCTATCTACAGACACAGCCGGTTTACCGTTAAACTCAGCCAAATCCGCATACTGCGTTCCGGGAGATGCAACAACCTGCAACGCCCCTGTTGCCGAATATAATTTCGATGAAAAACAGGGTTCATATATAAACGATGTGTCGGGAAACGCACATCAAGGTACTCTCGCAAACAGCCCCGCGTGGACGAACGGCAATATCGGAGGAGCCGTGGAATTTAACGGTACTAACAACTACGCCACGATTGCGACAGGCGAACTTGTCGCCCAGGATGCCATCACGGTCGAAGCCTGGATCTATCCCGGAAAAGTCACCGACGCATCTAATGCCTTCACCATTTTCGTTCAAAACGATAGTGGCGCCGGAAACGCTACTCACCTTTTCGCCATTGATAACACGAACGGCAAGCTCCTGTACGACAACACCGGTCCGGCCGGCGGAGCTATAAACGGCAATACTGCCCTCACTCCAAACACCTGGAATCACGTGGTCTTTACCAGAAGCGGTACTTCCGTAAACTTCTATCTTAATGGTATGAACGACGGCTCCGGTACCGGTGAAAGCAGAGCAAGTTCGGCAGACGTAGATAACACTTTGATAGGAGCACGGTACTACTCGGCCGCCCCCCAGCATAAATTTATAGGAAAGATCTCACAGCTTACGGTGTTCGACTACGCCAGAACCGCATCTCAAATTGCCTGGGACCACGGCAAAGGCAGTCCGTCACTTTGGTGGAAACTTGACGACTGCCAGGGTCTTGTGGCGCAGGATTCGGGTGTAAATAATTTCGACGGCACTATAACAATCGGCGCATCTCTTTCCAACACCTCGGAAGGTTCCTGCTCTTCAGGTCAAAGCAGTCAGGCCTGGAACAACGGGACATCGGGTATGATTAATTCGAGCCTTCACTTTGATGGTACTGACGACTATATTACCCGGGGAACAGGTCCCTCGACGTATTCAATGAGTCTTTGGGTAAAACCTTCTTCCACAACACAGTCAATAGTAGATCTGGACGGGGGCACACATACTCTAACTGTCTCCTCAGGAACAATATCAGCCGGCGGTTTCTCTTCTCCCACTATTTACGTGGACGGATACCCGACAACGACACTATCAGATACAAACTGGCATCAAATAACCGTTGTAACAAGTACCCCCTTTAACACGGGCACCATCACCTTAGGTAAAATAAACACGGCTTACTACACAGGACAAATAGATGAATTTAAACTCTTCTCCTACCCTCTGACCGCCATACAGGTCAGGGACAACTTTGCAAAGGGTGTGGCAACCTTCGACTAACGCTCCCATTGACATGCCCCGATTTTCTATCTAAACTACCCCTGTATAGTGGCCAAAGACAGCAAGGGCTTCCGCGCCGGGGTAACTTAGCGCAAAAGCTTAATGCAGAGCTTAAAAATCTTGCCGAGGTAAACCTTAATTCGTATATTTTGTGGTTTATAACTCACCGTCTCTTGGTGGGTTTCTTTTTTCGGCGAAAACGGCATATACAAAAACCGTCCTTACCGATAAGAAACACTTTAGGAGGTGTATACCTAACAAAATGGGAAAAATTAAAAATCTGGAAACAGTAAAAAGCTTAAAGGAAAAGGTCGCCAGGGCTAAGTCTATCGTTTTTGCCGATTACCGCGGACTTTCTGCAGGTAACGCCAATGACCTTAGAGCTAAATTGAAAGGCGAAAATTCCGAGATGCTTGTTATCAAAAATACCCTTCTTAAGGTCGCTCTGGAAGAAGAAAAAATCAAGACGGACGACATTAAAAAGGACCTGGAAGGTCCCACGATGGCTGTATTTTCGTTCGAGGATCCCATTGCGTCCATAAAGACGATTTTTGAATTCGCAAAGAAACTGGAGCTTCCTAAGATTAAGTCAGCCTTAATCGAGGGAGTCTACGCCGACTCGGCAAGAGTGGAAGTAATAAAAAATATTCCTTCGAAAGAGGTTCTTCTCAGCCAGGTAGTCGGAAATTTGAAGTCACCTTTGAGCGGATTTGTTGGCGTTTTAGGCGGCGTACACAGAAAATTTGTATACGCAATGGATGCTATTGCTAAGAAAAAGGCAACTAACTAATTATTTATTAACCCTTGAAAGGGGGTGCGGTATTAATATGGCAGACGAAAAAGACATAAAGTTAAGCGGAGACGCGCAGAAAGTGATGGACATAGTCGAAAAAATGACCGTCCTCGAACTTAACGATCTCGTAAAAGCTCTTGAAGAAAAATTCGGAGTTACAGCGGCAGCTCCTATGATGATGGGAGCGATGATGCCCGCAGCCGGTAACGGTGGCGAGCCCGCCGAACCTGTAGAAGAGAAAACAGAGTTCGACGTAGTTTTAACAGAAGCCGGAGCGAACAAGATCTCAGTTATCAAATCGGTTAGAGAGATCAACCCCGCGCTCGGTCTTGTAGAAGCTAAGAGTCTCGTAGAATCTGCTCCTAAAGCAGTTCTCGAAGGAGCAAAGAAAGAAGCAGCCGAGGCTGCAAAGAAAAAGCTTGAAGAAGCTGGAGCTAAAGTTGAGTTAAAGTAGTATTCATTTGAGTACAAAAGTATAATCATTTGAGTACAAAAGTATAATCATTTGAGTACAAAAGTAGTATTCGATTTTATATTCGCGCGAAAAAGAAACGCCTCTACGGGGGCGTTTTTTGTTGTCTAAAATTAGGGGGTGTTCTTTAAACCAGACTCAAAGTCTCACTTTCGTAACATTTTTTGACGTGAACTGACAACGTTTTTGCGGCATCCGCGGGGGTTGCTTTGTCGCTAACCCAAATTCCCGCACCCAATTCCAAACCTCCCATCACTTTTATGTGGGCTATGAAACCGACGTGCCAGTGATACGGTTCATATCTTTGATTGTGGATCCAAAAGTTTCTGTCCGGTCTGCCGAAGAGTACGTCGTACGCGTACAGCGCCGATTTCATAATACGCGCGAAGTCGTTAATTTCGACCTCGTCCATATATTCAAAATTAGGTCTGTGATTCTTGGGTATCAGTATCATTTCATAGCTCCACCTGCTTGCTTCAGGCACAAGCAGTGCGAAATGTTTTGACTCGTACACAAGATTGGTCTCCATCAACCCGTCCTTTACTGCGTCACACCAATAGCAACTGTTCTTTTCGTTCACATACCTTAATGCCTTATTCTTCTCCATCTCGATTATTCCCGGGAAACCGGGAAGAGCAATAATTTGTGAATGGGGGTGTAATATCGAGGCACCCGCTTTACCCCCGCGATTGTTAAAAACCATGACTTCCTTACCCTGGGACGTATAATAATTCGTACGGTTTAAAAACGCCCTGACGATTTTAACGTTCTGTTCGTGGCTAAAATCAGGAATGTCTTTATCGTGATCGGGGCTGTGAACCACAATTTCGTGAGCGTCTGCCAGAGGAAATTTATTAGGAAAAACCCTGACATTCCACTCGTCAGAGTCCTGATAAACGGCTTCGGGAGTTAAACTTTCGTTTCCTCTGCAGAAAAAACATACCTGGGGTTTGCTGTCTTTAAAAGGTTCGGATTTGTTGCCCGCCGCACCGGTCTGGTCTACCCTTTTTGCCCTGTTTGTCGCAAGTATGGTCGGGGTGCCTGTAAGTTCGTCAAAAATAAATTTGGGCATGGACAGTTTAACTTAAAATTCTTTCGTACAACTTCTTATATTCTACCGCACTTTGTTCCCAGCCGAAATCCTTTTTCATGGAGGCTGGAATCATTTTCTGCATTTTTTCCGTTCTATAAACAGACAAGGCTTCTTTCATAGAAGTTAATAACGCCTGAGAGGAGTATCTGTTGAAAACAAAACCGGTTTCTCCGTTTTTTACCGTGTCCTTCAATCCGCCTACGTCATGAACAATCGGCAATGTACCGTACCACATAGCTATCATTTGTATAAGGCCACACGGTTCGTATTTTGATGGTACTACAAGGAAATCACTGCCTGCGTACATTAAGTTTGCAAGTTCGATATCGAACGTAATGTTGCATGAAAATTTGTCGCTGATTGTTTTATCTTGTGAAAGTTCCGTGAGTTTCTTCTCCCAATTTTTATCTCCGGTTCCCAGCAGAATAAATACCGCATCTTGCTTAAGAAGCTCCCGAAGACCTTCAAAAAGAATGTCCAAACCCTTTTGGAACGCGTCAATCCTTCCGATAAATGAAAATACGGGCGTGTCTTTGTATTCCGGTGCAATCTTTAGTCTCTCAAGCAGGACTTTTTTAGCTCTCTTTTTTCCTTCCTCTGCAGAATTTATATCGTAACCGCGCGGCTGCGCCGAATAATCTATTCCGTTTAGAATTCCGCTCAACCGCCCCTCCCTTGATCTCAGGATATCGTCAAAACCGCTGCCGAACTCCCTGGTTAATATCTCTTTTGCGTACGACGGGGACACAGTATTTATATAATCGCTTGAGGTAACGCCCTGCTGCATCATGTTAAGGTCGCCATCGGCAAGATCCCAATCTATTAGCGGGTGTTCACCCGGAACGATACCTGTGTCCCTTAACAATGCCGGCCCGCCTATACCCTGATAGTTTAGGTTGTGTATCGTAAATAAAGTGCGCGGGCGTTCATTACCTAATTCGTCTTTAAGCATTGTCGTGACTAACCCGGTGTGCCAGTCGTTGCAGTGAACTATACCGTACGTATTGAGAGAAGATTTGACATACTCTACGACTGCTTTGTCAAAAAAGGCGAACATTTGGGTTTCCGTAATGTTATTGGCAAAAAAACTTGAGCCGCCGGCAACAAAATACTCTTCATTCTTCAGAAGATAAAGGTCGACGTTCGAATTCGGAAGTTTAGTTTTAAAAACCTCTACAACGTTATTTTTATTTGCAAAGGGAACATGAAGATCAAAACTCTTGTACAACTGTAAACCTTCAGTTTTTGCTGAAGGAAAAAATGGGGCTATAACATCTACGTTTACGGATATTTTTTCTAAAGCTTTTGGAAGGGCGCCGATGACATCTCCCAACCCGCCTATTTTAATAATCGGCGCTACTTCCGAGGCAGCAAGAAGTACTTTCATAAAGGTAATGTTAACAGAAATTAAGGGTTGAACAACCCCCGCCGGTAAGTGCTAGCCTCTTTGTTCGGGCTGGCCGCCTCGAATCTTATGGTATTTTTCTGTGTATTTATTGAGGATCTTTTCAACCTCCTCGTTTCCTATCTCAAGTCTTAAAAGGTCTATCGCATTTATCATGTCATATATGTCCAATTTATGCTCAAGTTTGAACAACGCATCTCTCCAAAGTATGGCTTTCTCATATTCCATGTTTTTTACCGCCCTGGCTTCCTCCTTTTTTATCAGGTGCATGAATCCCTCCCACACACCCCTCTGATGTCCCCCTTTGTCATAAGTTCTTTCTTTGAAAGGGATTCTTGTTGCTTCATTTTGTTCTTTCGCCATCTGCCTTACTTTCCCCGTGCGCTGCCATTCAAATGCGGTGGACACTATCAGCTGATAATATTTTTGGGCAGTGCTTATGTCATTATCTGAAATACCATGAATGTTTTTAACGATATCAAGAAATCTAAAGGCGCCCTGCTCTATCATTTCAAGACTCCACCAGGGCTTGGCAGATGCCCACCAAAAGTGATCGCTGGACATGGCAACGTCCATTTTATTTTTTAGCTCGTCGTAGTTATCGGAACTTTCCGGTACTTTATAAAACAAATTCAGAACGAACTTGAAAAAATCCCATTGATATCCATGGATGGGATTGGATATATCAAGCCACGATAAAAATTGAGACCCTCTTTCTATATCCCGAGGACTGCTGGCCCAGGTAGACTCACGGGGCACGACCGTCTCCGTAGTCAAATCCCTGGAACAGGTGTTTAAAAAGTCACTTATTGACATAGTAGAGTACGGTTTTTTGGAGTTGAGTATTTCGCCAAGCAGACTTTCCAGTCCGGGTCGGTGATGTCCGAATGTTTCTCCATCCATACCGGTCACTACATAAGTGCGGGGTATTATATCTTTGATGGCAGGGTCCAGGGTTGCCTTGCTTCTTACCACAGCGCTCATGACCAGATTACTTAGCCGCCTGTTTCTGAAAAATACTCCCAAACCGCTGTCCTTAATACGATAGAGTTTGTCGTCTGACGGAGATGCGATTTCTTTGGCGTAAGCTATTTCGTCAAGTATTAGCCACTTGTAACCCAGCTCCTCCAACATACCCGGAAGAATACCGGAGTAAGCCATCTCAGGCGGGAAAAACCCTGCCTTTTTATAAGTATTACCAAAGTAGAAGGACAGCGTCTCTTCATTCTTAACTATTTGCCTGTAAACTTCTGTCTCGGGAACCAGAGGTATAAAAGCATGGTACTTACAGGAACCGGTGAGTTCAATCTTTCCTTCCTTCAGCGATTTTTTAACCATGCCCAGCAGGTCGTGGTATCCGTTATTGTCCAGCAGTTCTAACAGAGATCCCGAAATATTGATAGATTGACTGCCAAACTTTGATGCATTTATGGACTTAAATACGGGTAGGTATGATTGGGAAACCACCGCCTCGAGGATATCTTTTTGCTGATCAGCCGGTTGATAAAAATGAAGAAAGCTTAACCACTTCACTCTACGATTCTAGCATAGATGAAATGTTCCGCACCAATGTGAGAGTCTTATCTTTTATCTTGCCTTCCGGCATACTGTTTGCAGCATCTGTAACGTAGGCCAGAGATCTTTCTATCATACCCCTGTGAAAAAGCATGGGGTTCCCGAGTATCGATTTCTTTGAGGACCACCAATATTTATCGCTATGCTCGAATTTCATTATCCAGAACAATCGTCTCAAGTATTCTTTGGTTTCTTCGGAAGTATCTGTCATACTTTCGTAAAACCACAGAGGTTGCGCAGTCGTATCGTGATCCCCATCGTTGCCCGGGATCCGCACCTGATTCTCACCCAGGAGCTTTTCTAAAACGTCGAGATTTTTCTGTATCTCATTCCCGGACCAATACGGGTAAGCATTACCTACGGACATGTCTTCATAACTTGCCCCCCACGTGGACTCAATAATCTCATCGATTTTTTTAGTGCGCATTTCGGGGAGCAGATGATAGACACTGACAAAACTGCCACCTTTTTCTGAAACTACGTTTATGATATCCTCCAGCATGTCTATCCCTTCCGGATTGTGATGACCGAAAGTCTCACCATCAAGAGCTATGACCTGTGAAACACCACCTGCAAAAATAGAGTTGACTAAAGTATCTACCGAAGAGCCTCTGTAAAAAGAGAGCATGTCGCTGAGACTTTTGTTGCGGGCCACAATCTTTATATCCAAATCCCCAAGCGTGTCATACACCGGTTCATATCCATCGTATGACAAATTAGGAATTGCTGTCTGATCTACGAGTATCCAATTGTAGCCTAGTCCGTTTACAAGCGAGATAACCTCGGCGTTCACGGCACATTCAGGAGCAAAGAACCCCCCGATGTTCTTCGTCATAACCGCAGCCTCTCCTTCAAATCCTGTTCTGCTTCCAAAATAATATCCCAAAGCGTATTCGTTCAGAACAATTTGTTTTTCTGCTGACTCCTCCGATAGTTTGGTAAGTAAAGGGTGATATGCCGCAGTACCCGTCAGCTCTATACGCTCGGAGGCGTAAAGATCCTTTACGTCGGATATCCAGCTTCCGTAACCGTATTTGTCCGCCTGCTCAAGCAGGCTCAAGGGTATATTTAATGTAAGTGAGACGTTTTTCTTGGCTTTTATAAGTTTTATCAAAGGTAGGTAGCATTGGGAAAATATCTTGCGGGTCACCGCTTCGTCCTGTGTAGGTGGTTGGTATAAGTGTAAAACCAGGGCTATCTTCACCCGCGTATTATGAGATAAAAGGAGGGTGTTTGTCAAAGATTTCTTTGAGAGCACCCCGGAACAACTAACAGACAAATGTTCATACTCGTGCAAAAATTAAAGGGTACGATCCGGGAGGGACGGCTTCTTATACTCCTGCCCACAGCATAAGAAACTTTAGTGTCCCCCTCGGGTCGCACCCGTTAATGCCGAAATCCTATCAAAAAGTTATAGGTTTGTCAAACCTTCCAAGGCCGAGAAGGAGCGGTGTGGGTTTTCATGAAAATTTTTAGTTGTTTCATAGAGTTTTGAATATTCCCGTGCGCTAAACTCCCAGCTGTAATCGGCCCGCATTGCGTTTGTCTGAAGACTACGCCATAACTTGGCGTTCTTGTAGAGCTCTGCCGCTCTTATAATCTTACCGAACAATGAAAACTCGTCGAACTCGTTAAACAAAAACCCAGTACCGGTTTGTTTTATTGTGTCGAAATTCTCGACAGTATCTGCCAAACCACCAACATTTCTGACAATCGGAATTGCTCCGTACCGCATAGCTTCGATTTGAACAATACCGCACGGTTCAAAACGGGACGGGTACAAGATACAATCTGCCCCGCCGAATACGAGCCTGGGTAATGTAAAATTAGGATAAGGATGTATGCCAACCTGTGTCGGGAACTCATTTTTCAGGTTATTAAGACGTTCTGTCAGAGACCAGTCTCCCGCGCCAACCTCCACAAACTGCACGTCATACTCTTTCAAGACATGGTGCATAACAGTAGTTAATAAATCAACACCTTTCATAAAATCCAAACGTCCCACGAAGGCGAAAACCATTTTTTCCGAGGAAACGGGCAAATCAAATTCTTTTTGTAGTGCTTTCTTATTTTCTGACCTAAGTTCAATATTATTAACGTCAAAATTCTTATGCAACAACTTATCGGTTGCCGGATCAAATTCGTCATAATCGATACCGTTCACAATTCCGAACAATTTACCTTTAAGTTCGGAAAGCAGCTTATCCAGCCCCTCTCCGAATTCAGGTGTTAGTATTTCCTTGGAATATGTTCTGGATACCGTGTTAACTGCGTCGGCAAATATTATTCCCCTCCTCATATAGTTAAGGGTGTTCACTCTATCAGAGAATATCGAACCTATGACAGATTTACCGTCATCAAAATTCATTTCTGAAACGTGTCTGTGGTCAAAGATACCCTGATATGCCAGATTATGAATAGTCAGCAGAGACGAGATATTTTTGAGCACGGGATCGTTCTTGTAAAGGGTTTTTATGTAAAATGGGATAGACGCGGCATGCCAATCGTTGCAATGTATGACATCGGGAACAAATCCTCCGCGTCTCACGAACTCCAGTGCGCCTCTCGATAGTAATAAAAAACGGGTGGGGTCGTCGGAATAACCGTACACATTAGCTCTCTTCTCGAAATACTCCTGATTTTCTAAAAAGAATATTTTCACGCCGGAACCATTTTCATAGTATTTCACGTTACACACGAGCTCGGGATTTATCGCATCATCGGTCGGGACAGCTAATCCTTCCATGGCCATTTTCATAGGATATTTTTGTTCGTCTATCAGACCGAATTTAGGAATGAACACAGCTACTTCGTAACCGAGACCTGTCAATGCTCCGGATAAATGCCCGATAACAGATCCTGCGCCTCCTACCGAAACGTAGGGCTGGGCTTCAGTGGCTACCAACAATATCTTGTGAACTTTCGGAGATTTTTTATCGGCCATATTACTAGATGATACACGCACACCCATCTTTGGGCAAATATCCCGCCCGGGGTGTGCGCGCCAATGTCTATTAAATTCGTTATCCTACCGTACAGCCTTAAAGAATAGACTCGGCTTCCTCTATTAAGTCGGCGTCACCGTGCTTTCTTATATCGGCTAACAGTCTTCCCTTATCAGCGACGAATAATCCATGGAGCTCCTCACTGGAAGCGTAAAGGTCTTTGTCATCGTTGGTCATGATGCAGAGCTGAGCATTGTTTTCGTCGGAAGGTGTGAGCATCAAAATCCTCTCAAAGAAATCCTTGTCTTTGGATCTGACGTACACATGGAGCAGGGAGAAAGGTTTTATGGCCTTAAACAGGGACAGTCCCGCATTCATTGTAAATGCATAATCAAGTCCGGAATTCCTCGAGGATTTATCTATGTTCTGAGCAATATCTTTAAGCCCTCCTAGTCTGCTCCTGTAAAAGAACAGCGGGTTTTTAGATATT